>OLFV01002631.1_pt1 | contig 12922 bp, 9 predicted proteins | sample 1605551 | NCBI WGS metagenome assembly OLFV01 (sample SAMEA3888922, study PRJEB22519) | human gut metagenome | biome: human gut; feature: human-associated habitat; material: faeces | place: Denmark | collected 2011
TAGGGCTTGTTAGGGACTTACACCCATTAGAATAAGCTCATGCCGAGCATACCAACATAAAAGGAAGCTTATCGTTCATGACAGCTTCCTTTTTTTGTTTACACGTTGCGTTTTTATGTTCTGATTTTATCTCTTTTCTTTAACCCCAATCGGTCATTAGGCCGTTATATGTCTTATTTTAGCCTACTTGTAAAGCACGGCGATGCCTGTTGAGCCTACCTTGCCTGTGATGGTGGTTTTGGTCACTTTAAACTTTCCGCCGCCCACCTTGTCGGTATAGGTTCCTGCCTTGAGCCAGTTGCCGCTGCCGTCGCCGTTGGCAAACGTCACGGTCTTGTCAGTGTTGCTGCCCGCAAGAACAACAACGGCACCGCTCTTGCGCACCTGTGCCATGAGGTCGCTGTTGCTGACACAACAGTTGGGCTCGCCAGCACATTTGTTGTGCATGTGGTTCACCTCTGCCACCTGGGGAGCGGTGAAATGGGTGCTGCCCTTTGCGCCAAAGATGATGTCTTTTGCCTCTTTACCCAAGGGGCGCGAATAATAGAGCGTTGTGGCATCGTTGTTGCCCGCCATGATGGCGTATGAACGGTCGATAAACTGCTGGTCAACATACTTGCTCCATGCGTCTCTGCCCGAGTTTGAGTAGGTGTCGTGGCTCTCACCCCAATACACCAACTTGTTGCCCTCGATGCCTCTGAACACCAGATTTCCCTTCAACTTGCTTGTGCCGCCAGCAACAAAGGCCTGCGTCACGTCATTGCCGTAGGTGTTGTCGGTAATGCTCATGTACTGGGTGTATTCCTTGAAAAGCTTGTCGGGGTTAGAGCTGCCTGGCGTGTTCAGAATCTCGCCATAATTATACATGTCCTGATCCACGACATTGGCGATGAACGAGTCGTTCTCTGAAGGCAGGCCGACGTGCTTGATGGCATCCCAACGAATGCCGTCAACGCCACAGGCCTTAAGGCTCTGTATGTAGGCACTCAGAATTTTCTGCACACGCGGGTCTTCGGTCTTCAGGTCCCACATGCCTATCCTGCCGTGGGTCACAGAGTAGCGGTCGGCGTCGTTGCAGTAGCCCTTATAGTCGTGATAGAGGCTCTCGTCTTGCAGACGGGCAGAAACATTCTTCAAGTTGCCGTTGGTGTGGTTGGCCACCACGTCGACAATAATCTTCACGCCATACTTATGAGCTTCCTTACAAAGACTCCTAAGCGCTGCTTCATCTCCCAGACCGTTGCCAATGATAAAGTCGTGCGGCTGGTAGACCATGTACCAGATTGAACCTGCGTTCTCTTTCTGATGAAGCGGCGAGGTCTGCACAGCTGTGAAGCCAGCCTTTGCGATGTTGGGAAGCTCAGCCTGGATGTCGCTCAATTTCCAGTCGAAGCAATGCAGGATGACGCCATCCTGGATCTTGTCTTTCAGGCCATATTTGTTGCCTGCAAAGACGTTCGATGCCAGCGAAAGAAGCATCGCCAGCACAAAAATGCCATAACGAGTTGTTTTTTTCATAGTTTTTCTTTTAAAATTATTAAAGTGTCTTTATTATTAAAGTGTCTTTTCGGCCATAAAGTTAACACCTCTTTTTCTATTTACTTGTCACACAAAGCGAAGATGATGAAAAAAAGTGGGAAAACGATTGCACAAAGGCCCAATTCGAAAACCTCAAGCAAGCGTCGACGCGCTCGACCTTACCGCTCGTCAGAGCTATAAGACGGTGAATATCAAGCAAGCGTCGCCGAAGGCGGCGAATATCCATAATCGCTGGTGAAGAGAGCGAAGCGAACGGAACCTGCGGTTCCAATGTAAGCTTATATGACGTCCTCGAAGAGGGCGAACATAAGCAAATTGCGCATAGCCCCCATATGTTCGCCCTCTTCGAGGACGATCTTACCTCATCCATGGGACCGCAGGCTTCGCAGTCTTCGGCTGCTCAACCAGCGGTTATGGATATTCGCCGCCTTCGGCGACGCCTACTTGAGATAAGAATGCTTTATCCATAATCGCAAAAAAGGAAGCCTATCGTGATGACTAGCTTCCTTTTTAACGTTGTCCTAGGCGGATTCGAACCACCACAAACAGAACCAAAACCTGTTGTGCTACCATTACACCATAGGACAATGTGGATGCAAAGTTACAATTTTTTGCAAATATAGCCAAACGAAACGGCCTTTTTTTTAGACCTGCGCAACGATTATGCGGTTTTGCGTGGTCAAAAGAAGCCTTTCATAAGCCTTTTGTCTATTTTTCAAAACATCAATTTCCATTAATAGAACATTCTTGCGCTCCGACAAACGATGTTTTTGAAAAAACAAAGCCGTTTTTGAAAGACAACGTTGTTTTGGTTTTACCACACAGCTTAGGCTGTTGTGGCAAGACATCGCTAAAAGACAATGTTGAAATTGTTTTTCAAAATTGTCTCTATTGTCTCTATTGTCTTTAAAACAACGCAAGAAAGTAGGTTGTGTTCATCACCGCTCCCTCATGCCATTCTTGCTGCGAAGGTCTTAAAGACAATAGAGACAATTTTTTTTGTTGTTGAAAAGCTTCAAATTTTGTTGTTCAAAGCCCTCTTTCTGTTGTTGAAAAGCCGCGCTGTGTTAACATTACCCTTTGCGACAGGTCAAAGCGAGGAGCAGTCGCTCCCTTACTTCACCGTCACAAGATAATAGTTCTTCTTTCCGCGCTGCACGAGCAGATACTTGCCGTCGATGAGGTCGTCGGCAGTCACAGTCTGGTCGAAGGCAGCAAGCTTCTCCTTGTTGAGCGACACGCCACCGCCCTGAACGAGCTTGCGCATCTCACCCTTTGAGGCGAACACCTTGCAGTCGTCGGCAGTGAACATGTCCACTGCGGGCTGTCCGAGCTTGTCGGCACCGATGGTGAAGTGGGGCACGCCGGCAAACACGTCGAGCAGCGTAGCCTCGTCGAGCTTCTGCAGGTTCTCCTTTGTTGCCTTTCCGAAGAGAATGTTTGAAGCCTCCTGAGCGGTCTGTAGGTCCTCCTTCGAGTGAACCATGACGGTCACCTCCTCAGCCAGACGCTTCTGGAGCACACGGCGTCCCGGATCCTGCTGATGCTCAGCCACCAGCGCGTCGATGGTCTCCTTGTCGAGGTCTGTGAAGATCTTGATGTAGCGTTCAGCCTCCACGTCGCTCACGTTAAGCCAGAACTGGTAGAAGGCATAAGGAGTGGTGCGGTTGCGGTCGAGCCACACGTTGCCGCTCTCTGTCTTTCCAAACTTCTTGCCGTCGCTCTTGGTGATGAGCGGACAGGTGAGACAGTAAGCCTCGGCCTCGTTGCCCAGCGTGCGGCGGATCAGTTCGGTACCCGTGGTCATGTTACCCCACTGGTCGTTGCCTCCGAGCTGCAGACGCACGCCATATTTCTGATATTGATAGAGGAAGTCGTAGCCCTGCAGGAGCTGATAAGTGAACTCGGTGAACGACAGTCCGTCGCGTGATGTGCCGTTCAGTCGCTGCTGCACGCTCTCCTTGGCCATCATATAGTTGACGGTGATGTGCTTGCCCACCTCTCGTGCGAAGTCGAGGAAGGAGAAATCTTTCATCCAGTCATAGTTGTTGACCAGCTCGGCCTTGTTAGGCTCTGTGCCGTCAAAGTCGAGAAATTTCGACACCTGCTTTTTTATGGCCTCCTGGTTGTGGTAGAGCGTCTCTGTGTCGAGGAGGTTACGCTCCTGGCTCTTGCCTGAAGGGTCACCGATCATGCCCGTAGCTCCACCCACGAGCAGGTAAGGCTTGTGTCCGCAGCGCTGCAGGTGACGTAGCATCATTATGCCACAGAGGTGGCCAATGTGCAGAGAGTCGGCAGTGGGGTCGGTGCCCAGATACGCAGACACCATGTGGGTGTTGAGATATTCCTCAGTGCCCGGCATAATCTGCGCGAGCATGCCGCGCCAGCGCAGTTCTTCTACGAAATTCTTCATCTTTCTTATGTTTTTTCTTATGTTTGATTTTTTTATTGTTTATAGAGTTAGCGGCTGTTTACCTTCTCATTCTCCTTCTCCCTTTCTCCCTCACCCCGTAAATCGTCCTTTCCTGTTGTCTCGTTCCGCCATTTTCCCTTTGGCGGCACAGGGTCGTAGCCGCTGCCTCCCCACGGGTTACAGCGCAAGATGCGCCAAAGGGTCAGCAGCAATCCTTTTATGGGGCCGTGTTTCAGGAGAGCCTGCCTGCCATACTCGGAGCAGGTGGGTGTGAAACGGCATGAGGGTGGGGTGTAGGGCGTTATGAAATGTTGATAAAACAAGATGGGCAGCACCAGGAGCCACGCCAGCGCCTTCATGACAAGGCCGAACAGCGTCTTTGCAGCCCTCGCGACAAGGTTTGCAGCCCTTGAGAAGGCCGTTAAGAAAGCCGTTGAGAAGGCCATTACCACAGCCACAAGACGTTTTTTCTCACTCATGTTTATCACTCATGCTTGCTTTGTTCAGAATGTTCGTGAGCCTGTTCCTTGCCGCTGATGCGTTCCTCCAGACGTGAGAGGAGGTTCTGCATTTTCCGTGCAATGCGGTCCGTAGGGTGCAGATTGTTGTCGATGCAGATGAACGCCATGACCACCTTCTTGTCGTGCTGTCGTGCCGTCATGGCCTCGATGACCCCGTGCTTGAGGTGTCGGTAAGCCTCCCTGACCTGTCGCTTCACGCGGTTACGCTTCACGGCACGTTTGAAGCAGCGTTTAGGCACACTGACGAGCATCTGCGCTGCCGGCTCCCCTTCCTGCCGGTCGGTTATCATGTAGACCAATCTGATAGGGAATGCCGACATGGCACGGCTCTGCCCTCCACCGAAGAGTTGCTCCACGGTGTTTCTGCTGCACACACGTTCGCTCTTTGTGAGCGTGTCGTGTCGCTGCTGCTGTCCACAGTTTGCCGTTTCAGGCTCCACAGCCTTCAACCTGTCTTCTTGTCCACTCATCGTTATATCGTTATCTGCTTCCTTGCCTATAAAACCAATAAAGCTTATATTGCCTATAAAGCTTATATAGCTAACGTAGCTTATCCCGCTAATACAGCTTATCTCGCTTATCTGTCACGAATGCCTTATCTCAGAACTCTCAACCTTAGCTCAGCTCAAAAAGCTCCTTTAAAAAGCTCTATCTTTGGTCGCTTGCCAGAGCAAGAAGGAGATGAGAGAGCCACTAAATGGCGGCGAGTAGGGAGAGCCCTTTTATCTCCAACCAGCCTTGGGTATTCACTCCCCTCCATAAGGGGAGGGGTGAGCCGCCGAAGGCGGCGAGGGGGAGGGGCCTTACTTATTATTCTTCGCCAGATAAGCCTTCAGTGCTCCCGTCATCGACGGATGTTCCTTTGTAGGAGCCTCGAGGTCCAGGCGCAGTCCCTCAGCCTCCACAGCCTTTGCTGTTGCCGGTCCGAAGGTGGCAATGCGCACGTCACCCTGTGTGAAGCTCGGGAAATTTTTAGTGAACGCCTTGATGCCTGTCGGCGAGAAGAACACGAGCATGTCACAGTCGAAAGCCTTTGCTTCCTCCTCGGTGAAGTCGTTGCTCACGGTGCGATACATCACACACTCCTTGTGGTTGAGCTTCTTCGAGTCGAGCAGTTTAGCCACGATGTCGTTATGCACACTACTCAGCGGCACGAGATATTTCTCGTTCTTGTGCTTCACCATCATCGGAATGAGGTCGTCAATCTTGCCGGTGTTGCCGAAGAACACCTTGCGCTTGCGATACTGCACATATTTCTGGATGTAGAGCGCAATTGTCTCTGTGACGCAGAAATATTTCATGTCCTCGGGTATGTTTATGCGCAGCTCCTTGGCCAGCTTGAAATAATTGTCGATAGCATGTCGTGATGTGAACACCACGGCAGTGAAGTCGAGCAGACTGATTTTCTGCTGACGAAATTCCTTAGAGCTAAGTCCCTCGACCTTGATGAAAGGTCGGAACACCAGTTCCACGCCATATTCCTTCGCGATGTCGAAATAAGGAGATTTCTCACTTGTCGGCTCTGGCTGTGAAATCAAAATCTTCTTTATCATTTGTGTCTTAAAAATTAACCTTCAAATAGTTGCACGTCATGGTCAATGCGCCCCAGAGGACGCCCAACGGAATGAGTTCAAGGGTGCAAAAGTACAAAAAATTTTGCACAATTCCGCCCCTCGTGCTGAAAAAGATGTTGTAAGCCTTGTAAAAGGCCAGAATCTTCATAACTCCTACAATGACAGCGGCACACAAGAGCGCCGTCTCCACATCCATGCTGAAATAGGCTTGCAGCATGACCACGGGGTAGAGGAGCAGCCCCTCGAGCACCAGGGTGAAGAGCCACGACTTCATCCACACCCCGTTGCGCTTGGTGTCGAAGAACACCCATCCCGTTGTCTGGTAGAGCAGCATCTTTCCGACGAAATAGCCCAGGATCTCAAGGGCAAAGATGCCGATGACGAGATACTGGTCAATGATGAACGTCTGCGCCACGAAGCGGTTGACATAGAAGAAGAACACCAGGCCCATGAGCAGGCAGCCTTGCAGGGCGAGCGTGAGCTGGAACCTTATCTCCTGTGCCGTCTCGGTGATGTCGCTCAGCAGCCCCGTGGGGCGTCTGAAGAAGTTTTTGGCCTGGCGCATCATGAAGTCGCGCGACTTGGTGAACGCCACCACGCCCAAGATGAAGCACAGCAACAGCAGCACGGTTATGATGTTGTCTCTGGCTGTGCTGTAAGGCACAGGGTCGCCTGCCACCCCCAGACGTCCTCCGAACAGGTCGGGGTGGAAAAACGGTTTGCCCGTGAAAAAGCTCTCACGGTAATATTTAGGCAGACTGACGTCGCGGAAGCTTCGTCCCACGGGCCATCCTGGCAGGTGCAGCGTGTCGGGCTGCGTGCTCCACGTTATCTCTGACGGCTTGATGTGCGCCTGCACCATCGAGTCTTGCTGCTCTGGTGTGGCGTTGGCAGGAAGCCACGACAGCACCTCCTTGACGGTGGGTTGCCATGTGCGGGGCTGGGCCTGTTGAAGCTCCACCTCGCCGTTCTCCTGAAGCACAATGGTGTCGTTCTGCTGTGTCATTGTTTATGATGTTTCGTTTTTGCAGGGGCTCACAAAGAGCCTTCTGGGGTGGGGGTGCGGGAGCTTATGACCTTACAGGGCTTATGGTCTTAAAGGTCTTAAAAGCCATAAAAGCCCTTGGCCCTTCCCCCTGAAGCTCCCTTAGATCCCAAACTCCTTCTTGATGTCGTCCACGCGGTCGAGCTTCTCCCATGTGAACAGCTCCACACGCATGGTCTTTGTGGGGTGATAGTGAGACGTGAAGGTCTTCTCCACCACCTTCCACTGGCGTCCCATGTGTCCATAGGCCGCTGTCTCGAGATAGATGGGCTGGCGCAGCTTCAGCGTCTGCTCGATCTTCTTCGGACGGAGGTCGAAGAGCTTGCCTATCTTCTTGGCAATCTCGCCGTCGGTCATGTTGACCTTTGAACGGCCGTAGGTGTTGACGTAGATGCTCACGGGCTCAGCCACACCGATGGCATAGCTCAGCTGCACCAGCATCTCGTCGGCAACGCCCGCTGCCACCATGTTCTTGGCGATGTGGCGTGCGGCATAAGCTGCCGAGCGGTCCACCTTCGAGGGATCCTTGCCCGAGAAGGCACCGCCGCCGTGTGCACCCTTGCCGCCGTAGGTGTCGACGATGATCTTGCGGCCGGTCAGACCGGTGTCGCCGTGAGGGCCGCCGATCACAAACTTGCCCGTGGGGTTGACGAAATATTTGATGTCGTTGCCGAAGAGCGCGAGCACCTTGCGGCTGTGTATCTGCTCCTTCACACGCGGCATGAGGATGTTGATGACGTCGTAACGGATCTGTGCGAGCATCTGCTCGTCGTCGGCCATGAACTCGTCGTGCTGTGTGCTCACCACGATGGTGTCGATGCGCTCGGGCACACCCTCGTCGCTGTACTGCACGGTTACCTGACTCTTCGAGTCGGGACGCAGATAGGTCATCACCTTGCCCTCGCGGCGAATGTCGGCGAGCGTGCGCATGATGAGCTGTGCCAGGTCGAGCGACACCGGCATGTAGTTTTCTGTCTCGTTGGTGGCGTAACCGAACATCATGCCCTGGTCGCCGGCACCCTGCTCGTCGTCCTCCTCACGGCTGACGCCGCGGTTGATGTCGTTGCTCTGCTCGTGTATGGCGGTGAGTATGCCGCATGAGTCGGCGTCAAACTGATACTCGCTCTTCGTGTAGCCGATCTTCTTTATTGTGCGGCGAGCGATGGTCTGCAGGTCGATGTAAGCCTCTGAGCGCACCTCGCCCATGATCACCACCTGACCTGTGGTTACGAAACTCTCGATGGCGCAGTGTGCTCCCTCGTCGTAAGCGAGAAACTGGTCGAGCAGTGCGTCACTGATCTGATCGGCCACCTTGTCGGGATGGCCCTCTGAAACTGATTCTGATGAAAATAGATAACTCATTTTTCCAATTTTGTTTTTTTTGTGACTGTAGCCTCGTTCACGCCTGCCCTCCGCCCCACACGTTTGTGTGGCACCGTGCCGGCATGTGCGGCTATGAAAAATATAAATTAAAAGTGGAAAAACGCCAATTGACCGTCGAAAATCTGTCTTGAGTGATTTCGCAGTTTTAGCATTTTTTAGTGTGGTTGCAAGCAGCCAAATTCTTCCACATTATCTCATTTATAAATATTCTTTTTGTCCATGTTTAGCATGCCTCGACATGCGAAACCCGGTTCTTTTTTAAGACCTTCTTTTAAAATCGGCTGCAAAGTTACAGCTTTTTTCCGTAACACACAAAGAGTTAGGGTTAAAACAAGCTAAACAGCGTGTTTATTTCATCATCACTCCATCTTCGCGCCAATAATCAGCCGATGGCCAGCTAAAGATAAACCGATGGGCAGCCAATGATAAACCAACGCTAACGAATTCTTCCCTCTTCATTCTTTACTCTTCCCTTTTCCCTTAAATAGCCTTGGCAATAGGATTTTTCACTTTTCGTTTTTCACTTTTTCCTTATTTTGGCGCCAGCCTTTTTTACCTTTTTACCTTTTTACCTTTTAACCTTTAAAAAGCCATTTTATCTTTTTACCTTTAAAATGACATTTTGCTACTTTTTTCGTCTTTTTGCTTAACTCAATTATTAACGGATGTTAATTTTTCAAGATTTTGTCATTAAGCCCATTTGAGGCGGTCAAAGAGGCTTAATGAGCGCCTCAAATGGGCTTAATGAGGAGCTCAAAGAGGCCCTTTCAAAGTGTCAGTAAAGCATGGTTAAAACTGACAAAACGATAATCGCGATTTTAGACAAAATTGAGGGGATGGAACGACAAAAATTAGAGCTTTTAAACAACAAAAAGAGAACTTTTGAACGACAAAATTTGGAACTTTTCAACAACGAACGTTGTTTTTTCAACAAAAAAATTGTCTCTATTGTCTCTATTGTCTTTAAAACAACGCAAGAAAGCAGGTTGGGGTCATCATCACTCCCTCCCGCCATTCTTGTTGCGAAGGTTTTAAAGACAATAGAGACAATAGAGACAATTCTAAAAAAACAATATTTTTTATTTTGGCGTTGTCTTTTACGACAGCTCGAGCATGCGCTCGATGGGCTTGACGGCGTCGCGGGCAATGTCGGCAGGCACATCGACGGCGGGCCACTCGTGGAGAAGCGTGTTATACATCTTCTCAAGGGTGTTCATCTTCATAAACTCACACTCGTTGCATGAGCAGCCGATAGAGCCTTCGCTCACCTCGGGAGGCACGGGGAGGAACTGTGTGTCGGGACATGCACGCTGCATCTCGTGCAGGATGCCAGCCTCTGTTGCCACGATGTAGGTGCCTTCGGGATGCTCGGTGGCATATTTCAGGAGCACAGCGGTGGAGCCTACCACGTCGGCCACAGCCAGGACGGGAGCCTTACACTCGGGATGGGCGAGGACCACGGCCTTGGGGTTCTCACGCTTCATGCGCACGATCTCTTCCACAGAGAAGCGCGAGTGGACATGGCAGCCGCCGTTCCACAGGAGCATGTTACGGCCCGTCACGCTGTTTATGTAAGAGCCGAGGTTATAGTCGGGACCAAAGATTATCTTCTCGTCCTTGGGGAAAGTGTCAACGATCTTCTTTGCGTTGCCCGATGTCACCACAACATCGGTGAGCGCCTTCACCTCGGCAGTGGTGTTGACGTAGCTCACCACCTTGTAGCCCGGGTGCTCCGCCTTATACTGGCGCAGGTCTTCGGCGCGGCACGAGTCGGCGAGCGAGCATCCTGCTCTGAGGTCGGGTGCGAGCACCAGCTTGTCGGGCGAGAGGATCTTGCATGTCTCCGCCATGAAATGCACGCCACACATGAGAATGATCTTTGCATCTGTCTGTGCAGCCTTACGCGCCAAGGCCAATGAGTCGCCAATGAAGTCGGCCACGTCTTGCACGTCACCCACGGTGTAATAGTGAGCCAGGACGATGGCGTCCTTCTCCTCACACAGTCGTCTTATCTCCTTCTTCAGGTCCAGGGTCTTGTCAACCGGTTCGTCGACATACCCTTTTTCTATCCATTGTTGTTTCATAATCTAAATAAAAAAACTTAAGACCTTTCCACAAAGCTCCTCCCCCTCGCCGCTTTGCGGCTTACCCCTCCACGTTCTTGCTCTGGCAAGCGACCAAAGGTCGAGCGGGAGAGGCGGAATGATGAGCGAGGGCTATCGAATTCTTCACTCTTCACTCTTCCTTTCGAGTAAGTTATCCACGCTTCATTATATTCTTATTATTTATATTCTTTTTAAAAATAAAATATATGAATATGATGATGTCGTGTTGAAAGGTTCATAACTCAAGGCCTAAAAATTTGCATATTTGGATGTAAACATTAGGTGTTGGTGCTATTAACATGTGCCATTAATGTTTTATGGTTGAGCTACAGCAGAGTTATGTGCTTATCCACAGATGTTGTAGATGTGTGCAAAGTTAATAAGTTTATATCTTTTTAAAGAATGTTTTCGTTGAAAAATGTTTCATAACATGTTAATTTCGTGTTGAATATCCACAGCTCTCGTGGTGCTCAAAAGGCGAGCTGTGAAATGTGTGGATAACGGAAAAGTTTTCCACAGGTTATGAAAGTGGTTTTCAACTAATCTTTCAAGCATCCTATCGGCACTACATACACCCCGTCTTGTGGGCGCTGGTAGGCATATTTTCCGACACCTGTCAGAACCATTTTGAAAGACGGCGATTTCATCTTGTCAACATCAATCTTACTTTCCAGCCTCACCAGGTTTTCTGCACCTTCCTCTATCAGTTTGTCACCGCCAAGCTTCACCTCTATCAATCCGTACTTGCCATTGCGCAGATGAACCACAGCGTCACATTCCAGCCCTGTCTTGTCGCGGAAATGATAGACAGCACCCCCCAACGCATCGGCATACACTCTCAGGTCGCGCACACACAAGGTTTCGAAAAACAGCCCGAAAGTTTTCAGATCGTTTATCAAATCTTCAGGCCCCATACCTAAAGCAGCCGTAGCTATTGAAGGGTCGGTAAAATATCTGGTGTCGGAGGTTCTGATGGCCGATTTGCTTCTCATGTTAGGGTTCCAAGCCGTAGAATCTTCTATTACAAAAATCTTTTTCAACACCTTAATATAAGAATAAATGGTGTTTTCGCTGACCTCAGCGCTCTCATTATTGGCAATGTCCGCCAAGATGGTGCCTGCTGTTGCTTGGCTCCCTTGGTTTCTCGCATATGACCTCATTATTCTTTTAGCCAATTCGCTGTCACGCTTTGTTCCGTCTACACGCGAAACGTCAAATCTCGTCACCGCCTCAAAATATTCGATGGCTTGTAGCAACGCAGCTTTTTCGTTCTTCTTGTTCAACGCTTTCGGCCAGCCCCCACGACAGGTTAGATAAGCCAGACGCTCTAAATTGTTTTGATTTATTCCCTCTACAAAATAATCTTTTTTGTCTGAGCCGAACAATTTGGCAAGGCTTACCTCTCCTGTAGAATCGCCCGACTCCCACAAGCTCATTGTTCTTAGTTTCAGCCAAGCAAAACGTCCTGTTCCCGTATGAAATATTTCATTATAATTAGGTGGAACAGCTGACCCTGTCAGAATAAACTGCCCGTCATCGTCTCGCTTGTCCACTTCATTTCTCACGGCATCCCAAAATTTAGGCGCAATTTGCCATTCATCGATCAGTCGTGGTGTTTCACCTTGAAGCAAAAGCTTAATGTTTGTATTGGCCATGGCAATGTTCTGCTCCATGTAATCTGGATCAGACATTGACAAGATGCTCTTGGCTTGTTGAGCCGCCAAGGTTGTCTTTCCGCAATATTTAGGTCCTTCTATCAAAACAGCCCCCATTGCGTCTAATTTCTCAGCCAATATTTTATCTGCAATTCGTGTTTTATATTCCTTCATAAACGTGTCTCTTTGTTACAATTGCAAAAATAGCACATTTATCTGAATATCAAGCAAATAAATTAGTTAAACCTTGTTATTTTTGTTACCTATTGTGGCAGTTGGCGCATTTTTGTTGTGGCAGTTGGCGCGTTTTTGTTGTGGCAGTTGGCGCATTTTCGTTGTGGCAGTTGGCACAATTAATCGTCTTTCGTTCATACCTGCGGGGGGGGAAGGTGGTGGAAAGGTAAAAAAGTAAAAAGGTAAAAAAAAGGCTGATATCATCAAAACCTGTCGCAATCTCGAAAAAAAAGTGAGATTACGACAGGTTTCTTGCTTAAAAGTTGTCGTAATCTCATGTTTTTTATATCTTTGCATAAGATAAGCTGCACCTCGGCATAGCTTGCAAGCCAGCTTGCACCTCTGCTCTCGGTTTGCATTATCTTTGCATAAGATAAGCTGCACCTCGGCATAGCTTGCAAGCCAGCTTGCATCTCTGCTCTCGGTTTGCATTATCTTTGCATAAGATAAGCT
>OLFV01002648.1_pt1 | contig 12879 bp, 9 predicted proteins | sample 1605551 | NCBI WGS metagenome assembly OLFV01 (sample SAMEA3888922, study PRJEB22519) | human gut metagenome | biome: human gut; feature: human-associated habitat; material: faeces | place: Denmark | collected 2011
GTCAAGGCATCGAGCCTTGACTAACAAATGCCGACGCGGGGACGCGTCGCCCCCAAGTTAGGACGCGTCGCCCCAATTAGACTGATAAATTGCAGTTTATGAAGCAGGAATGCTCTTATAATTGAAGTTTTATTGGTGATGAGTTATCGTCCACAGGCCAGTGTACGTGTTTCCACTGGTCAAGTGTACGTGTTTCCACTGGCCTGTGGACGCATGTACACTGGCCTGTGGACGACAACTAAACACCTTTTTTCTAATGCCTAACCACCATTCTTCTAATGCCTAACTGGCACAAAAGCACCTTCTTCAGTCGGTTTTTCGACAACCGTGCCTTACAAAACGGAACTTTATTGCTTAATTTCTTTATTATATCATTTATATTTTTTTGTTATAAGCAAAATGAGAAAGTATTGATAATCAGTGAATTAGCTTTTTAAATATTATAAAACCATTTACATTTTGCTTATATGCTCTACTCTCCAATTATTCTATGTTGTATTTTTGCCACATCGAAAGTACAAAAGCGTACGATATGTTTTAATGAACATTAAACACCTCGGAATCGTTTTAAACGCTTCGGAATAGTTTTAAACGCTTCGAAATTGTTTTAAACGCCTCGAATCTAAATATCTAAATAGTAGAACCAACACGAAATAACAACATACGAATATGAAGAATTTGCTTTTCACCCTCTCGCTCTCTTGCCTTTCACTCACGGCAATGGCGCAAGACTTGCAATCGCCCAACGGAAACTTCAAGATGAACTTTTCGCTCGACGCGCAAGGTCGCCCTACTTATTACTTAAAGTATAAAGGTCGCGACATTATCCGTCCGTCTCACCTCGGATTGGAGTTGAAGCAAGAAGACCCCAACAAGGCACAAGACTTTGAATTTAAGACGCGTGCCGATGCTTCAAAGTTGGCACAGAAGGCAGACCTCATGACAGGCTTCGTGGAGACCGACCATACGACCACGACCTTCGACGAAACGTGGCAACCCGTTTGGGGCGAAGAAAGCAACATTCGCAATCACTACAACGAACTCTGCGTCACCCTCTCACAACCCAAGAACGAACGTGAGATTAAGATACGCTTCCGCATGTTCGACGATGGACTCGGCTTCCGCTACGAATTTCCTGCTCAGAAGAACCTGACCTACTTCACCATTAAGGAGGAACACACACAATTTGCGATGGCAGGCGACCACACCGCTTGGTGGATTCCGGGAGACTACGACACGCAAGAGTACGAGACCGTTACGAGCAAACTCAGCGAGATACGCAAACTGATGAAGAGCGCTGTAACGCAAAATTCCTCACAGACTCCTATTTGGGAGGGCGGCGTACAGACGGCCTTGATGATGAAGTCGGCCGACGGCCTTTACATCAACCTGCATGAGGCGGCTTGCATTGACTACTCTACGATGCACCTCAACTATGATGACAAGACGATGACCTTCGAGAGTTGGCTCACTCCCGATGCACGTGGCGATAAGGGCTACTTACAAGCCCCTTGCACTTCACCTTGGCGCACCATTATCGCAGGTGAAAAGGGGGCCGACATTTTGGCCTCTCGCATGACGCTCAACCTCAACGAGCCTTGTAAGATAAAAGATACTTCATGGATTAAGCCTACTAAGTACATCGGCATTTGGTGGGACATGATTACCAATAAGGGCACTTGGGCCTATACCAACGACTTCTCTACTATTAAGTTGGGCGAAACGGACTATGCACACGCTAAACCTAATGGTACGCACTCTGCTAATACCGAGAACGTAAAGCGTTACATCGACTTTGCCGCAGAGAATGGTTTTGATGCGGTACTGGTTGAAGGTTGGAACATTGGTTGGGAAGACTGGTTTGGCCATGAAAAAGACTACGTGTTCGACTTCGTTACGCCTTATCCCGACTTTGACGTAAAGGCCATTCACGCTTACGCTGCTTCAAAGGGCGTTAAGATGATTATGCACCACGAGACGTCAGGTTCGGCTCGCAACTATGAGCGTCACCTCGACAAGGCTTACCAATTTATGGTTGACAATGGTTATCCTGCCGTAAAGAGCGGCTATGTAGGCAACATCGTGCCACGTGGCGAACACCACTACGGTCAGTGGATGAACAATCACTACCTCTACTGTGTGACTAAGGCTGCTGACTATCATATCATGGTCAATGCCCATGAGGCTACTCGTCCGACAGGTATCTGCCGCACTTACCCCAACTTGATTGGCAACGAGAGTGCACGTGGTACGGAGTACGAATCATTTGGTGGCAATGCCGTTGACCACACGACAATTCTTCCCTTTACTCGTTTGATTGGCGGTCCGATGGACTATACACCGGGCATTTTCGAAACGGACTGCTCAAAGATGAATCCTTCTAACACCAGCCGCGTTCGCACAACGATTGCTCGCCAGTTGGCTCTCTACGTTACCATGTATAGTCCCTTGCAAATGGCAGCCGACGTGCCTGAACATTATAAGGAACACATGGACGCCTTCCAGTTTATCAAAGACGTGCCCGTTGATTGGCAAAAGTCTGTTTACCTCGAAGCTGAACCGGGCGACTACGTAACGATTGCTCGTAAGGACAAGCATTCTGAGAATTGGTTTGTAGGTTGCTCAGCCGACGAGAATGGTCACACAGCCAACCTCAAGTTCGACTTCCTCACTCCTGGCAAGAAGTATGAAGCTACTATCTACGCTGATGCCAAGAACGCTTCATGGGATAAGAATCCAAAGGCTTACACCATTACTAAGAAGACAATCACCAACAAATCAACTCTCAAGCTCCACGCTGCCAGCGGTGGTGGTTTTGCTATTAGCTTGAAGGTGCTCTAAGTTATCGAGTTCTTTTGTTAACGAGTTAACAAGTTGACAAGTTAACGAGTTCTTTTGTTAACGAGTTAACAAGTTGACAAGTTAACGGGTAAGTTACCTTAAAAGGACTAACTTTCTTGTTAACTTGTCAACTAAAAACTAAAAAAAACAAACTTACTCGTCAACCCGTTAACTCGTTAACTTGTTAACTGAAAAAAGACAATTCTCAAAGAATAAATATCATGAAAAAGAAGTCACTCAACTCCCGTCTCTTGTCGCTATTGCTGGCAGGAGCAAGCCTACCGATGGGCGCTTTGGCCCAGGGGCTAACGGTTAGTGGACATGTGCAAGACACTACAGGCGAGGCTGTGCCCTTTGCTACGATTACTGTGCCGGGTACGAAAGCCATGACCCAAACAGATGCTAACGGTAACTTTAAAATTAACGTAAAGCCCGGAGCCAACCTCCATGTGGCTTATATTGGTTATAAACCTGCTACTATCAAGGCCGACGGCACTGTGCTTATTACATTGGAAGATAACTCTACGCTCAACGAAGCCGTTGTCATTGGTTACGGTGTAGCCAAGAAGAATGACCTCACGGGTTCGGTTACGGCTATTAAGCCTGACGACAAGAACCACGGCCTTCAGACCTCTGCTCAGGACATGATTCAGGGTAAGATAGCAGGTGTCAACGTCGTTTCAAACAATGGTGCACCAGGCACAAGTGCTACCATCCGTATTCGTGGTGGATCTTCATTGAACGCTAAGAACGACCCGCTGATTGTCATCGACGGTTTGGCTATGGACAACGACGGCATTGAGGGTTCACCCAATGCACTTACTCTTGTCAACCCGAACGATATTGAGAGCTTCACCGTATTGAAGGACGCCTCAGCTACGGCTATTTATGGTTCACGTGCCTCAAACGGCGTTATCATTATCACGACGAAGAAGGGACGTAAAAACACGAAGCCCCGCGTTTCATACAATGGCAACGTATCAGTCAGCACGAATACGAAGTACATGGACGTGCTCAACGCGCAAGAGTTGATAGACCTCGTTCGTCAACGCACTGGACTGACCGACGACGCTGCTTGGTTGGCTTCTGATTATTACAAAAACCTCGGTTACTTCAATGCTGCGGGCGAACATCGCTTTGCCGACACCGATTGGCAGAAAGAAATCTATCGCACAGCCGTTTCGACCGACCACAATATTACGCTGAGCGGTGGCATGAAGAATATGCCTTACCGCGTTAGCTTTGGTTATACAGAGCAGAAGGGTACGCTCAAGACGTCCAACTTCAATCGTTATACGGGTAGTTTCAACCTCTCACCGACCTTCTTGCAAGACCACCTCTCGGTCAACTTGAATGGTAAGTTTATGTACTCGCGTGCCTCATACGCCAACACCGATGCCATTGGCCAAGCCATTAACATGGACCCCACGAAACCTATCTACGACGACCGCCCCGAGGCGAAAGAGTACGGTGGCTACTGGCAATGGCCTGCTACGGCCGACTATGGCGATAGTGAGTGGACACACGCTCGCAACGCCTTAGCCATAGGCAACCCTGTCGCAGTACTTAACAATGAGAGCAACATCGGTAAGAGCCGTTCATTGCAAGGCAACTTGGAGTTGGACTATAAGGTACACGGATTTGAAGACCTCCGTCTCCACGTAAACGGTGGTATGGAAGTGGCTCATGGCCACAGCGACAAGGTTTGCTTGCCTACTGACTATGGCAATATGTACTATGGCAGCAAGGGCTGGAACGAGAGTGATAAGTACAACCTCTCACTCAATATGTATGCCCAATATTCTAAGAACTTTACCGAGGCACACCACTTCGATGCCATGGTGGGTTATGAATGGCAACATTTCCACCGCAAGACAGACTATAGCTACCCCGTTTACTATCCTTCTACTCACTTGACGAAGCCAGGTGAATTGCTTAACCCGAACTACTTTAAAGAGAAGAACTCTCTCTTCAAGACGGAGTACTACCTCGTTAGCTTCTTTGGCCGCTTCAACTATAGCTTGAAGGATCGCTACTTGCTCACGTTTACGCTACGCGACGATGGTTCTTCACGTTTTGCAAAGGATCAGCGTTGGGGTCTCTTCCCCGCAGCCGCCTTTGCATGGAAGGTGAAAGAGGAATCATTCTTGAAGAATGTGAAGAGCGTGACCGACCTAAAGCTCCGCTTAGGTTGGGGTATCACGGGTCAGCAGGAGCATGGCTATGGCGACTACGTCTATATGCCTAACTATACGCAGAATATAGCAGGTGCGTTCTATCCCATTGTAGGCAAAGACGGCACGACTTATCGTCCTGAGGCTTATAACAAGGACTTGACTTGGGAGAAGACGACTACTTACAACGTAGGTGTTGACCTCGGATTCTGGAACAACCGCGTAACGGCTAACTTAGACTGGTACTACCGCAAGACGACAGACCTCTTGAACACGGGCTTCGTCGCTGTAGGTTCTAACTTCAGCAGTAGCGTATTGAGCAACATTGGTTCGTTGCACAACACTGGTTTTGAAGCCATGTTGACCGTTCGTCCTATTCAGACAGCCAACTGGGGTTGGGAGATTTCTTACAACTTGGGTTGGAACAAGAACAAGATTGACGAACTCATCGCTTCTCAAGGTTCTGACTACTACATTTCGAATGCTTACTGCGCTGGTGGTAAAGCCACGGCCGACAGTATGATTAAGGCATGGAAGAAGGGACAGGCTGTTAGTGCTTTCTACGTATTCCAACAGGTATATGACGAGAAGGGACAACCTATTTATGGCGAGTTCGTTGACCGCAATGCCGACGGCATTATCGACAACCGCGACCGCTACTTCTATAAGAAGTCTGACCCCGACGTTACGATGGGCTTGAGCACGAAACTCACTTATAAGCATTGGGACTTAGGCCTCGGCTTCCGCGCCAGCTTGAATAACTACGCTTACAATGCAGTGGAGGCTGATAATATGAACACAGGCCTTACCCGTGTTTACACAGGCAATGCTTATCGCAACGTTTTGAATTATGAGTTGGCCAAGAATTGGACGGCATCAAGTGCCAGTGCTTCTTGCTCTGACTACTTCATTCAGAATGCTTCGTTCTTGAAGTTGGACAACATCACCCTCGGTTACTCATTCGACCACATCGGCCGTAGCAACATCACGGGTCGTGTATATGCCACTGCTCAGAACGTATTTACCATTACCAAGTACAAGGGTCTCGACCCCGAGATTGACGGTGGCTACGATAACAACATCTATCCGCGTCCCTTCACTTGCATCTTGGGTGTAAGCCTTAATTTCTAAAAAGTGATTGTTTGAAGTTTGAAGGTTATAAGGTTATGGTAACTTTATAACCTCCTAACCTAAAAACTCCAAACCTCAAAACCGCTACTACAATGAAACTCAATATTAAGAAATATGCAGCGCTCATGGCTTGTACTTGTGGTCTGACCCTGACTTCGTGTGTGGGCGACTTAGACGTTACGCCTATCAACCCACAGCAAACGCAGGTGGCCAACGATGACGCGCTTTTCAACAAACTTTATGCTACTTTCAGCCTCACTGGTCAGCAGGGCAATGCGGGTAAGCCTGATATTCCGACAAACGTAATGGAAAACGAGGGCTTTACGCAGTACTATCGTATGCAATGGTACTTGAACGAGTTCACGAGCGACGAAGCTGCTTGGAACTATTCAGGCAACGATGGTGGTTTACAAGAGTTGATGTATAATAAGTACACGGCCAACAATGCCTTTGCCTTGGGCCTTTACTATCGTCTCTACTTCGACATCACGCTGTGCAACTCTTACATCAACGATATTGGTAAGGACGAGCAGCGATTGGCTGAAGCACGCTTCATTCGTGCTTACAACTACCTCTCTGTGCTCGACATCTTTGGCGCAGGTCCGTTCTGTACGAAGGTTTCGTCAGAGAATGCAGCGTATTACAACCGCCAGCAGCTCTTCGACTATGTAGAGTCAGAACTGCTCGACATCGAGAGCAAAATGGCTGAACCAGGTAAGAACACTTACGGCCGCGCCGACAAGGTGGCTGTTTGGCAACTCTTGTCTCGCCTTTACTTAAATGCTGAGGTTTACACTGGCAATGAACGCTACACCGATGCCATGACGTATGCCGAGAAGGTGATCAACAATGGTTACTACCACTTGATGAAGACGGGTAAAACCAACCCCGTTACAGGCGAGGTTTACTCTCCTTACCAGATGCTCTTCTTGGCCGATAACAACACCAATGGTGCTCAGTATGAAATGACATTGCCCGCTATTCAAGACGGTATCACAACAAAGACGGACGGTGGCACGCAGATGTTGATTCAAGGTTGCTATGACAACAAAAACGATATGAACACGGACGTTCCCTCTGGCACGAACACCAGCTGGGGTAAGTGTATTCAAGTAAAGGGTAAGTTGGTTGACCTCTTCTTCAATGGTGCTACTCCTCCGCAGACGGGCAGCATTGCTGAGATGACGGGTGCAGCACATGATGATCGTGCGCTCTTCTACTCTAAGGGTTATACGCAGTACCTCACTGAGGTTGACAACATGGCACAATGCTTCAACAGTGTGAAGTTCCGCAACGTGCGTTCTGACGGTGCCAGAGCTTCAGCTATTGACTACGTCGACACTGACCTACCTTTGATGCGTATTGCCGAGGCTTACTTAACATACGCAGAGGCTTCGGTACGTAAGTCTGGCCCGAACACAAATGCAGACGATATGCTGAATGAGTTGCGCGACCGCGCTCACGCTCCAAAGTTGGAAGGTGCTACACTTGACGACATTTGTACGGAGTGGGCACGCGAGTTCTGGTTTGAAGGTCGCCGCCGCACGGACTTGATTCGTTTCAACAAGTTTGCTGGTCAGTCTGACTATAAGTGGGAATACATGGGTGGTGAACAAAACGGTACTTCGTTCCCCTCATTCCGCAAGGTATTTGCCATTCCTCAAACTGACTTGAGCAACAATCCTAACTTGAAACAAAACGAGGGGTATAATTGATCCTTAGTTGACGAGTTAACGAGTTGACAAGTTAACAGGTAAGTTACTTTAAAAGGTCATCTTTTCCGAATAAACTTGTCAACTAAAAGAACTAACTTACTCGTTAACTCGTCAACTCGTTAACTTGTCAACTCCCTCATAATTAAAAAAGAAAGCCATGAAACTATATCATATATTACCAACCGTAGCATTGGGCTTAGGCGTTGCATTCGGCTTCACCTCGTGTGCTGACGACAATGACTCTAACCCCGTGCTGCACATGCCCGACACTTTTACGCTGAACACGCCAGCTCTTGCGGGCAACACGTATGATCTGAAGAATACAACTGACTCTATCACTTTCACTTGGAGCCAACCCAACTATGGTGGCATGCCACTCGCTACCACCTATAAGTTGCAATACGTCGTAGCTAAGACGGGCAACGAAGTAGTGACCACTGCCGATGGCAAACAGCAGTTTGCTGAAGGCGTTGAGGTAAAAGAATACGATGAGAGCAAAACGAAGTGTGAATACAAACTTGCTCCCGCTGACGTTGACCTCATTCTCTTACGCGAAACGGGCGCAAAGGCCGACAATATGCCAGCCTCAACTGACGTTTACTATCGTGTAAGTGCACAGACTACTTCTACGCAGCCCGTTTACTCTAACATCATCAAGATGACCTACGCGCCCTACTACCAGCGCACCGAGATAGCTGAACCCGTTACTTGGTACTTGGTTGGTAGCTGCTTTGCCGATGGTACATGGGGCGATCAAGTGCCAACAAGTGCTTTGCCTCTCTATCTCACGGGCGATAAGTATGACGAAGATTCAGGTTACGGCACTATTTCGTGGACGGGCTACATACCCGCTGATGCCATCTTCAAACTGCGTGGCTCTCTCACCGACAATTGGAAAGCCCAAATTGGTCAAGGCACGGAGTATGGTCAGTTCGTTATCAACAATGATGGTTGCGGCAACATTGCTCCAGGTGTAGCAGGTGTTTACAACATTACAGTTTACACTAAGGCGATAGCTAAGGGTGATGCTTCGGGCATTAGCATTACTAAGACAGACGATGCCACTACTTACAACAAAGTTTACCTCAATGGTTCATTCAATAATTGGGGCGACGGTATTGCTATGAGCCCAGTTAACACGACTGTGGGTGAGAACAACCACGATTGGTACACACGCATTCACTTGCCCGCAGGCACTGAGCTAAAGTTCCAAGCCAACAATTGGGGCATGGAGATTGGCAGTAAGTACAACACCGAAACGCCCAGTTGCCAATCTGGCTACTACGGTGTAGGCGCTAAGAGCGGTGGTGGAAACATTTACATTGCCAACGAAGCTGACTACCTCGTTATCGTTAACGACATCACGGGTGCTTTCCGCTTTATTAAAGAGTAGTTTTCTTTTTAGTTAACGAGTTAACGAGTTGACAAGTTAACGAGTTGACAAGTTAACGGGTAAGTTACTTTTAAAGGAAATAGTTACCAAGTTAACTTGTCAACTAAAAAGACTAACTTACCCATTAACTCGTCAACTTGTTAACTCGTTAACCCCAAAATAAAAAAACAATGAAAAAGATATTATTCACATTAATGGCCGCAGCACTCTGCTTGACGGCTTGCGATGAAGATTATACCGACTGGAAGGCTCCTCAGAGCAATCCACAAGAAGAGCCACAAAACGTAGTTGTAAACGTTACACCTGCTGCCGACATCGATTTGGCCGCTGTTACGGCTCAAAGCATTGAGTTAGGTCAAGTGGCAGCAGAATTGCCCGAAGGCTACGTTACGGACTCTACCGCATTGGACGTAGTCAATGCTGACGGCACGACTACTCCACTCGCCCTTACCGACAATACTGTACAGGTAAGCGACTTAGCCGACATCATTACCAAAGCGTTTGGCCGTCGTCCAGCGTTTCGCACCTTGCAAGTAAAGGCCAGTGTTTATGCTTGGACAAGTGATAAAAAGACGGACCGCGTTTGTGCAACCAAGACGTTTGAGGTAAAGGTTAAGCCCGTTGCCCCCGCGTTGGAATCAGCTTATTATTACATTGGAGCGTTAGGTTCTGACAAGAGTCACCCGATGACAAAGGAAGCTGACGGTGTGTTCACCGTTACTGTCCCTGCCGTAGGCGGTTGGCACTGGTTTAAGATTGCTCCTGAGTCTGGCTTCGGTGCTGACGGCAACTTCGATTGGGCAAACGAGGGCAACTGCCTCTGCGCTACATCTAAGGACAATGAAAGCACTGAGGGTAAGTTCGTCATCGGTGGTGACAAATATTCATGGCACTTGATCGAACCCGAAGGTGCAACTTCATTCACCATTACGGTCGACCTTTACGACATGAATTACAGCATCACTGCTAAATACTAACACAAAATGACATGAATGGCGCGCTTCGCGCGTTGGAAGGGAACATTAATTATCATATAATTAGTCATTAATTTCTTCATTAATTTTTTTCATGTAATTGGTCATTAATTATTTCATATAAATGTCATTAAATTCTCTTCTACTTTGACGTACAACGACTTCATGAAATAATTAATGACCAATTACATGAAATAAATTAATGAAAAAAATTAATGAAATAATTAATGATCAATTATATGATAATTAATGTTCCCATCCAGCGCGCGAAGCGCGCCTTAACGTTTAAGCATGAATGTTATGAAAAGAGTTTTAGCGTTATTCCTTAGCGTAGCGTCCCTTGGCGTTTACGCCCAAGCACCCGCTGAGAGCGAGGACGTTATGCTACAAGGTTTCTATTGGAATTCACAACGACAGACAGGTTGGACACAGTTGACAGACCAAGCCGCTGATATAGCCAAGAGTTTTAATCTCATTTGGCTGCCCCCTTCTGCCAGTGCTGAAGGCGGTGGGGCCGTAGGCGGTAACAATATGGGCTATCACCCCCGACAGTGGAACAATCAGACATCGTGTTGGGGTACGGCCGAACAGCTCAAGACGCTCATCAGTACACTGCATAATAGCAATGTGAAAGTCATCGCAGACATCGTTGTCAACCACCGCGCGGGCGACACGGGCTGGGGCAACTTCACGAAAGACGACTTTGGCACGTATGGCTCGTACCAACTCACGACCGACCACATCTGCTCCAACGACGAGATGAACACCAACCTTTCGGCTGGCTCATGGTATGGCACGGCAAAAGGGGCAAAAGATACGGGGGAGAATTGGGACGGTGCACGCGACCTCGACCACACCTCCACTTACGTACAACAAGACATTGAGGCTTACCTCAACTGGTTGCATGGTGAGTATGGTTACGACGGTTGGCGTTACGACTTCTGTAAAGGCTATAATGGCAAGTACGTTGGCCTCTTCAACGAAGCTACGCAGCCTTACCTCTCCGTAGGCGAATATTGGGACGGCAGTTACGACCCCGTAGCGGCATGGATCGTGGCAACAGGCAAGCAGAGCATGGTCTTTGACTTCCCCGCTAAATATGCGGCTCTCAACAACGGATTGGCCAAGAACAACTTTAGTAATATGTCGTGGATAGAGGATAAGACCACTTGGCGCCCAGCGGGCATGATTCATCATCATAACTACAACCGCTATTCCGTCACCTTTGTCGACAATCACGACACTTATCGCGACAGCAATAAGTACACTGGCAACGTGCAAGCTGCCTATGCTTTTATCCTCTCTTCGCCTGGCATTCCTTGCGTGTTCTACCCTCATTGGGCTGGCGCTGACCGCGATGCTATCAACCAAATGATAGCCATTCGCCGTCAAGCTGGTGTTCACTCTGAGAGCAACGTCACCGTAACGGCACGCAGCCAATATTACGAGAGCCATGCCGTAGGCCACCATGGCACGCTCATCACGCGCATTGGCGCAGCTGCTCCCACCACCGTGCCAGAGGGTTACACTTTAGTGGCCAGTGGAGCGCAGTGGCAGATGTTTCTCCCCACTGAGTTGGCCGCCGTACATGCCGTAACAGCTTCTGACAACGCCCTTCGGGTGAACGCACAAAACGGACAGTTAACAATTAACAATCCGCAAGGCCACACATTCCAAGTATTCGACACCGATGGTCGTTTGCTTCACCAATCAAGCGCCACCAGCTGCACGCTTTCCCTCCCCACTGCCCCCTATGTCGTAAAGTCGGGCAAAGAGGTCAAGAAAGTTTCAGTTAGATAAGAGAACGTATTAAAGGGTGGTTCTAAAAATTCTGTTTTTAGAACCACCCTAAAATGTAGCAAGTGGGGGAGACCTCTCGACCTGTTGAAACGTAAAAAAAACGTTCCGCCGGTCAGATGCCTGCCCCCACTTGCTGTGCGTCTTTGGTATCGTTTGCCTATGTTTTAGGACAAATTTTATCTATTTTTGCCTATGATTTAGGAAGAAAAAGCCGTTCTTTTGCCTATGATTTAGGAAAGCACTGTACTTTTGCAAAAAACGAAAGCTATGATATACAGACAATTAATAGAAGATTTAGAGAAGTGGAGTCAGCGTCCCAATCGCAAACCACTTGTGCTGCGTGGTGTTTTTATGACAAAATAAACTGCAATTTGTCGGCCTAATTGGGGGGCGGGTTTGTAACCCGCGGCAGCAGCAGGCTTTGAACATCTACTTATAGTCGCTTAGCGCGAGAACATACATAACATACAATTTTACATACTTATTTACATACTATACTCAATTTGTGCCAAGGCACAAATTGAAACATACTGGCTACGCCTGACGTGTACTGAAATTGGTTGACAGTTTTAAATGTTAAAACTAAAGTTGTTTACACTCTTGTACTCTTAGACCTAAATAGGTTGTCAAAATGGCTTTTAATCCTATATAGGTTTACACTTTTCCTAGTATTCCTAAAACTGTTACCACTACTAATCATATTCCTATATAGGTTTACATTATAGAAATATGATATACCTAAAATGGTTGACAATAAAAAATATACCTAAAGTAGTAGACGCTTCCCAACGCAAGAACAAAGGCAATGCAAGAGCATTGTTCGTTTCTTGGTATGATTGGAGAGGGCTCGA
>OLFV01002650.1_pt1 | contig 12876 bp, 10 predicted proteins | sample 1605551 | NCBI WGS metagenome assembly OLFV01 (sample SAMEA3888922, study PRJEB22519) | human gut metagenome | biome: human gut; feature: human-associated habitat; material: faeces | place: Denmark | collected 2011
TGCGACTGCGTCGCATTCTTCTGCAAACTTAGAGTGAGATTCGTGTTCAAAAAAAATCTCGTGATCCCCCAAAAAAACTCGTGATCCAAACAAAAAATAAAGTTTTATGAGCGTACATATAATTTATTACAAAGATGGGGCGAAGCTTATGCGCCCCGTGAAGGACGAAACGGAATATAGGCTGCTGCGCGATGCCGAACGCAACCGCACAGCCGACAAGCACCACATGGTGCAGATGAACTATTCGTGTCTGCCCAACGAGAACGGAGCGTTGAAAGGTGCAACAAGATTGAGCCGTTCGGTGGGCATGGACATCGACTTTGACCCTACGGCACCCGACTATGAGGCAAAGATGTCACGGGTGCCCGAGCTGGTCATGGGCAAGAAGGAGGAGCTGGGGCTGCTCATGCTTGAACGCTCTGCCAACAAGGGCTACCACATCGTGTTCCGACGCAAGACAGGACTCTCGCAGGAGGAAAACCTGAAGTGGGCCTCGCGGCTACTTGGGGTGGAATATGACAAGGGTGCAAAGGACATAACGCGCGTGTTCTTCACGCCGCCCACATACCGGCTGCTCTATCTCGACAAGGAGCTGTTCGACAACGGGGAGGCAGAGGTGACGGCAGAATTTACGAACGGGACTTCTTCGGAGGCTTCTTCTGCTGCTTCTGAAACCTTGGGGGCTTCTTCTTCTGGTTCATCCTCCTCTTCTGGTTCATTTTCATCCTCTTCATTCAATAATGATGGAGGTCAAAATGTTCCTCCTGACGGCGGCAAGAGGGGAGAGAAGCAGGGTGGGGCGAAAGCCTCTCAAGCTTCTGCCCAAGGCTCTCAACCGTCAGCTCAAGCATCAGCTCAATCGTCAGACCAGGGCTCTCAAGCGGCTGCTGGGGAGGCTTACCTCGGCATCCCCTACGCGCTGATCATAGACCGGTGGTGGGCGATGTATAACGACGGGCAGACGCCCGTGAGGAGCAACCGCAACACGCTGACCTTTGAGCTGGCCGTGAACCTGCGCCACATCTGTGGGTTTGACCGCAAGGTGATGGACCGCGTCATCCCCTGCTACGACGGCTTTCCCGAGGCCGAGAAGCTGGCGTGCATAGACAGCGCCCTGGCCGAGAAGCGCACGCAGATGCCGAAGCGCCTGAAGGACGTGCTGCTGGCCGTGAGGCAGGAGCGCATGGCGCAGACCGATGGCGGCGACGGCAGCGACGGCATGGACGGGCTCGACGAGGCGCTGGCGCAAGACGACCTGTTCTATTATAAACAGTTGCCCACGCTCCCCATGGGTGTGAAAGATTCTGTCGACGCCGTGGGCCCGCCCCTGGCGCTCCCCGTGCTGACCGCCGTGACACCCGTCATCGGCATGCTGGCAACGGGCGTGAGGGTCGACATTCACGGCAAGAAGAGCGGCCTGAACCTCATCGCCTACATAGCTGGCGACTTTGCCTCGGGCAAGGGAAGCATTGACCCCGTGGTCGACGCATGGACCGCCGAGGTGAAGGCTATGGACAAGATGTATCAGCAGCAGGAGGACGAGTGGAGAAAGCGCAAGCGGGCGGCAAAGAACAAGAAGGAGCAGCCCGAGGAACCGAAGCTGCCCGTGCGCTGCCTGACGCTCAACAACACGGTGGCAAACCTGGCCGAACGCCTGGCCAACACGGGCGGCAAGCACGCCTTCTCCTTCACACCCGAGGCCGACACGGTGGCGCAGAAATGGCGGTCGGCGATGAGCGACTTCTCCGTGATGCTGCGACAGGCTTATGACGGCACGAGCTATGAGCGCGAGGCGAGGAGCGCCGAGGCGGTGAACGTGCACATAGACCGCCTGCTGTGGAACGTGGTGATGTGTGGCACGCCCGACGCGCTCTACCGCGTGGTGACCAACTATACGGACGGCTTCCAGAGCCGCATTGCCCTGGCCCGCACGCCCGACAACACCTACACGGCGCTCACAGACAATCTGCATGTGCTGACCGACCGCCAGCGCGAACGCATAGGCCATGTGGCGCACCTGCTGCCCCTGCTTGAAGGCGAGGTGACGCTGCCCAAGCTCGAAGCCAAGGGCAGGGCGTGGCTGGAGCGCGTGCGCCTGGAGACGATGAAGAACGACGACAAGATCAGGGCCCGCCAGCGCTTCCGCATCTGTCCGACGACGATGAGGATGATGACCTGCCTCATGCTCTGCCGTGTGGTTGCGGCACTCATCGACAAGCACGGCGTGGCGGGCGCCGAGACGCGCCTGAAGCAGGAGCCGGGACTCTGGCGCGAGATGATCCTGAGGCAGCAGACACCGGCTATGCTGAGCGTCTTTGACGTGCTTGCCGACTATCAGATGGACAACGCGCTGTTCTTCTTCCGTGAGCGCATTGAGGCGGCTTTCATGGCAAGCAGCTATGTGGGCACGGCTTCGTTGGAGCGACTTCGCCACGGCAAGAACGACTCGATCTTTGAGCGTCTCGACCCCTCCTTCAGCTTTGAACAGGCCCTGCAGCAGTCGGTGGCCGTGAAGGGACCTAACACCTCGCGCAACGCCGTGCAGCAGATGCTGAAAAACTGGAGAAAGCAGGGACTGGTGGTGAAAGGGGAGGGAGAGAGGTTCTTGAAGAGGTAAAGAAGCAACAAACCCTAAAGCCCCTCCCCCTCGCAGCCATAAGCCACAACCCCAAAGCCCCTCCCCCTCGCAGCCATAAGCCACAGCCCTAAAGCCCCTCCCCCTCGCAGCCCTCTGGGCTGCTTACCCCTCCCCTTATGGAGGGGAGTAGAATGCTGAGGCTGGTTGAGAGGAGGAAAGCGGCCATCTACAGCCCATCTCCTGTCAACTCTGGAAAGGTGCGCAAGCAAGGAAAAAATATTGTCCCTATTGTCTCTATTGTCTTTAAACCTCCGCAAGCGGGGAGCGCAAGGAATGGGGAAAGTGGTCATTAAGGTCATTAGTCATTAGTCATTAAGAAAAAATTGATGTTTTAAGATTATGAAAATAAAGAATGCAGAGGCTGCGATGGTAGAGGTTTAGAAAAGTGGTCATTAAAGTCATTAGTCATTAGTCATTAAGAAAAATTGATGTTTATAAATTATGAAAATAAAGATAGTTCGCAAGATATTTACAGCTTATGGGGTGCATGGCACCTTATATGTTAACGACACAAAAGAGTGTGAAACGTTGGAGCACCCGTCAAGACATTTGCGCACAGGCTCTTATCGCCTGACGCTGAAAATGGTCCCGAAGCTATCCGATCAGGAACTCGTGGTGAAAGGCTGTGCGATGAAACTCGTAGTGAAAGGCTGCGCGTTCATTCAGCCCGGCAACGGCCCCTTCACGCTAAAGAACGGCAGCATAATTGTGGGCCAGCCCATTGTCGCCGACAACATCATCGTGACCGGCCTGCTCTCCAAATCGCAGGAAACCTATAACCTCCTCTATGGCAAGGTCAAAGAATGTATGGAAAACGGTGAGGAAATTAAGGTCGAGATCACTACGGAAGAGAAACAAAAAGAGAAACAAAAAGAGGAACAAAAAGAGGAACAAAAAGATGAAGATGTTGAGGATGAAAACGTGGTGGAGATGATAAAAGAAGGAGAAAAGGGAGAGGTGAGATAAGGAAAGAGAGAAGAAAGAGAAGGAGAAAGATAAGAAGAAAGAGAAGGAGGAAAGAGAGAAGAAAAGAGAAGAAAGAAGATAGGTGAAATAAAGACAAAGAAGGTGAAGGAGGATTGAGAAGGAGAGCGAGCCATGTGTTTTGTCTTGGCTCTTCTTCACATCCTCCTCCTTCTTCTCTGTCTTCTTATAATTGGTCCATTGACAATGGACAAATATTCTTTAAGGGGGAGCAACGGTGTAACATCAAAAGAAGTTCTATATTCAGCAAATATTTTTAGAATTCGCAAAAAAAATGTTTTGAAAAATTGTTTTATGATTATTATGTTGTACCTTTGTGTATCATAACCAAATAAGCATAAACATGGCAAACAAGATGCTAAAACAAGAGACGCCCCTGTCTTGGGCGACTTGACAAAAATGTCGTGGTTGTTTTGCAGAAAACATGACTCGATTGCTTAGATTGGATGAAGAAAGTGTAAACAAATAGTATCAACATTATCACTTAAACAATATGTTTCAAGAATTTGACGAATTTGATGATTTTAAACCTGTTGGCGAAACCGTAAAAGTGAATAAAGATTTAAGTAAAGCACCAGACTGGCAAATGTATATGTAGCTATGAAGGTTGCTGTGGTGAAAGACCCTGGAGGATACAGGACATGCCAATTTTAATATAACAGAATATAATCCACACAAAATATTTGGCTTTATGATGGATAGAAAAAACAATAAGTCTTTCTTCGACAACTTTTCTATAAAGGAAGAGAACCCCGCACAATATTACCAAAATGCTTCTTTGGAAACAAAAAAGGAGATGTTCAGTATCTACTTGAAAAGTTTATGTAAATCAGACAGTACTATTAAACAATACGTTTCTTATCATCTTTGTTGTGATGATGTTCTTGACGTTATAAAAAAAGACACTAATAAGGAAAATCTGTATGATGTTATAAATACTTTTGAAATCAAAAGAATATGGGATGATGTGAACAAGTTGCAGATAAATAAAACAAGAGGTGGTATTTATACTGCAGCAATTTCAAACTATAAAGATTTTATTGATTTCTTAGATACAGAGAAAGCGAAAGAACTGTTTGATAAATGGACAGATGAGAACGAAAGTGAATCAGAGGATAAGGGTGATGATGATACTCCCGAAACCGAATCTCAGCAGCCATTCTCCATCTCTCGCATGATTTCCATCATAAGCGAGACTGGCTTGTTGTATTCTCCCGACTTGATCAAGCGTTTTGCTTTTTCATTGATGTCGAAACGTTTCCTGATTCTTAGCGGCTTGGCTGGCTCCGGTAAAACACAGTTGGCTTTAGCGTTTGCCAACGCCTTGATAGAAGATGAAACACAGTTGTGCGTTGTTCCTGTAGGAGCCGATTGGACAAATCGTGAACCGTTGTTGGGCTTCCCCAATGCTCTTCAAGAAGGGCTTTATGTAAAGCCTGAGAGTGGTGTGCTTGACCTGCTTATAGAAGCTAACAAGAAAGAGAACAAGGCAAAGCCTTATTTCTTGGTCTTGGACGAAATGAACATGAGTTATGTTGAACGCTATTTTGCTGATTTCCTGTCCTCAATGGAAAGCCATAAGGCCATGCCGTTGTGGAAAGGCTTTTCTGATGAGGTTCCACAAACCATTTGTCTGCCAGACAACTTGTTCATAATAGGCACAATCAACGTTGATGAAACAACCTACATGTTCTCGCCTAAGGTGCTTGACCGTGCAAATGTGATTGAGTTTAAAATCTCTCCAGATGAAATGGATCTGTTTCTTCGCGAGATGAAACCCATTGACCGTGAATGTATTAACTATAAAGCTGCGGATATGGCTGCTAGCTTTGTGAGTATTGCCGAGAGCAAGGACTTGGCCGATGATAAAGAGATCAGGGAGACGCTAACCAGTTTCTTTAAAGACCTGAAGGCGGTAAACTCGGAGTTTGGATATCGTTCTGCTACGGAGATTTATCGTTTTGTGAGCCACGCACAAACCAATGATGATACGGAGAAAAAGATGACTCTTGCAGAGATTATTGATTGTGCCGTTGTGCAGAAGTTGCTGCCAAAGCTTCATGGCTCAAGAAAGAAGCTTGACAAGACGCTCAACACACTTTGGAAGGAGTGTTTTGATGGCGAGGCTCAGAAGGAAACAACAAGCATAAGCGCGGACAAAGTGGAGAAAGCTAAATATAAGTTGACTGCCGACAAGATACAGCGCATGTATGAGTCGGCAATGGCTAACGGATTTACAAGTTTCTCGGAAGCATAAATTAACGGCGTATGCTAAAACCATGTGACAGTTTATCGATTCATGTTAATGTGCCGTTCGGAACGGCAACTCTTAACGTTGTCGGTTCATCAAACAACGCCGTTCTTGGCGTTAATGATGAGGCGCCAAATGGTGTGTCTGCCTACCAGCTTCAAGAAGGGGCAACTTATCAATATGAGTTTGTTTCTGATAACGGACATTTATACCAGTTTGAAAAAGAAAATGAGATAATCAGGTTCTCTACATTCTGCAATCATCGCAACATGGGTGAAATTCGTACTGGTATTTATGTCGGGCAATTGACAATGGCTGTTGTTGACGTTGATTCTAGGGAAGAAGTGGGGGAGATAAAAATTGAAGTAAGATCTGTAAAAACAGATTATGAAAGCGATTATCGAACCATGCTTGATGATATTGCTTCCTATTATACAGACCTCGTCCTGTTGCAAGGATCGCCTGTGACGCAACAGCTGGAGGTTGATAATGAAGCCAGTTCACAAACCTTGTATCAGAAATTTTCGTTTGTGCGTAGCGTTGTTGACAGTCAGCAGTTTCAAGAAGCTATTCATAAAATTATGGGCAATCCTGTCCGTAAATGGACAGAAACAACCACACAACGCAGCGTTGTGGGCGTTAGACATCTGTCAAGACGTAATGTTCAGCAGATAGCAACGTCTTGTGACCGCATTATGATGCCTGAAGCATGGCGTGAAGGAAAACCGTCTTTTCTTAGAAGTGTTCCCCGACTTTTGGAAGTGGATTATAAGAGAGACACAATCGACAATCAAGAGAACCAGTTTGTAAAGTTTGCTTTGAGAACGTTTATCTCGTTCTGCGTTGATTTGCAGGGAAAAAAGAATGCGACACAACGATTGCGTGAAGAAGCTGAGAACACAATTAACAAGATTGACGGTCTGCTCGATTGTCAGTTCTTCAGACAAGTGTCTTCACCTTCTCATCTGAACATGAACAGCCCTGTTCTTCAGAGAAAAGAAGGTTATAGAGAGGTGCTGCAAGCTTGGCTGATGTTCGACTTGGCGGCAAAGCTTAACTGGACGGGTGGTAACAATATCTATGAGGCTGGTAAGAAAAATGTTGCCACTCTGTACGAATATTGGCTGTTCTTCAAGCTGCAAGAGCTTATAAGTGAGTTCTTCAACTTAGACGAGCTTGACAAGAAGAGACTTGTAAAAATTGATGATGACAAAATTGACTTGCAGATTGTTCAAGGAAGAAGTCTTATTTTGCACGGTAAAAGCAGGTCGAGTATGCGTGAACTAAATGTCGCGTTTTATTATAATCGCACGTTTAGAAAAAAAGATGATGAGGAGAAAGCCATTGGTTTGGCGGGTAGCTGGACCATGGCCATGCGCCCAGACTATACGCTATCTTTATGGCCCGGCAATATAAGCGAGGCGGAAGCTGAAGAACAGGAATTGATAACTCACATCCATTTTGATGCAAAATATCGCTTAAACAAGGTCATACTTGAAGACGAAAAGGACATTTCTGAAGAGTTGAACGAAGAAAAAAATCAGCAGGAACTTGGAATCTATAAGCGTGCTGATCTATTGAAAATGCATGCTTATAAAGATGCTATTAGGCGAACAAGTGGAGCCTATGTTCTGTATCCTGGAACTGAGAACAGGGTGATTCAAGGTTATCATGAGATCGTTCCTGGATTAGGGGCTTTTAGTGTGCGTCCAGGACATTGGGAGGAAGATTATATAGCGTTGCGCAACTTCTTGGCTGAGGTAAAGGCACATATGCTCAACAGAGCTTCTGAAAGAGAAAAGATGTCTTTTTATCATTATGACACATACAAGGAAGAAAAGCGTAGTATGGTGATGGATAGCTTGCCTGAGCCTATTGGCGAAGACAGAGATTTCTTGCCAGATGAGGCTTCTGTTATTGTTGCTTTCTATAAGGATCAAGCTCAGCTTGAATGGATTGAGAAGAATCATATGTATAATATCAGAGCCGGAAGCTTACAAGGATCTTTAAATTTGGATTCGCAGCTTATTAATGCTCGATATGTTCTTCTTCATAATGATAAAGAGGCTCTTCCGCTTTGCAGACTGTTAAAGGGAGGACCAAAAATTTATACAAGAGCAGAGCTTTTAAAGATGGGGTATCCGAAGTATAAAAAGAAAGATAGTGATGAGGTGGATGAAGAGCGCGAAAGAAAAAGTGCGAAAAACATTTATCTTGTCTTCTCTATTATTCAGAGAAATGGGAAACTTTGGGTTGAGAAAGAAATGCGACAATATAGATGGGATGTGAAAAGCTTGGTCTTAAAAAACGGGACAATTACAAGACCCTACACATCTAGCTTGGTGTCGCTCTTGAAGAGAAGAAAAAGTGAATAAAGAAGATTGATAGGGTAGAGACAATTGGGATTATTAATAAGCGAAGCAAAAGGCATCAATGGTTTGTCTCGTGTAAACAAGAAGGGCTTGTTTTAATGTTCCTTGCGGAAGAAGATACAACCGCTGATGCCTTTTTTGTTGTGTTTGCCTCGGTGGAAGAGGGGGGATGTTACAGATTGGCTTTAATCTCCCATTCTCCCTTTGCCGACGTGACCTTGATGAAAAGTTGTTTTCAGTCATTAGTCATTTTCAAAATTTAATGTAACGGCTATGAAAATTAAGAATGCTGAGGCTTCGAGGGAGTTTTGGAAAAGTGGTCATTAAGGTCATTAGTCATTAAGAAAAATTGATGACTAAAACTATGAAAATTAAGATGGGGCGCAAGAGGTTTACTGTTATTATTGCTCATAGGAGAATATGCCGTGGCTGCATTTTAATAAAATAAGAGGATGTATTTAACTTAAATTTATGACTTGTCCTTTTATTTTTATGATATAATGTCATGGCTTAGAAATTATTTTGTAATTTTGCACAGTCGAAGATAAATTTCGCTTAATAATTGCAAATTGTTATTGTTTACTTAAAAACATATGCATATGAGAAAATATTTATTTACGATGCTTTCAATTTTTTTGTTCTCTCCTCTATCGTTGAAAGCACAAAGTGACGTGGTTGTTATCAATAAGGAGAATTTTCCGGACAATGCATTCCGAACCAAGATAGGCTCTGCCACTTATGACCGTGATGGCAATGGCGTGCTAGATGCGGCAGAGATAGCACGGATTCATCAGCTTGATCTGAGCGGATCGTGGCCAAATTATATCGCTGACCTAACGGGGATTGCTTTCTTTCCAGATGTCGACAGCCTTTCAGTAAGGGGCAACCATCTTTCGACTATAGACCTGTCGCACAACACGAAAATCAGAAAACTCTATGTCGATAACAATCAGCTCACCACAATAGACCTCTCTCCGCTGACGTCGCTGGTGGAGTTCTCTGCTGCTGACAATAAGTTGACTACTTTCAAGGCAGTCCCGAAACTAAAGAGTCTAATGCTAGATCGCAATGCTCTGACTTCTCTTGACCTAACAGGGAATAATGTCCTTGACAGCCTGAGCTGCCGGGCAAACAAGTTGACAAGCCTTGACTTGAAAGCCCTTCCTGACCTGCGCTATCTCATTTGCAACAACAACGCTCTTACGTCACTTGACGTGTCGGGCAATCCGAAGTTGTTGTTGCTCTATTGTTTTAATATGAAACTACAAGGACTCGACTTAAGCAATAATAAAGCACTGGATGAGTTAGACTGCAACTCTTGCGGACTCGATTGCCTTGACGTTACAAGTTGTCAGGAATTGCGGCTGCTAACGTGCTCGTTCAATAATTTGAAGTCCATTGATGTCAGTAAGAACCCAAAACTGCAAAAACTGCTTGTGGGAGTAAACACGGGGATTAAGTCTGTGGATGTTACCCACAATCTGCTCCTTCAAAACCTCGACCTTTATCAGAACCCAATAAGTGAAATAGACTTGAGCAATAATCCTGAGCTCACATCTTTCGGTGCCAGGGATACGGGACTGAAGCGTATAGACCTTAGTGCGAATACAAAGTTGTCGCAGCTCACTCTTGGCGGCGATTCGTTGGTGGCATTGAATCTTTCTGGTCTAAGTAAGATTTCTTACACTAACACATACATGAATTCTAAGTACTTAAGCCATAAGAGGACTGTAATGCTCAAAGATAATGTGTTAGACCTTTCGTTATTGGCTGCCGATGGTCTGGACCCTGCCCGTATCTCTTCTGTCAATGGCGGAGTGCTCAATGGCAATAGTCTGACCTTCACTTCGAAAACGGTTACTTATGTCTATGACACGCAGGCAGAGACAAGTAATTACAAGAAATTCTATGTCGAATTGGATGCCAGCAACTACTCTGCTACAACGGGAATAGACAAAATTATTCACGACAAGGCTGCTGACAGTAGGGTAGTAGAACGCTATAATCTCAGCGGTCAGAAGGTGAGTGCTGCACAGAAGGGCATTCAGATTGTGCGTAATTCCGATGGCACTATGCGCAAGATTATCATTAAATAATATTTTATAAAATTACTCTTTACACTCCTTGCGCCTTTTCGGGAAATACGGTTAATACATTATTGCTTGTAGACTTCTTTCCCGGAAAGGCGCAATTTTTATATTAAGCAAAAAGCATTAAATATTTCTATTTCGCACTTGGGATGACTATTCTTATGTATTGTGTACCCACTAATTGTAAAAATAAGCACTAACGTTAAACACCTGTTCTTCTATCTGTAACTATTTGTTGATTATAGTTGCCTAACTATTTGTTTAAAGTACAAAATGGCATAAAAACACGAAAAATATTTACAAGATATTGTTAGGAGAAACATTTTTTTATACCTTTGCAACCGAAAGTTACATATTGCATATACAAGACACGATAAAAACTGTATTTATATAACATTTATAAAAGAGAAAGATCATGAAAAAAACTTTACTCCTTTTCTTTGCTGTATTGGCAACTATGCTCTGTGCTGTGACTGTAAAGGCGCAGGAGATTCCAAATCCAGAACCAGTGCGCAACACGATGGCTGTCTACAACGATGTAGACAATACCGTGACACTTACTGGTAAGGCACCATCCTACACCGAGTATGACTGGGACTACACTTACACTAACTATCCACTCGATCACATTTCATACATCTCAATCTTCCGCCACGAGCCAACCACTGAGTGGCCCACTACTGAGCTTGCACGCATACAAAATCCTGAAGTGGGCAAGGCCATCTCTTATGTGGATGCAACTGTGGAGAAAGACAAGAAATATGAGTACAAGTTTATTGTAAATGTTGATGGTAAAGAAAGTTATGGAGCATTTGCCTCTGCATGCACTGGCGTGACACCAGGCAAGTTGCAGGCGTTCAGCGCAAGTGTGGCATCGTCGACTGCAACAGCTACCGACCTTTCTATTACAGCTCCAACTACAAGTGCCAGCGGAACACCACTCACCTCTACGATGAGCATCGTGATTCAGATAGAAGACATGTATAACTATGAGACAATACACACCATAGAGAATGTGCAACCTGGTGAAACCGTGACATGGCAACACAACGATATCGACCCTAACACCAACTGCCACTATGCAGCCTATGCACTCATTGGCACAGCTGGCAAGGGCGAAAGCTCTCAGGCTGACATATTCGTGGGACTTGACCGACCTGGTACACCACAAAATTTCGTTGCTACAGCTGATGGCTCTAAGGTGAACTTAACATGGCAGGCTCCAGCAATGGGCGAACGCGGAGGTCTCTATGACAACGCCACCTATACTTTGCGCATGAAATATAATGATGGCAAGGAGCAGACTGTAACAGAGGGCATTGAAGGTACATCTTATGTGTATAATGCCACAGGAGAAGAGGCAACCATGACATTCTCGCTCTATGCAGTAAACTCTGCTGGCGAATGTACAGTAGGTGCAGAGAGTGGACAGGTGACAGCAGGACAGGCTGCTTCATTGCCTTTCAAAGAGTCGTTTGTAAACGCAGGACTCGAACATAAGGGTTGGCAAAAAGCCACTACACAGAACGATGAGTACTACACCTATGATGCATGGTGCTTAAGTAGCGAGGCAACAATGTACTACCTTCTTAACGACGAATATATCAGAATCTTACCGCAAGACGATGACAATGGTTTCGCATCATGCAAGTTCTACGGCTACTCAGAAGACGGACAGACAGAAAGCCTAATCAGTCCGCGCATGGCTGTTGGCGAGACTAAGAATGTGAAGGCGTCGTTCTACTACTGGAATACATTGGAAGATGCCAACAAGAGTGAAGTGAGACTCTATGTAAGTCGCGATGGTGGCGACTGGGAGAATGTGCTCAGTACAAAACCTCTGACTGAGGGCATGCCCCAGTGGGAGCAGTATAGCAAAGTGTTGTCTATGGAAGGCACCACCGACTTGCGCATCAAGCTTGACGCTGTGCGCCACGACGGTCCGATTGTTAATATTAGCATCGATAACATCTGCGTTGAAGCCACTACCGAGACTGGCATCAGCTCTGTTACGACTGGAGACGACTGCCAGGCACACACCGACTACTTCACTATATCTGGCACACGCATCAATCGTCCTACTGCTCCTGGTACATACATCGTGCGCACCGGCAAGAGTGTGAAGAAGGTTGTGCTGAAATAATATGTATAGTAAGTCCCGAAGTGACGATATATGGCTCATCCGACATTTCGAGTGATGCATCAAGCCTTGTTCGGTATTTGTCGTCATAAATGTCCGCCCCGTTACCCAAAGCAGATATCTGGTTCCTTTAAGGACCTTGCTTTGATGATGTTGTGCTCTATTATCATGAGGATAATATATTCAAACGAGGAAATCTGTCAAGGTGTTTGTAACTCATGAGTGGAGAACTTGTTGAAGATTCAGTTACCGAGAAAATCTCGGTAGTTCAACAGGAAATGTATAAGGCTCTAAATATAAACAAAAAGGCATCAATGCTGGGCTTGGCCCGGCGCTGATGCCTTTGTTGTTGGTATGCTCGGCATGAGCTTATTCTAATGGGTGTAAGTCCCTAACAAGCC
>OLFV01002651.1_pt1 | contig 12868 bp, 12 predicted proteins | sample 1605551 | NCBI WGS metagenome assembly OLFV01 (sample SAMEA3888922, study PRJEB22519) | human gut metagenome | biome: human gut; feature: human-associated habitat; material: faeces | place: Denmark | collected 2011
TGTGCGCATCTACGTCCTGTTTCATCAGTCATGATGCCCGCATCATTCCTTCTTCAACAGAACGTAGCTGCATCACAATAGAGCATAGCTATTATAAAAATAATTCTTATCACCTACTTAATATATATTTATGCAAAGATAGTGTATTTTCTGCAAACGGCAAAATTTCTTTGGGAAAAATGCTCTTTTTGGGTGGTTTTGGGGCGGAAAAGGTTAAATATTATTAAGGGTTAACATGATTTAACTGCCAAAATATTGCATTGAACTGTTTGTGCACATCTATCTTTTACCTTTGCACGGTGTTATAAAATATCAATATATAAAAACAATAAAAATACAAGCCCCCCTCCTGTCCCCCCTGGGGGATGATAGGTCAGGCACTGGCTACTTGTGACTCAAACTGACAATCCGTGACTAAAGAAAAGCCCCTCCAGGGAGGGGTCAGGGAGGGCTTTGCATATTATAACACAAACAAACTATGGAAAGAATGACACACAAACAGGTACAGCAGCAGCTGGCGGATGAGATGGTGGAGGTGCTTCGTGGTTCACATGATGCTCCTTTGCATTGGAATGAGAGTAAGCTCCACTTGATGGAGGTGGTGAGATATGTGTTTATCAGTGAGAAGATGCGTGATGATACAGGGGTGCCTTTGTCACAGCGTGAGATTGCTTCTCGTGTATTTCGCTTGTTTGATATGTATTTGCCTCATAATATCTGCAGTTATCTCTCTCGCCTTGATAATATAAAAGGTGTGCGTTCGCAACGCCTTGTGGATATTATGGTGTATCGTGCTAATGAACAGAAGGAGCGTATGTCTCTCTTCTCTTTTATTCGATAAGTCTTCATTTTCGTCTGTTTTTGATTAAAAAGCGTGTTTTTGGGGCTTTTTCGGTGCGGTATGCACATGAGTATGCACAAGAGTATGCATATAATCCTTGCATTCGGGGCGAAAATGTTGTAACTTTGCACTCGGAAATCAGATAGACTCGGAAATCAGAAAGATGCTCTGAAATCCTGAAACACATATCGAACACTGAAACATATCTTACCATGAAAACACTGATAAACAGAAATGATCTGAATGATTGTGAGCGCTTGCTCACTGTGGAGAATGACCTGGACAACTCAAATCCTTTCTCTCCTGACTTGATTCTCTCACCTCACTTCCAGCTTGGGGAGTTTACTCGTTCGGCTACGGCTATACGCCTCGGCATCGAGAACATACCCAGCCTGGAGGAGGTGGAGCGACTCAGACAGTTATGTATCCATGTGCTTGAACCGCTACGCAGACGCTTCGGCATGATTCGTATCACCAGCGGGTTTCGTACGTTCGCCCTTAATGATGCTGTGGGCGGCGCCCGACAGTCGCAACATCTCTTTGGCGAAGCGGCTGATATCCACGTGGGCAACACCGAGGTGGGACGTAAGATGTATGACTTCATTCGCCTTAACCTGCCCTTCGACCAGATGCTCATCGAGGTGCGTGGACAACAGAAGGTGATACATTGCTTGCATATCTCCTACAAGAGCGACCGCGGGAAAAACCGGGGGATGGCTCGGATGGAGTATAATATTATAAAATGAAGAATGAAGAATGAAGAATGAAGAATTGGAGTTACTCTTTCTTTTAGTGAAAAGTGAAGAGTGAAGAGTGAAAAGTGAAAAATCGCGCTGACGCAGTGGCGGACTCTTGTTCTTCTTTGTGTTTGACCGACAACCAAACAACAAAACAACAAAACAACCAAACAACAAAATAACTCATTATTAACCTTTAAATTTTTTATTATTATGGCATTGCTTTACAAAATCGTTCGTGACAATCGTAAGAATTCCGGCAACCTCTATTATGGTCGCGCAGTACAAATCAACACTATCGATACCGCTGGAATGGCGGAGATCATCCAGCGTAACTGTACTCTCAAGAAGAGTGACGTGCTTGCTGTGATCGCTGAACTCGTGGAGGTGATGACTGACCAGCTCCAGAACTCTGTTACCGTGAAGCTCGATGGCTTCGGCACTTTCAAGATTGGTCTGAAGACCGTCGGCGCTGACAAGCCGGAGAACTTCTCCATCTCTCGTAACGTGAGCGGTATGCGCGTCAACTTCGTCAGCGCTGGTAAGAAGGATGTGGCTACCAATAAGGTCACTCGCACCTTCCTCGGAGGCGCTACTCTGCAGAAGTATGACCCAAGTAAGGTGGAGACTACTCCTTCTGAAAAGGTGGAAGAGGGCACGGAGCAGGTTTAAGACTGCTTAGTGAAAAGTGAAGAGTGATGAGTGAAAAATCGCGCTGACGCGGTTATTAAATGAAGAATGAAGAATGAAGAATGAAGAATGGGAGTTACCTTTTCTTTAGTGAAGAGTGAAAAGTGAAGAGTGAAAAATTGCGCTGACGCGATTGCGGACGCTTGCTATTAGCTCATCTGGAGCATTCTTTCGATAGGCTTGACGGCATATTTTGCGATGTCTGCCGGCACTTCTACGACTGGCCATTCTTGCTTTAGGGCATTGTAGAGCTTGCGGAGAGTGTTCATCTTCATGTAGTCACACTCGTTGCATGAGCATCCGGCGCCTCCTTCTGTCACTTCAGGAGGGACTGGGATGAATGTGGTGCCAGGACAACAGCGCTGCAATTCGTGCATGATTCCAGCTTCGGTGGCAACGATATAGGTAGCGTCAGGATTGGCTTTGGCATAATTGAGCATATCTGCGGTGGAGCCTTTCACGTCGGCAAGAGCGAGGATAGGAGCCTTGCATTCGAGGTGGGCCATGACGATAGCGTCAGGATTAGCCTTCTTCAGCCTAACGATTTCATCGGCAGAGAATCGCTCATGGACGTGGCAACCGCCGTTCCAGAGCGTCATATTGCGTCCTGTCACGGAGTTGATATATGATCCGAGGTTATAGTCGGGACCGAAAAGTATCTGTGCATCCTTAGGCAACTGGTCGATGACCTTCTTTGCATTGCCTGAAGTGACTACGACATCAGTGAGCGCCTTTGTAGCAGCAGTGGTGTTGACATACTGCACTACCATATATCCAGGGTGCTTCTCTTTCCATTCTTTGAGGTCTTTAGCCGAGCAAGAGTCAGCGAGCGAGCATCCAGCGTTGAGGTCAGGACTGAGCACGAGCTTGTCAGGTGAGAGTAGTTTGCATGTTTCTGCCATGAAATGCACTCCGCACATGACGATAATCTTCGCGTCGGTCTCGGCAGCTTTACGAGCGAGAGCGAGCGAATCGCCTACGAAGTCAGCCACTTCCTGTATTTCTCCTACGGTATAATAATGGGCGAGTACTATGGCATTCTTTTCTTTGCACATACGTCTGATCTCGGCTTTGAGATCAGTACCCTCTGCTACGGGCTCGTCGATGTAGCCCAGTTCTTTCCATTTGTTGTCCATATATGTTATTTATTTGATTTCGGTTTAATTCTGCAAAAGTACTAATAATATTTCTTATTTCAAAGAAATAACCTCAAAAAAGCCCCCGCAATCAATTTGGTATTTAGGTGAAAATTAGTAAAAAAATCCAAATGATGTTTATTCTTTTCGTGTTTTCTTTGTATATTTGCGAATGTAAAGTGCGTTTTAGTCCACATTCTTGTGGCGGTATTATTGTAGAAATCAACCAATTATAAGTATAGAATATGAAAAAAGCATTATCACTTATGGTATTAGCGGCATCCCTTCTGCCATTGTCGGAAGTAGATGCACAGGTAAAGTTTGGTGTAAAAGGCGGTTGGAATGTCAGTTCATTAAAGCTGAATGACGAGATGTTCACCTCCGACAATAAGAATGGCTTCTTCATTGGTCCGATGATGAAGGTGTCACTTCCTCTGACAGGTCTTGGCTTTGACATCGCTGCTTTGTACGACCAGCGCGAGGCCAAGATGCGTTATGCCAGTGATGTGACAGGCAGTGACCTCAGCCGTCGCACGACTATCAAGCAGAAGACTATCGATGTGCCTGTAAATCTGCGTTATAGCATTGGTCTTGCAAGCATGGCAAATGTGTATTTCTTCGGTGGTCCGCAGTGGTCAATCAACGTTGGCGATGAGAATTTCAAATGGAATGAAGCCAGCAGTTATTCTCTGAAGAAGAACACTCTGAGCTTCAATATCGGTGCCGGTCTCACTTTCCTCCAGCATATTCAGGCTTCAGTAAACTATAATATTGAGGCAAGCAAGTCTGGTAAGATGGAGATAGAGCGTTCAGATGATGGTGACTGGGTGAAGGGTCGCAACCATACTTGGCAGGTTTCTTTGGGATATTGGTTCTAAGGGAGCCTTCTCTTAAATGAAGAATGAAGAATGAAGAATGAAGAATGGCTGGCGCCCTTGCGATAACTAACTAACGTCAGCCGGTAACGCGGCTGACACAGGGGCGGGTTCTTCACTTTTCACTCTTCACTTTTCGCTTTTCACTTTTCACTCTTCACTTCCCCAAAGGGCTTATCTCACCACCCCAATCCGTGTGACCACACCGCTTTTGCCCTCGGAAGTGGCGATGCACACCATGTAAACACCGGATGCTACTGGCTTTCCATTGCTGTCGCAACCGTCCCAAGTGAATGTGCCACCGTTGGAACGGCCGCTTGCCACGAGGCTACCGCTGGCAGTGGTAATCTTGATGTCAGCATCATAGGAAAGACCTCTGACGGTGATAAGTCCGGTATAGTCGGGCGTTACGGGATTAGGATAAGCATATACGTTGTCCTTATCCATTGTCTCCACGGCTTCGGAAGCGTCCGAGCGATAGGAGCAAAGTCCCTTTGTAGTACCTATATACACATCGCCCCGGCTTTGGTCGATGGCAATACCCATGATATTGTCTGACAAAAGCGGAGAGTTATCAGAAGTGAAATTATACTCCTGAGTGATATTATCCTGACCTATGACATATACGCCGTTGCCGTTGGAGCCAAACCACTTCCGGTTTGCCCCGTCGATAGCCATGCAATAGATGTCGATGCCGGAGAGAAGGTAGTCGGCAAGGTTAGTCCCGTCATTGCGAGGCACCTTGACTTGATTCCAAGTGACATCGTCGTCAGTCCCTATCTTGTCCTTTTCGAGCATGAGCGGTCCCACGTTTGTGCCTATCCATATATTGCCGTCGCGGTCTTCCGCAGCGCATCTCACTGCCGTTATATCCACTGTCGTGCCGTCTTCATTGACAAATTTGCTGTATGACAGTCGGGTGTCCGTCTTAGGATCGTAGCAGTTGAGCGAAGGCTTCCACCAGTGATTGTTACACCACCACAGTCTGCCTTTGCTGTCGAAAAACATATTCTTGGCATAACCGAGCGATATATTATTGTATATCCACTTGTCATCCTTGTAGGAAGTCCATTCTCCACTCTTGGAAATAGAGAAAAGTCCCGTTCCGTCAATGGTTTGCGAAGCAAATAGCCATAGCGTTCCATCATTGGCATAGCTTATTGTGGAAGGCAGGATATACTTGGGGTTGTGCTTCACAGCCGTCTTTATAGGAGAGTTTCCACTTACATGATATGCCCCGAGATTACCGTCGCTAAATTCATATAATGCGTATTTCGCACCGACTGATATATGCTTCGGGTCGGCAGGAGCCACGTCAATGTCCATCATATTATTATACTCCGGCACCTCTGTCTTTGCTTTTATTGCCCCATCATCATCGGCGAGGAACGTCCATTTATCGTTCTTGATGTCATAGATGTGCGGAAAGTCATCGCCGACGTTGTTCCAACTATTTCCGAGTACGGCATAAAGGCAGTCGTTTTTCACCTTCATAATGCCGAATTCCGTCTGTCTTGGGCCGTCGGGACGCATCTTTTCTACTCGTTCTACCAGCGCCTGGTCGAGCGTTTTAGAGGCGAAAAGTCCGCCCGTCTGCCCGCTATATTCTGCCCATTGCGTCTTGTCCACGAGGTTGCTGTTGGTAGAAGCCCTGAGGATGCTTCCGTCCTTCGCTTTTGCATAGATGTAACCATCCTTGATGGCGGTCTGCAATATGCTCTTGTTCAATATGTAAGAGTCGCTGATGAGGCTGTTTTTCACGTCCAGTTTCACAATGCCGAAGGCAGTGGAGATATACGCATGTTGAGCAAAAACGTCGATGCCGTTGATGGATTTGTCGAGTGTAGTGGATTTATGGTAGAGGTCAGGCACGTTAGTGACGTCGCCGTCCTTGGTCATGAGGTCGATGTTGGAGTTGTCATAGACGATGACGAGCCTTCGCGCCACGCTGTTCCATGCTATTTGTGCAATGCCGGTGTCGTTCAGTCCCGTCAGTTTGTCGTATGTCGTTACGCTCCAGTCCTTTGCGTTGACGCGGTAGATATTTCCCGAAGAGAGCACGAAGATGCAGTCGGGAGCCACAGAGTCCACCGCCTGCGTATCTCCGTAAGCAGAGTAAATCTTCCATTTCCCCGTGCTTTGCGCTGAAGAATGGAGGGCGAAAAGGATGGTCAAAACCGTAATAATCAGATGCTTCATGTCTAAATAACGCAGGAAAAGGGAAAATATTACACCGTGCACGTTATATATACTATAAGTAATGTGGAGTGTTCACTTTTGCACATTTTCCTTGCTATTGTGTAAAAATTTTCATTATTCTTACATTATTTAATAATAAATGTTTACCTTTGCAACCGATTTTACCAAAAAATAAAACAAAAATCTAAATAAATATGTACACTACTATCACCGCTGCTGAAGCAGCATCGCTTATCAAGAACGGTGACTCCCTCGGAATGAGCGGATTTACACCAGCAGGAACTCCAAAGGCTGTAACTCGCGAATTGGCCAAGATAGCCGAAGAAGAGCACGCTAAAGGCAATGAATTCAAGGTAAACATCTTCACTGGAGCATCTACGGGACAGTCAACAGACGGTGTCCTCAGTGAGGCTCACGCTATTGGTTTCCGCGCTCCTTACACCACCAATTCAAGTTTCCGCAAGGCAGTAAACCTCAACGAAATACGCTATAATGACCTCCATCTCTCCATGATGGCACAGGACTTGCGCTATGGATTCTATGGCAAGGTAAACTGGGCTATCCTCGAAGTGTCAAAGATAGAGGAATGCGGTGAAAACTATCACGTATATCTCACTGCGGCAGGCGGTATCGCTCCTACCGTAGCACGCATATCCGAGAAGGTAATTCTCGAGCTCAACTCATTCCACAGCGACCGCACAGGTCTCATCCAGGACGTATATGAGCCTCTCGATGCACCTTTCCGTCAGCCTATTCCTATTACCAAGCCAAGCGACCGCATCGGTAAGCCTTACGTGGAAATACCTAAGAGCAAGGTAGTAGGCGTAGTAGAGTGCAACCTCCCTGACGAGGCTCGCGCATTCAAGGGCAGCGATCCTGTCACAGACCAGATCGGTGCTAACGTAGCACAGTTCCTCCTCAATGATATGAAGCGCGGTGTCATCCCATCATGCTTCCTCCCATTGCAGAGCGGTGTGGGTTCTACTGCAAACGCTATCCTCGCTGCACTCTCCAAGGACCAGAATATCCCGGACTTCAATGTATATACCGAAGTGCTCCAGGATTCTATCGTAGATATGATGCTCACAGGACGTGTGAAGGACGCATCTACATGCTCACTCACCGTAAGCAACGAGTGTCTCGCCAATATCTATGACAATATCGATATGCTCAAGACTCGTCTCACACTCCGTCAGTCTGAGATAAGTAACTCTCCAGAGGTAATACGCCGTCTCGGAGTCATCGCTATCAATACCGCTATCGAAGTGGATATCTTCGGAAATGCAAACTCTACACACATCTCCGGCACTAAGATGATGAACGGCATCGGCGGTTCTGGCGACTTCGAGCGCAACGCATACATCAGCATCTTCACCTGCTCAAGCGTAGCAAAGGATGGTCTCATCTCTTCTATCGTGCCATTCGTAAGCCATCAGGATCACTCTGAGCACGACGTCAACGTCATCGTAACAGAGCAGGGCGTAGCCGACCTTCGTGGCAAGTCACCTATGGAGCGCGCTCACCTCATCATCGAAAACTGTGCTCACCCTGACTATCGCCCATTGCTCCGCGACTATCTCAAGATAGCTGCAGGCGGTCAGACACACCACAACCTCCCATGCGCATTCGCATTCCACGACACTCTCCGTCGCAAGGGCGATATGCACCTCACCGACTTCGCAGAGTACGTGAAGTAAATAGAAAAAAGCTTACAATCCGAAAGCATAGATATTGCAATGTAATATCTATGCTTTCGTCGTCTAATAACTATGCTTTTACCTCCTAATAACTATGCTTTTACCTCCGCCCCCCCGTTTTCCCCTCTTCCCGATAATAATCGTAACCAAATGCGCCCTAAAACTTACAATCTGTAACAAAACCCCTCTGCCGTCATCTCTCCATCTTTTACCAAAGGAAACAACTTTTTTGTCATATATCTTTGTGCTTTCAAATCTTTTTGTTACTTTTGCCCCCGAAAGCAAACACAATAACAGGACAGCCCACATTCCAGCCATATCATAGGCTGATATGCCCAGCACAAATTCACTATTAGCAATAACTACTATCAAAAAAAATCATTTATTCTATGAAAGATCTAAAGATGTACATCAACGGCAAGTTCGTTGAAAGCCGTTCAGGCAAATGGATTGAAGTGCTCAACCCATCTACAGAGGAAGTAATCTCACGCCAGCCAGAAGGCACCGTGGAAGATGTGGAGGAAGCACTCGACGCAGCAAAGGCTGCACAAAAGGAATGGGAGAAGACACCTGCCGCTGAGCGTGCAGAGTATCTCAAGAAATTCGCGCAGGGAATACGCGACAGACAGGAAGAGTTCGTGGAAATCATCATGCGAGAGCAGGGCAAGACACGTGCTTGGGCTACTATAGAGGTCGGAGCCACCATTAGTTACTTCGACTATATGGCGACTTTCGCACGCCACATAGAGGGAGAAATCCTCCAGAGCGACAACCGCAACGAGACCATCTTCCTATCAAAGAAGCCAATAGGAGTAGTGGCAGGAATACTGCCTTGGAACTTCCCGTTCTTCCTCATAGCAAGAAAAGCAGGCGCAGCACTCATAGCTGGATGCTCCATAGTCATCAAGCCAGCACAGCTCACGCCGGAAAACTGCACCGTCTTCGCTGAGATAGTACATCAGTCCGGACTCCCTGCAGGCCTGTTCAATGTCGTCACGGGCAAAGGTTCAGTCATAGGAAATGCCCTCGCGGCAAGTCCGAAGATTGACATCGTCAGCGTAACGGGATCAGTAGGAGCAGGAGAAAGCATCATGAAAGCGGCAGCGGCAAATATCACAAAGGTGTCACTTGAGCTCGGAGGAAAAGCCCCGGTCATCGTATTCCCTGATGCCGACCTCGAACTCGCGGCACAGGCTGTGCTCGAAAGCCGTATCGGCAACAACGGACAGATATGCAACAATGCCGAGCGACTATACGTACATAAGGACATAAAGGAGAAATTCACGCAGCTCCTGCTCGACAAGTTCAAGGCTGTCAAAGTGGGCGACCCATTCTCTGCCGACGACATCGACATGGGACCTCTCGTGGAAAAGCGTGCCCTCGAAAGCGTAACGGAGAAAGTAAACCGTGCAGTAGCACAAGGAGCAAAGGTGCTATGCGGTGGACACAGGGTAGGAGAGAAAGGATATTTCTATGCCGCCACACTCCTCGACGACTGCCGTCAGGACATGGATATCATCCACGAAGAGACCTTCGGACCAGTGCTCCCGATAGTAGAGTGGGAGACACTCGACCAAGTCATAGCATGGGCTAACGACTGCGAGTACGGTCTTGCGTCATCCATCTTCACCAATGACATCAACACAGCAGCCCGATGCGTCCGCGAACTGGAGTTCGGAGAGACATATATCAATCGTTTCCACTTCGAAGCCATCCAGGGATTCCATGCCGGAGTAAAGAAATCAGGCATAGGCGGCGCTGACGGCAAGCACGGAGTAGAAGAATATCTCCGCACTCACGTCACATATATGCAGACCAAATAGAAGAAAGGGAAAGCCCTCACCCACTCACCCCTCCAAGGAGAGGGCTTCCCTTTTCTTGTTTTAACACACAGAAAAAAACAAATGAAAGTAGGATTATTCATTCCCTGTTACGTAGATGCCCTATATCCCCATGTAGGCATTGCCACATACAAACTGCTCAAGCAGCTCGGAGTGGAAGTGGAATACCCGCAGAAGCAGACGTGCTGCGGACAGCCAATGGGCAACGCAGGCTTCCAGCAGAAAGCCGAAAAACTTGTGGAAGACTACGACAAGCTCTTCGCTGAATACGATTACGTAGTAGCACCAAGCGCATCATGCGCCGCATACGTACGGTTCTTCCATCCAGGAATAGTCAAGCATGAATGCCGCACGGCACAGAAGACAATGGACGTAGTAGAGTTTATCCACGATGTCATAAAGCCAAAGGCATTGCCGTGGGCAAAGTTCCATCATAAGGTAAGCCTGCACAACAGCTGCCACGGTGTCCGTGAGCTCGGACTCTCATCGCCCTCAGAGCGTAACATTCCGCCCTTCAACAAGATAAAAGACCTCCTGCAGATGGTGGAAGGCATAGACATCAGAGAGCCGGAAAGAGTGGATGAATGCTGCGGATTCGGAGGTATGTTCTCCATCGAAGAGCCTGACGTGTCAGCAAGAATGGGACACGACAAGATAGCACGACACATAGCTACAGGAGCAGAATACATCACAGGACCCGACTCCTCATGCCTCATGCACATGCAGGGACTCCTCAAAAAAGACAAACAACAGGACAAAATCAAGTTTATTCACGTAGTAGAGATATTGGCTAACGGACTATGAGCACTAAGCATTCTATAGCGGCAGAGAGAGTAAACAGAAACCCTGAATGGGTGACACGACACGACCAGACTTTCTGGAGCGTGAGAGAAAAGCGTGACATACAGGCACATGGGCTCCCGGAGTGGGAACAGTTGCGCGAGGCGGCAAGCCAGATCAAGAAGCATACCGTCACACACCTCGCTGACTATCTCGAGACATTCGAGCGCAATGCCACGGCAAACGGAGCCATCGTACACTGGGCAAAGGACGCAGATGAGTACAACAGCATCGTAATGCAGATACTACGACAGCACAACGTCAAGAAAGTAGTAAAAGGAAAGTCAATGCTCACGGAGGAATGCCACCTCAATGACAATCTCATTGCCAACGGAATAGACGTGGTGGAGACAGACCTCGGAGAGAGAATACTGCAGCTCATGCACCTCGCGCCGAGCCATATCATCATGCCTGCCATTCATATCACGCGTGAACAGGTGAAAGAGACTTTCCAGGAGAAAGGCATACTCGAAGCTAACGGACAGCAAGGAGCCGACAGCATGGGCGTGGCAGACAAGACAACGCTCGAAGAAAAAGCTGACCCTACATATCTCACAAGATGTGCAAGATACCATCTCAGAGATAATTTCATGACAGCTGAATGCGGAATGACAGGAGCAAACTTCGGCATTGCCTCTACAGGAGAAATAGTAGTATGCACCAATGAGGGAAACGCAGACATGAGTACGTCAGTGCCAAAACTGCATATAGCCAGCATAGGACTCGAAAAAATCATACCCGACTATGACGCTATGGGAGTATTCCAGAGACTTCTCGCACGCCACGGCACAGGACAAGCCACCACTGTCTTTACATCCCACTTCCGCAAACCAAGACCGGGAGGAGAGTTTCACATCATTCTCGTGGACAACGGCAGAAGCGATATCCTCGCAAACGAAGACCACTGGCAGACACTCAAGTGCATGAGATGTGGCGCTTGCATGAATACCTGCCCTGTATATAGACGCTCTGGAGGATACTCCTACACATATTTCATACCAGGACCTATCGGCATCAACCTCGGTATGCTGAAGGATAAAGACGCCAATTACCACAACTGCTCAGCTTGCTCGCTATGCTGTTCCTGCGACAATGTATGTCCAGTCAAAGTGGATCTGTCCACACAGATATACAAATGGCGACAGCAGCTCGACACTTTCCATCATGCCGACCCAATCAAGAAGACCATGTCAAAAGGCATGAAAGTGCTCTTCGACCATCCATCGCTATACGCCACAGCCCTGCGATTCGCACCTTTAGCCAATACAGTGCCAGCTTTCATCACAGGTATCAAGCTCAATGCCTGGTGTAAATACCATGCAATGCCTGTCTTTGCAAAGGAATCATTCCACACACTATGGAAGAAAGGAAAAATAAAATGACAACGAAAGAACAAATACTGCAACGTCTCCGCAACAATACACGAGAGACATACCCAATGCCAGACCTCTCATTCCAGAAACTAACATTCGATGACCCAGTGGCGGAATTTATCCATCAGACCACTACCACGGCAGGAGCGCACATCATCGAAATGCAGCCAGGCGATGATATCAATGCCATTGTCCGCAAAGCATATCCAGAAGCCAAGGTCATAGCAAGCAATCTGCCAGGCATAGACGCCAGCATCAATCCCGATGAAGTAGCTGAAGCGCAAGACCTTGACGGCACAGATGTAGGCGTGGTCGAAGGAGGAGTAGCGTGTGCAGAAAACGCTTGCGTATGGGTGCCGATGAATATGAAGCAGAAAGCCATCCTTTTCATCTCCGAAAACATTGTCATCATCGTCCATCGTGACAACATAGTGAGCAATATGCACCAAGCATACGAATGGCTAAAGACACGCGGTTCAGGCATACCAGGTCAGCAAGACACCTCCCTCTACGGCTTCGGATGCTTCATTTCAGGACCATCCAAGACGGCAGACATCGAGCAAGCCCTCGTCTATGGCGCACAAGCCGCAAAGGGACTCACCGTCGTGCTGGTGTAAAGACACCCCCAAGGAACCCCCC
>OLFV01002655.1_pt1 | contig 12863 bp, 18 predicted proteins | sample 1605551 | NCBI WGS metagenome assembly OLFV01 (sample SAMEA3888922, study PRJEB22519) | human gut metagenome | biome: human gut; feature: human-associated habitat; material: faeces | place: Denmark | collected 2011
TAAATGCAAATTATCAGCAAATTTTTTCAATTTTTGACTCTTCCCCAATTTTTGATTTAAAAAAGAAAATATATATTTTTGATGAATGTCATAATTTATATGATATATATACTTCATTTAGAACCACAGAAATAACAGACATGGATTTATCATTTTATAAAAGATTAAATAATTTTTTTGAAAATGAAGAATTAAATGAAATTTGTAATTTAAGTAAGAATGCTATTAGTTTACTAAATAATATTGATCCATTAAAAGCAGAAGATAATGAACAATATGGGATTGATTTTATAAATGATTTATTTAAAATTAAAAATGATGTCTATACTATTCTATGTACACATATTGAAAAAAATTTAGAAGATTTAATACAGACTGGAAAAATAGCATCATATGGGTTATTTGCTGTTTTTGAACAAATGAAATTAAATAAATATAATACTATATTAAGTCATAAAGAAAAAATAATTGATAATGGTAATTTTGTAATTGAAGGAAATGATAATTCTCAAAATAATGAAAAGAAATTTTCGATTAAATTAATACCCTTAGATATAAGTGAACTTTTTAAATATGAAAGTGAATTTTTTTCTGACAACAAATTATTTATGAGCTCAACAATTTTTGGTTCTGAAAAATTATTAAAAGATTTGGGGTTAATAAATGAAAATTTTGAAATAATAGAATTAGATTCAAAATTTCCTTTGGAAAATAGAAAAGTATATTTAATGCCAATAAAATATTTAAGTAATAAAGTTATAAATTCTGATAATCCAAATGAATTAGATGAATATTATAATTGTATTTCAGAAATAGTGAAAGGTCACGCATCAAATAATGAAAATGGTATTATATTTTCACCATCATATAAGTTTACAAAAATGATTGTTGATGGCATATCTAAAAACATTAATGATTTTGTCGATATATATTTTAATTTAAAAGCAGAAGATCGAGATTCTGTTTTAAATTATTTTACAAGTAAAAGCGATAAACCAAAAATATTAATTTCTTGTTCATTTTATGAAGGAGTTAATTTCTCTGACGATTTATCAAGATATCAGATAATTGCAAAAGTTCCATTTAAAAGTTTAGGTAGTAAATATACAAGAATAAAAATGGAAAGAGATAAAATAAGTTACTCGTTAGATGCATTAAAATTAATTGTTCAAGGCTCTGGTAGATCAATTAGATCAATTAATGACTATGCAGTTACATACATTCTTGATGGTAATGCAATTAGAGTATTTAATAATTGTAAAAATTATACACCAAAATGATATAAAGATGCAATTGAAAAAATATAGATAGGTGAGATTATTATGAAATTTAAATGGCTCGAAATAAAATCAGATATTTTAACTTTATCTGTTTCTGTTGAACAATTAAAAAAATTAGCAGAAGAATTATTTGAAATTGCTCAGGAACAAAATAAATATCTAGATTTTGATGCTCTAGACAGAGAATTTGGAACATCTTATAACAAATTAAGAGTTGATAATAAATTTGATGAGTTCATATTTAGAAATAAGCATATTATTGATTAAAAATGGATAAAATATATACAGGTATAGGTAGTCGAAGAACCCCTAAAGATGTTCTTCGACTTATGAAAACATTTGCCATATTTTTAGGTGGTAAAGCTGCAATATTAAGAAGTGGTGGTGCAGATGGAGCAGATACTGCTTTTGAAAATGGATGTTTATTTGTAAATGGTAAAAAAGAAATATATTTGCCTTGAAAAAATTTTAACAATAACAAATCAAAGTTTTATAATATCTCAAATGAGGCAATAAAAATAGCAAAAGAATTTCATCCTGCTTGAAATAAATTATCAGATGGCGCTAAAAAACTTCATAGTAGAAATGTTTATCAAGTTTTAGGTTATAATTTAAATACACCTACAGATTTTGTTATTTGTTGAAGTGATGGAAAAGGAGGAACAGAACAAGCACTTAGAATTGCAAGACATTATAGAATAAAAATTTATAATTTGTTTTATGAAGATGATTTTTATAATTTAAAATGTTACTTAAAATTTTTATATAAAAGATAATTTAAAGGAAAATAAATGAGCAATATCATATCATTTTTAAAAAATAAATTAAATTTTAATAGAGTTAATATAGATAGTGAACTTTTACCTGTAAAACAATTTATAACAAATACAGGAAAAATAAATTTAAAGTTTAAGTTTACAGATTCAAAGATTTTTTCTGAAGATTTGCTCTTATCAAAAGATTGTGAACAATTTTTTATCGGGGAATTCTATTCTAAATTTAAATTTGGAATATATGATGTTTATAGATTTTATAATATTGATACAAAAAATTTTGTTCAATTATCGTTTAAAAATAACATCTTTGAAGATGGATTATATTTTGAATTAAATGAAGATATTCTTATAAAAAATATAGATTCAATAGATGAATTAGATTCATTTAAAGAAGAAATGAAATCTCAGCAAATTGAAATAGATGGAAAAAAATTGATTAGAGATATTGAAGATGAAAATTTGGAAAAAATAAATTTAATCTATATTAAGGAAAAAATTAAAAATATTAAACAAATAAAAAACGCTGATATAACAATAAAACATAATGAATTAATGCTATATCATTTTGATAATGAAGATGATGATAGAATGATAAGTATACAAATAGAAAAGAAAAATAAATCTAAAAATCAAGATATACTTATATATAATACATATTTTATTTCAACATTACTTTAAAAGGAAAAAAGAAAATGAATAAAATCTTTTCTATTTTTTTAATATTTTTTTTAATGCTTGGTTTAATTTTTAGTGATGTGGCAGATGCAAAGAGTAGGGGGCGGAAGCTTTTCATCATTTAGATCTTCAAAGTCTGTGATAAAAACAATTAAACCACAATCATCACGTACTTTTAACAGTTCGAATAATTCAAAATCGGGGTCATTTGGTAAAACTGCACCAACTGTTATGAAATCTAAAAATAATGAAATAGATTTAAATAAGTATAAGAAAAGTGGCAATCCTATAAAAACAAAGTCATATTCTGTGAAAAAATATAAGCCAAAAGATGATGATGGATATAGATATTACACAAATCCTCCAACTTATGTATATCAAACATATCCATCTTTTGGAATGTGGGATACAATATTTTTAATGTATCTATTAGATAATAATAATGAATGGTTTTATCATCATCAAAATGATGAAGGGGTGAAAGCGTTTAAAGATGAATTAGAAGAAATGTCAAAAGAAAATTCAGAATTAAAAGAAAAATATGCAAACTTGGAATTAAAACTCCAAGAAATGGAGAATAATAATGTAAAAATAGATCAAGAATATAAATCTGAAAGTTTTGAAGAAGAATCATTTTTGAATCGTTTGCAAAATAAATCATTTTTTGAATCATTTTTTGAATAAAAGGAGAAATTAATTTATGAAATCATTTTTAGGAAATTTTCTAAAGAAAAAAACAACTGATGCTCATCAAACATTAATTGAAATGCTTGTAAAATGGGATCCAGAAACAGCGACAGAAGCAGAACTTGATACAATGTATGATAAATTCACAAGATTAACAGAATCAATGCAAAGCGCACAAGTTAATTTAAAGCGCGAAGAAAAAGAAGCAGAAGTTGCAAAAGAAAAATATAATAAAAAGCTTGCAATACTTGAAAAGCTTAATGAAAGAAAAGAAAGCGAAACAGATACTAAGAAATTGCAAGAAATTGAAGAAGCTATTTCTGAATTAATTGATGAATTATCAGAAATGAAGCCAGAAGTCGAGCGAGAAATTGAAGAAGCAAAAGAGGCAAAAGAATATTTTGATGCCATAAAAGATGCTGTCGAAAATTCACAAGAAAAAATTAAAAATGCTAGAAAAACTCTTGAAAGAGCAAAGCAAAGAATGAAGATGGCAGAATTAAAAGAATTAAAAGCAAAAGAAAAGGAAACAAGAGCAAAAGAAATTGCAGGATTGACAAAAATTGTAGACTCTACTTCTGTTGCTTTAAATGCAATGAATAAAAAGGCAGAAGAAATGGAAAACAAAGCAAATGCTAGTTATTCACGAGCAACAATGCTTCAAAAAATGAAAATGGATTCATCCAAAAATGCATTAATTCAAGAAATTGAAAAGACAATGAATCTTGAAAAGACAGAAGAAAAAATTACGTTATCAGAAAAAATAAAGAGTTTGAAACTTTAATTTTTTTAAAAATAGAGTCTTTTAAAGACTCTATTTTATTAACATTTTTCAATATATTTTATATAATTTTACTCTAAAATGGAGTAAAATTATGAATGATGTAATTGTATTAAATGGCGATTTTACGTTTCTTGCCTTTACTTCTTGGCAAAGAGCATTTAGTCTTATAATGAATAAAAAAGCAGAAGTTGTAAAACAATCTGAAAAAATAATATCTACAATTGATAAAAAATTTAATATTCCATCAATAATTAGACTTATAAAAATTGTTAGGGCAATATATAAAAATGAAGTTCCATTTACAAAAAAGAATGTATTTATAAGAGATGAATATATTTGTCAATATTGTGGAAAAAATACAAAACAGAAATATAATCAAAAATGTAACGATTCTGCTACAGTGGATCATATTATACCACAATCTAAAGGTGGCAAATCTTCTTGGGATAATTGCGTTTGTGCATGTAAAGAATGTAATAATAAAAAAGCAGATAAATTGCCCTCAGAAGTAAAAATGTCATTAAGGAAAAAGCCTACTCATCCCACAATTAGTGAATTTATTAAGTTACGTCTAAAATCCACAGGAATTGATGAAATTATAAACAATATTTGGAGTAATTAGTTATGAAGAATAGTGTAGATATTGCATATAGTTTATTTGGTGGTTTTTATCTTTCAAATTCAGCTTATGAATATCTGAAAAAATGGTATAATTTAACTGAAGAAGAGGTCAATAATTTAGAGAGACATGATATTAGATTAATTAAATGTTTAAATTCAATTGGGCGAGTAGCTGCTGAGGTTGGAACAAAAATAGCAATTTATTCACTTAAAGATGCCGAAAAATATGCAATTATAAAAAATGATGATGGTTCTGAAACAATTATTACATTAAATGATTTTGATTGGATAAATGTAAATTAAAAGGATTAAAATTTTATGGATGTAATCATCAGTTCATCTTCAAATAAGAGGCTTGAATTGTCATCGTATGGAATAGAGTTTCTTAGAATTAAATATTCTTTATCAGAAATTCAAGCGAATTCTCTCCCGAGATATGATCAAAGAATAATTGACTTACATGATAGATATAGCTTTGAAAGTTATTTTAAGTGCTGGACAGATAAAATTCACATAAATAAAAAATATTTCATTATTCATTATATTTCATTTAATACAGGATATAAATCAGATCCAATTAGATTTAGAGAGGAAATTATACAATTTGATTCTTTAAATGATGCTTTATCTTTTGTCGACGATGAAAAAGAGCTAAATATAGACGTATCTATGCCAATATTAAATAGAGATTATAAGAAAAAATTTAATTTAATTCATTTGTTTCTTAATAAGAAGGAATAAAAAGTGAATGTTGTATATTTTGACAATATAATAAAATCTGATAGAAAAATTGAAAATATTATATCATATCTTACAGATAAAGGAATTTTTTGGCTCCAAGAAAAATATAATATTTCAAAAAATGAAATAAAAAATATGACTAGAGATGATAAAAGATTGGTCAACTTATATATTAAATATCCAATTGCCGGATTTAAATTTTATACTAGAATTAAAAAAGTAAAGAAAAAATTTTATATAATTTCTCTCTATTATTTACCTTATGGTTGTACAGAAAAGGTTTTTGAATTTGATACTTTATGCGATGCTTTTAATTTTATTGAGAATGAAAAATCGAATGCAATAGATATTTATGAATATCCAAGTAATAACAAAAATATAATACTATTGAAGTTGAAAGATGCCTTTAAAAAAATCTTAAGGTGGATTTATGGAACAAAAATGTAATTGTGGTGTTTATATTGGAAGATTTCAGCCACTTCATTTGGGTCATGAATATGTTATTTCTGAAATGATTAAAAATCATGGAATAGATAATTCTTTAATTATGATCGGAACTCCTGATAATAGAATAAATCCCAATAAAAATATATTTTCATTTGGCGAACGATATAAGATGATCAAAAATTCTTTTCCAGAATTTAATAATATCATCGCATTAGCTGATGTTTTTAATAACAAGGATTGGGCATTACAAATAAAAACGATTTTAACATTATGGAAGCCAAAAAATGAAGAATCTAATTTTATTTTTTATTATGGTTCTGATAATGATATAAAATCATTTTACACTGGATATAACTTCACATTAAAAAATATGAATAGAGAAAATTTTGCATTTTCTAATATATCTGGAACATTAATTAGAGATGAATTAACAATTGGAAATAAAATTGATAATTATATAAACAAAAATAATTTAAATTTTATCTATTCAATTTGGGATGAAAAATGCAAAAAGGACTCTCATTAATTACAAATTTTGGCTGTAAGACAAATTGTGAATATTGCATTTGGAAAGATCATATTTTTAATTCTATTAACCAAAATATTTTTACTTGTTTATATGTATTAAACAATGAAATTAAAAAAGAAAAAATAGAAAAATTTTCTATTTCGGGTGGAGGCGATCCATTTAATAATGTTTCTTCAAATATACAATTTTGGAATGAAATTAATAAGATATGCAAGGAAAATAATGTAAAAGTTGATATTCATAGTTCATATTTAAATTTTAAAAAAGACTTTATAAAATATAACAATATATATCAAGAATTAAAAAGCAACACAAATAGAATTGTTTTACATTTATCTGTAGAGAGATATGATGAAAACAAAATTTTTGACATATCTAGAGAATTCAAATTAAGAATTAATTTTGTAGTAACAAATAAGCTATCTTTAACTTTTCTCAATAAAGTAGAAGAATATTCAAAAAAATTAAATATTCAGTTAGCATATAGAGAATTGATGTTTAACGAATCTATAAAACCAACTGAAGAGTTAAGTGAATTTTGTAAATCAATTCATAAAAGATATAAAAATGGAAGATATGTTTATCAAAACGATTATAATAGATATATAATGCCTAATGGAAAATTATATGAAAATTTTTTATCTAAGGAATAGTTAATATGGAAAATTATATTCTTAAAGAAACTTTATTAAAACCAAATAAAATTTCCCTTTATTATACAGGAGAAGATATTCAAGATATAGATATTTTGATATATAACATATCTAGGAGATCTGTAGATTTTATAAAAAGTTTAAGAGATATTTGGATATCTGTAAATAAAAAATATATGTTTCCTAATCCATTTTTTCTTTCTGATTATTTTTATATTGATGAAGAGGTAAATGGTGTTTTTAATGATGGAGTTATAACTTCAATAGTTAAATTTAATAAAGGAAATATAGGATTTAAGAATAGATATAAACTTATTGAAAAAGAAAAAAATTCAAAAACTTCATATTGTCATTATATTGATGACTTTGATGAATTTTATTATCGTTCTAAAGGTATTTGGGTTTTTAAATTAAATGACTTAACATGGAAATATATAGAAGAAAATAAACAAATGTTGCCGGAAATTATTTTCAATGATTATGATTTTTCTTCTTGTAATAATAAGCTATTAAATTGTTTAAAACCATCTGAATTTAATAGTTATTTTTTTAGATTAGAAGAAATAAAAAATAATTTGATAAAAAATAAAAATTTACTTCTAGATCCAGAATTTAACTCTTATTTAGAAAAAATTCGTTCTTTAGACGATTCATCATTATATGTGGAGGATTTATGCAAAAATTAAAATATATCGATTCATATTATTTACCTTCTGGAAGAATTTTTCTATGGGAAACATTAACAGGATATAAAATAGAATCTACAGAAATGAAAGATGTTGCTGTTGATGGCAAACTACATAAAGAAGTAAGAGAGTCATTAGATCCTAAAGTTGTATGGAAACATTTAGTTCATAAAAGAGATAAATGGTTAATGACTGTAAGTACACAAATGGGGTGTGTTCATAATTGTAAATTTTGTGATGTTGCTCCTTTAAAATTTAATGGAAATCTTACATATAGTGAGATATTTGAACAAATTGAAAATATGCTAGCAGTTGAACCTAGTATTATGTTTGATGATAACTATCAATTTAATAAAATTAAGTTAGGTTTTGCACGTATGGGCGAACCTGCTCATAATTTAGATAATGTGTTATCTGTTATTGAACAATTGCCTTCAGTTAAAGGAAATAGAATTAAATGGTTGCCTTGTTTTAATTCTATCTTACCAAAAACTACATTGGGTGGTTATTCAGCAGAAGATGTTATATTAAAAGTTTTAGAAATGAAAGAAAAAAATTATGATGGATTTCTTCACTTTCAAATTTCTTGTAATTCTACAGATGAAGAAAAAAGAAAAGAATTATTTGGTAATGCAAATGTTCTTTCAATAGAAGAAATAATTAATATTATTAATAAACAAAAAATACATAATAGAACAGTAACATTAAATTTCATTGTAATGAAAGACGTTCCTATTGATGTAGATTATCTTGTGAAACTTGGTCTTAATCACCAAAAGTTTGCAGTAAAACTTATTCCATTAAATAACACACTAAACTCTGAAAGAAATAATCTTGAAACGCAATATAACTATAGTACTTATGATGAATTAAAAAAATATGCTAAAAAATTCGAAGAAGCAAATATCCCTGTTGTTTATGACGCAATTGCGAAGTGCGAGGAGAGCGGATTATGTTGCCGGCCAGTTAGCAAATTTATATCAATAAAAGAATTTTTAATTATAGTTTTTTAAAATAAAATCCATTATATTATTTAAATCAAAAAGAAGGCTTGGAATGACTAATGAAGAATTTGAAAATATGTTAAAAAAATATGAACATAGTTCTAGAACATTTTTAATACCAAAAATTCCAGTAATAATTCGTTTAGATGGAAGAGCATTTAGTAATTTAACTCATAGATTTTTTAATGAAAGGCCTTTTAGTAAAGTTTTTACGAATTGTATGCTTGAATGTAGTAAAACACTGCTTAACGAAGTTGATGGAGCAGTTTTGGGTTATACTCAATCTGATGAAATATCTCTACTTTTACTAGATACAAAGAATGAAAATACACAACCGTGGTTTAATTATAATGTACAAAAGTTAGTATCAGTAACAGCATCAATTTGTTCCTCAAAATTTTATTCTTTAACTAATATTCATGGTTATTTTGATAGCAGAGCGTTTAATTTACCATTTGATACTGTGAATGATTATTTTGCTTGGAGACAATTTGATTGTTATAGAAATGCATTAAATAAATTTGCTAGAAATTATTTTTCTGCAAATCAACTATATAAAAAGAGCACTAATGATAAATTAAAAATGCTTAATGATATTAACATTAATTTTGATGATGTTAATAATGAAATAAAATATGGCATATTTCTTTCAAAAAATTTTAATGTTACCAGAAACAAATTCAGTGTTGAATTTGATAAAACTGGTTATATTAATTTTGCTTCCTCTTAAAAAAGGCGCTTTTATGAAATTAAAACATGTTGCATTTGATTTGCATGGCACAATTGATAAAAATCCTAGTTTTTTTAAAAAATTGTCGAATGAGATTTATCTTTTAGATAAAGATTTTAAAATTTTTATTTTGTCTGGTTCAAAAGAGGATACAATTAGACGCGAATTAAATGATTTAAATTTTGAAGAGAAATATTATACTGATATTTTATCAATTAATGATTATCTTGATTCTATAGGAGTTATAAAAACTTATATTGAATCAAGGAATGAAATTACATATGATGAAGATTTATGGTGGGCTACAAAAAGAATTTTATGTACTAAATTTAATATTGGTTTTTTAATAGATAATGATATTAGATATTCAATATATTTCAGAAATATTATAAATCTTCCTATTGTTAGAGCTAATATAGCTTATAAAAAGGAATGCCCAATATTTTATTTATATTCGAATTTTGAAAATGATTATGATGCGAAGTTTATTGCAAATTTTTTAAATTTTTAAAAGGTGGTAAAAAATGAAGAATTTAATTTTATCTACTGATAGTTATAAATTTTCTCATTCGTATATGATGCCTGAAAATGTTAGCTTTCAAAATTCGTATATTGAATCAAGAGGAGGTAGATGGAATAGAACATTATTTTTTGGTTTGCAGATGTTTTTAAAGGAATATTTATGTAAGAGAATAACAAAGGCTGATGTTGAAGAAGCTGTTTATTTTTGTGAAGGTCATGGAGTGCCATTTAATAAAGAAAATTGGGAATATATTTTAAGAAAATATGATGGATATTTGCCTATTAAAATTTCTGCAGTAGCCGAAGGTTCAATTATACCCGTATCAAATGTTCTTGTACAAATTTCGAATACAGATCCTAAATGTGCATGGTTAACTTCATATCTCGAAACAATATTACTTCAAGGTGTGTGGTATCCAACAACAGTTGCAACAAATTCTTTTATGTGTAAAATGCATATTCTTGATGCATTAGAAAAATCAGGAACACCAGAATCTATTAATTTTAGATTGCATGATTTTGGATATAGAGGCGCGTCATCTCAAGAATCTGCTGGTATTGGTGGTTCTCATTTAGTTAATTTTATGGGAACTGATACTGTAGCTGGTGTTTTATATGCAAGAAAGTATTATGGTGCGGAAATGGCTGGATATTCTATTCCTGCATCAGAACATAGTGTTACATGTATGTGGGGTGGGCCAGAACATGAAGCAGATGCATATAAGCATTTTATTAATACATTTGGCGGTAGATATCCAACATTTGCAATGGTATCAGATTCATATGATATTTTTAATGCGGTTGATAATATATTTGGCGAAAAATTAAAGAATGATATTATAAATTCAGGATCTACTGTAGTAATTAGACCAGATTCTGGAAATCCAATTTCTATTGTTACATCTGTTATTTCGCATCTTATGGATAAATTTGGATATACAATAAATGAAAAAGGGTATAAAGTTTTACCAGAGTATATTCGAGTAATTCAAGGCGATGGCGTGTCAGAACAAATGATTAAAGATATTTTATTTGAAATGTTAATTCAAAAGCAAAGTGCTGATAATATTTCGTTTGGAATGGGTGCAAATTTATTACAAAATCTTGATAGAGATACATTTAAATTTGCATGTAAATGTTCTGCAGTATTCAAAGATAATGAATGGCAAGATGTATTTAAGAATCCAATAACAGATCCTGGAAAAATGTCAAAAAAAGGAAAACTTGCTTTGATTAAAGAAAATGATTCATATAAAACAATTAGAGAAGAAGAATTAAATGGAAGAAAAAATCTATTGATTCCTGTTTTCAGTAATGGCGAACTTTTAATTGATTATAATTTTTCTGATATTCGTAGAAGATCAATGGAAAAATTTTAAATTTCATTAACAATTCTTACCAAAAAATGTAAGATATGATTTATAAATTATTTTCATATCTTACATTTGGAGCTAACATGAATCGGTCAGAGAAAATATATATTTCTGTTAACGTTATATTTTTAATATTGATAATATCAACTTTTACTTATATTGTTATTTCAATAAATTCATTGAAATATCAAGAGGTAAATGATGAAAAGTTAGTTAATTTTTATATATCTACTGAAGTTGTTGAGCAAACTAATGAATTTATAAATGCTTTTAATATGTTAATTAGATTAGAAGGAAATTATATTTTTGATGAAGATGATGCAGGAAAAGAAACATATTGTGGAATATCTAGAGTTTATTTCCCATCATGGACAGGATGGGAAATAATTGATAAAGTAAAATCATCATTAAAAAAGAATGAAAAAATTGAAGAAATAATTTTAAAATATACAAAAAAGTTAGAACCACATGTAAGAGATTTTTATTTTAAACAATTTTGGATTCCATTAAAATGTCAAATAATGCCGAATGAATTATCAACTGAAGTTTTTGAACAGGGCGTAAATATAGGATATTCTCAGGCTATAAGACATTTACAAATCGTTTTGAATTCATTAAATTATAATTTTAGATATTTTAAAGTAGATTTAGCAGAAGATGGCATATTTGGATCAAATACAGAAATTGCTTTATTAAACGCAATTAAAGATGATTCCATTAAGTCAATAATAAATGGTTTAAATTCACTTCAAGGTCATTACTATATTATGAAATCCAGAGAAAATTCTAAGAAGAAAAAATTTATAAAAGGATGGTTAAACCATAGAGTGTCTTCTATTTAAATTCACCTCAATTGGACTGAATTAAAGAAATTTCTTTAATTCAGTCTTTTTTTGTCCATTGCTTTATTTCAAAAATTTTATTCTTAATATTTTCATCTCTTTTTGTTTTGTGAGAATGATATAAATGTATAATTTCAAATGGATATAAATTGAAATTAAATCCTAAATTTTTCATTTTATATGCAAATGCATTATCTTCATTACCTCATGTTCCAGAAAAATATTCCGGGAATCCTTTAATATTCATAAATAAATCGTATTTTATAAATGTTACACCGCCTGCAGATCCATCAATATTTGGTAAGTGATATGTACCTAGTTCTTTTCAATTTTCTTTTTTAAATAATTCTATATTAGTTAAATTTTCAAAAACTTTATTTGTTGACTTTTCATTCAAATAATATGCAGCATTTCATCCGACACATAAAATCCTGATTTATTGTATTTAAATTTTTTAGACCAGCATTTATACCTCCTGATAATTACGATAAGGTCAGATGCTGGTCTGAAAAA
>OLFV01002658.1_pt1 | contig 12856 bp, 13 predicted proteins | sample 1605551 | NCBI WGS metagenome assembly OLFV01 (sample SAMEA3888922, study PRJEB22519) | human gut metagenome | biome: human gut; feature: human-associated habitat; material: faeces | place: Denmark | collected 2011
TGTGCCGATTAAATCAGACCGGTGTCCTACAAAGGGACTTTTTCAGTGTCCTCGTTTATTCTTGCGGGCTTCTTTGATAATTGCCAAAGCATCTTCCTCTTTGCCATTATGAATAAGAGTCATAAGATATAGCAGTCGGTCGGGGTCATAATCCATTTTTGACTCGTCAGGGAAAAATGAGTCTGCATTAGGATTGGCAATTATGAATTTTGATATTGCATCCGTTGCATTTTTGAACATTCCATCAATTATATCAGTGAGTTCCTCCTTGTCTGTAACTTTCGTCATCTCGTCTGAAGTTAGGATTTGCCCTGATAGAGAGTAAGTTCCTGTTCCACGCAAGCTCAAAGGTTCTTTCTTGTTATCCGAGGCATCCCATATATTCCACCACAAATCATCGGCATACATAGGCTTGACAGTAAGCCGGGCTTCATCGGAAAGAAAATAAAGACAGAAAAAATAGTCGCCCTCAACCTTGAAGTTGATATAAGAGCTTTGGCGAAAACCATATTTACGGCTCACGCTACGTCTGGCATCGGCTATCATTTTCTGGTATTCTTTGTCGGTCATCTCACTATCAATCCAGTTCTTATCCACAAAATTAATACAATTCTCGCTAAAGCCGTTACGTTACCATACGTAAAGTGTTTGAACTGAGTGGAAAACATGAAATCTTATCCCTCTTTTATGTGATTCTGCGGTTTCAGCCTCATTTCCCTGCTTTTCCTTCTGTTTTGGCTACTATTTTATGTAGTTTGTGTCTCTTACTTTGTACGAATATCATTATCAAGTTCTTTTCTCCATACTATAATTCCTATAGTCGGAAAAATAATCGTGAAAAGTAAAGCGGCTTGAGCAGAACCAATAGGCAAGTAATCATCTTCAAAAAAGAGATAATCTGTTTTTGAAGAATAATACAGCTTAGGTATTTCTCCTGCCTTTATTTTGTCCAATATCCGATCTCCTGTATGTAATGTATATTGTTTAGAGTTGTATGTCATATAAATTTGATTTGAACTTTTATAGTGTCTCTTTTCCAAATATCCATTATATGTATAGTCAGTAATAGGATTTTGAGTTTGTTCTATATATCTGCCATATAAATTGAACAGATATAGAACAAGAGATATTTCGATTATGAAAGGTTTGCCCGTGACCTTTTTATGTGCGATTACTGGTTTGATGACGGGTTTGTATTCCGGGTGGCTTAAACGACTATTCGGGCAGGGTTAAAACCCTGCCCGAATAAACAGAGCAACGATGAAACGGAAAAGCATTTATAAAATCATCCTGCGGGTGTTATTGTTCTGCCTTGTGTGGCGGCTCGCCTACACAGCCAGAGCAATCACGGCGGTAACGGCATATCTTGTATTTCGTGCCGCCTGTTTCCTGCTCTGGGTCTGCCTGCCGGCGTTTTATGCGCTGTGCGTGGCTCTGCTTTTCCTGCTGTTGCTTTCCCTATTGAGTATATAACGAATAAAAAACAGAATATCATGCAATCATTAAACAGAAACGGGGTGAGCATCACCCAAGCACCGGGAGAGGAAAAGTTTGTAAAATACCATCCGGTCGCATTCAAGGGACGGATATTTTACCAGTACGACTACCGCCACACGGACGGGGAACTGTTTTCCACAGTGGCTAAAACGCTGGCAGAGTGCCGCCACAGGCGGGATAAATGGATAGAAAAGAAAGAACAGGGTAATAACAGATAAATTTTAAGGGTATGAAAACGACAGAAGTAAACAAAGAGCTTATCGGCAAGCGTTGCGAGTGTATTTTTACGGGCATGATGGTAACGGGCGTTATTGAGGACATCAAGGGAAACAAGTATTCTGTAAACGTGAAAGTAAGTTTCGATGAACCGCAGCAGTGGGGCGATGATTTGTACACGGAAGATTGGGCATGGGGACGCAAGACAGACGAGTTCGGCACGCTGCACCATTTGCGACTGTTGGCAGACGAACTGGACTTTCAGACGATGACAGTAGTTTTCGGTGAGCCTATCAGCCAGATAGACCGCAGCGTTTTTGAAGATGTTTCCACTTGGGGCGTTTCTTCTTTGCAAGGTTGGATAAACAGCTATGAAAGTGTCCGGTTTGTAGCCATAAACGACCATACGGCAATCATTACGGGCGAATACAACATGGAATAGGTAAAGGTGTGGTTAGAGAAATACACGTCCATAAAGAGCCTTAAAACCAGTTGATAGAGAACGGCGGCAATCGCCGCCGTTACTTTCTTCCGTGAGTGCCGGGAAATAAAGTAGCAAAGAAACCCACAAGGCTTACTGTGAAATAAACAATTATATGTATTTTTGCAACAAAATCCAAATACGTCATGAAGTCTAAGAAGAATAATTTTTTATTAACCTGTTCTGTAGTCATCACATCAATAGGACTACTTATATTCATTTGGTTTTGTGCTAGAGGATATTTATATGAACAATTTATAATACCAACAGGCGTAATTTCATTGGAAAAATCCTCGCAATTTGGAGATTTTATAGGAGGCTGTTGTGGAGCTTTATTTGCATTAGTTGGAGTTCTTTTGTTATTTGAAACTCTAAAACTACAAAGAACAGAAATAGCTGAAAGCCGATATGTTTTTAAATTACAGCAATTTGATAATATGTTTTTTAACTTGCTTTCGTTATATAATTCTATTATATCTTCAATGCAAGGTAAATCGTTTTTTACGCAAAAGCAACAATCTATATATAATAATTTCAACCAAAATGGAGGGCGTAAAGTTGCTAAAAAAGCGTATCTAAGTTTTTATGCAGAGAATGAGCCCAATATTGCTCAATATTTTAGGGTACTGTATCAAATTTTTCGTTTAATTTCACATAGCGGACTCAATGAAGAGGACAAAGTGAAATATGCGAAAATAGCACGAGCTCAGTTGTCTAAAGATGAAGTGTTCTTTTTGTATTATAATGCTAATACTATATATGGCAGCAAATTTCGTGAATATATTAACGAATTTAATATCACAAAGCATTTATCTATCCTTGATAAACTTGAATTTAAAAAATATTGTAGACAACTTACCGATATAGAAAATCATCTGTTACATGTTGCTTTTTTTGAAATACGAAAAGGACTGAAAGAATGTATTAAACAAAACAAAGAATGGTATAAAACATTTTTACAAGGAGCCGTAGCTGTTAAATGTACTAAAACGAATGCATCTAAAATCAAATTTATTGTTATAAAGACATCAAAAGAAGTACCTGATGATATTCAGCAGGGTTTGGGCTTTAATGAATTTAACACAGAACAATTCACTGCATTATTTTATGATTTTTTAATTGATACTCTTTTATACTCCAATTTTTTTATCAAAAACGATAAGAATTTGATTATAACTCAAAACACAACATCTGTGGATGCAAAAACAACTATTACTTATAATATAGAAAATAGAGGGAATAAAGATATAGAAATCATATAATAAACAGTCTTATACCTCTAGGTCTGCTTATTATATGATATCATTTATATTTTCATATCACATTACATGTGCCTACGACTGTTATCTCTCTTCGCTGTCATTATTGAACGATAAAGTTGCTGCATCTGCCCGAAGCTGTCGATGATATAAATGTCAATCGTATGCTGGTCGGTCGATGCCGATGTGTCGTATAGCCGGAACGTTTCTTTCTCCAGTGGGTACAGGTCATTGGGCAGAAACACCGTGCCGTCATCCATTTCCAGCTTTCCTTTGCCGTCAGGCTGGAAATAGCGTATCTGGTAGGTCGTAGGCTGGTAGTCACCGCCACGCACCAACTGGCAGCGTATTTCGGCGGTTTCCCCGACTTTCAGCCTTTTGGGTACGGGCAGTGTTTCGATGCTGAACGGGTAAGCCTGCTGAATGTCCAAGCTGTCATTACAGGCGGTTACAAGCACAAAGGCGGCCACGATGTAGCAGCCCACGATGATTTTATACATTACATTCTTCATATACATTATTATATAGCGGTCAGTTGATAATGAATTTCAGTCCCATGCCTACCTGCGTGTGGAACTTGCCGATGTCCGAGCCGAACAGCATACGTTCCCTCGCATTGACGAGCAGCACCACCCGGTCGGTCAGGTAAGTTTCCAGTTCCAGCGTGAGCGCACCGCCGTAGATGAAACAGTCCTTGTCCAGCAGCGTAGCCCCGTCCGGCAGCAGCTTGTCGCCCTGGTTGCTGGTTTCATACCCGGCGAGAGCCAACAGCCCCAGCGAGAGGAAAAAGGTCTTTCCATTTATGAAACTAATACCTAAATATCAAACTGGAAAAGACATATTACCAATAGATTGGCGACCTCGTTCTGAATTAGATTCTAAGTATAACTTAGGTTCTAAATCTCATGATAAAACAGGGCAAGTATCGGGTCAGTAGAAATTATTTGAATCCTGGATATAAAAACAATATAAATCCATCTGTTGCAAGAAAAGAAGCATCCGCCACAAAAAGTGACGGATGCCGATATCAACTCAGTTTCATAGGAACCACGCCTGCAAACGTGGTTTCGGTCACAAATAATGTGCGAGTCTCGTCAATCCTACTCGTTGATGAGCGACATACCCTTGCGGATAGCCTCCTCATTGAGAGGAATCAATTTATGATGGCGCTCAGGCAACGACTTCTTCAAGCCTTTTATCACACTTTCCAATGTAACCATCGGGCACACCTTCAAGAGCGCGCCGAGCACAATCATATTGTACGTTTTTGAATTTTTCATCTCCAACGTAGCGTCCATAGCCGCAACATTGTAGACCTTTATGTCCTTGCGCGTTGGAGCGCGATGAATGCCGTAGTTGTCATAGATGAGTATGCCGCCAGGCTTCACCTTGCTCTCAAACTTGTCAAGGCTCTGCTGGTTGAGCACCACAGCGATGTCGAAAGCGTTAAGAATCGGCGAGCTTATCTTCTCATCACTTAGAATCACGGTCACATTCGCCGTGCCGCCACGCTGTTCAGGGCCGTAAGCCGGCATCCATGTCACTTCCTTATCTTCCATCAAGCCCGAATAGGCAAGAATCTTGCCCATCGACAGCACACCTTGTCCGCCGAATCCGGCTATAATAATTTCGTGTTTCATCGTCTACTCATTTTTTAGGTCGCCCATAGGGTAATTGGCAAACATATTCTCTTCCATCCACTTGTTGGCATCTACCGGACTCATTTTCCAGCCAGAGTTGCAAGTGCTGACAATCTCCACCACCGAGGTGCCCTTCTTGTCGAGCGTGTTCTGGAACGCCTTCTTGATGGCAGCCTTCGCCTTGCGCACGGCAGCAGGAGTGTGCACGCTCTGACGCGTCACGTAGCAAGTGCCGTCGAGCAGCGACAGGACGTTGCTGATTTTAAACGGATATCCATTCAGGTCGACACGTCGTCCGTAAGGCGTTGTGGCAGTCTTCATGCCGAGCAGCGTCGTCGGAGCCATCTGTCCGCCAGTCATGCCGTAGATTGCATTGTTGATGAAGATGATTGTAATGTTCTCACCGCGGTTGGCGGCATGGATAGTCTCGGCAGTACCGATGGCAGCCAAGTCGCCGTCGCCTTGATATGTGAAAACGAGGTTACCTGGATACAAGCGGTTTACGGCAGTAGCGATAGCAGGCGCACGTCCGTGGGCAGCTTCAATCCAGTCGATGTCAATATAATTATAGGCGAAGACGGCACAACCCACAGGCGCAATGCCCACAGCGCGGTCTCCGAGTCCCATTTCTTCAATCAGTTCGGCTACGAGTTTATGAACAACACCGTGGCTGCAGCCAGGGCAATAGTGCATGTGATTGTCGTTCATCAAAGCCGGTTTCTTATAAACCAGATTCTCAGGTTTGATAATATCGTTGATGTCCATGACGGGAATGCTTTAGTTATTTCTGATAGATTTTTTGTTTGAACGCTTCGAGAATCTCGTCGGGCGTAGGCACGATGCCACCCAAACGTCCGAAGTGTTCCACTTTCACTGCGCCGTCGACAGCGAGACGCACGTCCTCAACCATCTGTCCGGCATTGATTTCCACTGTCAGCACGCCTTTTGTGCGTTCTGCCAAACGCTTAACCTCTGCATACGGGAAAGGCCACAACGTGATTGGACGGAGGATTCCGATTTTGATTCCTTCCTTGCGTGCCATCTCCACTGCTTTCTGGCTGATACGCGCGATTGAGCCGTATGCCACGATGAGATAATCACAATCGTCAACGGCATACTCATCGAAACGCACTTCGTTTTCCTCAATTTTCTTGTATGTTGCCTGGAATCGAAGGTTGTTCTCCTCCATCTTTGCAGAGTCAAGTTCAAGCGACGTGATTACGTTGCGCGCACGTCCCGGTGTGCGTCCTGTGGCTGCCCATGGGCAACGTTTGCGCACTTCCTCGTCGGTCAGACGCGGACGCTGCGGCGGAAGCACCACCTTCTCCATCATCTGTCCGACAACACCGTCGGCAAGAATCATCGCCGGGGTGCGGTATTTGAACGCCAAGTCCCATCCGAGACCAACGAAATCACACATTTCCTGCACCGACGACGGAGCCAGCACGATGAAATGATAGTCACCGTGACCTCCGCCTTTTGTTGCCTGGAAATAGTCAGCCTGCGACGGCTGGATAGTTCCAAGTCCAGGTCCGCCACGGCTCACGTTGATAACCAAGGCTGGCAATTCCGATGCTGCGATATACGACAAACCCTCGCACATCAAACTGATACCTGGACTCGACGACGACGTCAGCACCACTTTGCCTGTTCCTGCCGCGCCATAGACCATATTGATCGACGCCACCTCACTCTCTGCCTGAAGCACAACCATGCCCGTGGTTTCCCACGGCTGTTCTGCCATCAGCGTTTCAAGCACCTCCGACTGCGGAGTGATTGGATATCCGAAATAGGCATCGGCTCCATAGCGGATAGCCGCGATGGCAAGAGCCTCGTTGCCTTTCATCAATCTTATTTCTTTTTCCATAGTGAAATTCGTTTTTCGATTTGTTAATCTACGCGTACTTTATAAACTTCAATACAAGCGTCGGGACAAACCAACGCACAACTTGCGCATCCGATGCAAGCGTCGGGATTAGACATGTAGGCAAAGTGGTAGCCACGGTCGTTCACCTCCTTTGCCTGTAACGACAAAGTTTTTGTGGGGCATGCCACCACACATAGGTTGCACCCCTTGCACCGTTCTTCGTTAACCACTACTGCTCCTCTGATTTTAGCCATAGTTCTTGTGTTTAATTGCTACAAATTTAAAGTAAAATATGTAATCTTTTTAAGGATTTAGTTCTATTTAATTTTTGGCACAATCGACCTTTTTTTGTGTAATTCCGACTACTCAGAATCGCCTTTTTTGTGCAATCGCACCACATATTGCGCACACTCCATCATTGAGTGTGCAATTCTTCAAATGCATAATTCAAAAAATCGTTGAACGGTTTTGCCAATTGAGCGTCTTTTGCAACTTGCTTCTGCCAATTTCCGGCTGCAAACAATGATTTTTTATATTTTTTTTGCACAAGGAATTCTTTCATTTTGAAAATTTCAGGGCACGGACAGTCTTTCGGATAGCCTTTTGGCAACGTCTTCAGGCTTTCTCCTATCAGACCGGGATATTCCGATTTGAAAGCAGGACTGTCTATAATCTCAAGAAATTCGTCAAGATTATCGTAGATGTTGCGCCGCAGAAAGCGCAGCACAGGCATTTCCGGAAACCATACGCCACTGAAAAACGCGCAGCCGTCGGGATCAATATGCAGATAGTAGGCGGCCTCCTTGCATTTCTTACCTCCGTGACCAAGCACCACGCCAAAATGGGTCTTATACGGCGATTTGTCGGCTGAAAAACGGATGTCGCGATAGATGCGATACACGCATTGCTCTGGCGCGACTCCGGCAAGATGCGGGTCGAAACGCTCTATTTCGGCAATCAGCACGCCTACCTCTTCCAAACATTGACGGCGGATGTCGTTATACTCTTCTTTATGCACACCAAACCACTGGCGGTCATTGTTAACCTTCAGCGCGGTCAAAAAGTCGAGCATTCTGCTTATTCCAGTCATAGCGAGTTAGATTTGTGGTTGCTAATTTAGAAATAAAAAATGTGGTTTCAAAATTTTCGACCGAAAATCTTGAAACCACATTATCAATTTTTTGCGCCGCTACTGCTTCACATTTATAGCTTCCCCGACAGCACTTTCATTGTTTGCACGGTCGAGCACCGTAACCACATAGGTGAAATGGCCATGGTCGGCGCCAAGAGCGTATTCCGGCTTGTAAGTGACACACTGTATCGCCTCTGCGTTGTCGATGTTAACGTCAACGCCCTTGTCAAAACGATAAACCACATAGGCACGCGCCTCCTGCATAGGGTCGGCGGTCGACGGAGCCTTCCAAAGAAGGCGGTCGCCGTCGCGGCGGAGCGAAGTGACCTCGCCTGGCTTCACGTCGTCGATCCACGGATAATTGGGCACGAGAGCCACTGTGCGCTGCTGATTCATAGCAAGCGAGTCGGCCACGCCCTTATAGTTGGCTGTGATCATATACCCAGGCCACCAGCAGTTACCCTGAATATTGGGCAGCTCACGCGACAGGCGGATTTTATGGTCGAGCTGCGTAGGGTCGGTCGACGGGGCAAGATCTGGAGTGTCCATCGTAGTCTTCACGTTTTGTCCGATGTACATGTGGCGACCGTTGGCGTTGTCGTTCCACCAATACGCCAGTTTCTCCGACGAGGCCACCTTCTTTTCAAGCGTCCAGTAAAGCTGGGGAAGCATATAGTCCACCCATCCTTTTTCCGTCCAAAGCAACACGTCGGCATAGAGGCCGTCGTAGTTCTGAAATCCGTTTGTATCGCTGCCACGTGGGTCGCTCGTCTTGTTGCGCCAGATTCCGAACGGACTTATGCCCAAACGCACCCACGGCTTCTGCGCCTCAATCACCTCGTGCAATCCCTCGATGAGCAAGTCGACATTATGACGGCGCCAGTCGCCGCGGTCCATCCCCTCTCCATATTTCTTATACGACTTGCTGTCGGGGAAATCCAATCCATCCACAGGATAAGGATAGAAATAGTCATCCATATGGATGGCGTCAAAGTCGTAGCGCGTAATCAAGTCTTTGACCACACTCTCAATAAAACTGCGGTTTTCAGGCTGTCCCGGATCAAAATAAAGCTTGCCGTCGTAAGCGACGAAACGCTCGGGATGCTTGTAATAGATGTGGTTCTTTGGCAATTTCTCATTTTTCGATGTCGTCACACGATACGGGTTAAGCCATGCGTGAAGCTCCATGCCGCGCGCATGAGATTCCTCAATCATAAACTGCAGCGGGTCCCAATAAGGCGACGGGGCCTTGCCGGCAGTGCCAGTCAGGAAACGGCTCCACGGCTCCAGTTCCGACGGATAGAAGGCGTCGGCGCTCGGACGCACCTGGAAAAGCACGGCGTTGCAGCCTGCGGCTTTAAGTTTGTCGAGTTGGTCGCAGAGGTATGCCTTTGTCTCATCTGTTGTCATTTTGGCATATTGGCTCTGATGCACTGTGTGGATCCATGCTCCACGGAATTCTTGTTTCGGATTTTCGGCATGCGCCATCGGCAGCGTCAACACCGCCGCGCACAAAGCCGTCAAAATTTGTTTCTTCATTCGAATAAGATATGTTTGTTTGTTGATTTGCCCACGAAGTTACAACGCATCGCCGGAATATGCAAATTTTAGTCTAAACGCTCCATAAATTGTTCCGTAACCCCACATTCGCTTTCGGCAATAGAAAGAAAACATTAAATTTGCGTCTATGATTAAGAAAGTTTTTTTACAAGCGACAATATGCCTGCTGCTTGCGGCATGCAGCAACGACCCAAACCCATTGGTGACCGGATACGGCAACGTGCGGTTTCTGCTGTCGGTCGACCCCTCCGTCACTCCTGTGGCGGGAGCGGCTGGCATCGACGTTGACGCCCCTTCTGCCGACGCTTTGGCTCTCTCTGCCATGAATTGCCGCACGGCGACGGTGAAGTCGTGGGCTTCTCTTGCCAAATTCGAGAGCGGATCGCAGAAATTGCCTGTGGGTGAATATATCTTTTCCGCCAGCTACGGCGACAAGGACCAAGAAGGATTCATTGCCCCGACATTTTTTGCCGAGCAGACAAACAGCGTAAAAGAGGATGAAGAAACCACGGTCGACATAAAATGCGGTGTGGCTCAGACTCTTGTGTCGGTTTCGTTTACCGATGCGGCTAAAAATTTGGCGGACAACATCACGATGCGCGCAAAGACTGCATCCGGAGAATATGTGGACTTCACGACCAGCGAAAAGCGGACAGCCTGTCTGCGTCCCGGCAACATGCGCTGCGAGCTTGCCATCGCCGACGCTTCGGGGCGCAAAGTGGCTCTGCAGCCATTCGATGCTTTTGCCGCCGATGCCGCGACACACCATCAATTCCGCTTCGATGCCGACGGCAACAACCTGACATGCGTGTACGATGAACACACGGCATCTACGCCTTACCGGCTGACGGTCGACGACGCTCTGTTCTCCACCAAGTCGCCTACTATCACTGCCGTGGGCTTCGACAACGACAACAGCTACAGCATGCTTGAATACAACAGTCCAGACAAACGGCTCGGTGTTGACATCAACGTGGCTGGAGGATTGAGAAATCTGTATTTTACAGTCATATCCAACAATATGGATGACAACTACTGGACTGCCGAGACCGACATTGCCGCCACCGACGCCGCCACCCTTGCGTCGCAGGGCATCACTGCCACAGGGCTTGAAAAGGGGGCGACAAACGCATCGCTCGACCTGTCGGCAATCGTAGCCCGGATGCACGCTTCCGAAAGCGGGGCTGCCACCGTGCACAAAATCATTCTGCAGGCACGCGACGAGGCTGGACGCGTAGCGCTGTCACCAATGGTGCTGACAGTGGAGATACGCCCAGTAAAAATCGCATTGATACAGCCCGCCGCCATACGCCCTTCCGCCGACAAAGTCGCACTGGAGATTGAATGCAGCGGCGACCTGCCTGCCGACAAACTAACTTTTGAAACGAAAGGTCCGTCAAGCCTTGACCAATGGCAAGAAGTGACAGCCGCAAACGTCAAACGCGTGGCTGTGGGCAGATACACCGCCACCCTGCCTCTCGCTCCTGGCATAAGTGCCACTCTCGTGAGAGCCTCTTACAACGACGGCATGAAATATACGGAGCCTGTCGCCGTGGAGCGCGACGTGCCCGAATATAAAGTGATGTGCAGCCAAGAAAACATCTGGTCGTCGCAAGTCGACCTGATGTTCGAGGGCGACGACCTTAGCGAAGTTGTTCCTTATATCGGCGTCCTTGTGAAACCAAACGGAGGCGGATGGCATCCTGCCGTGACCGAACGCAACGTGGCCGACCGCCGCGTCACGGTAAAAACGCTCACCCCGTCTACTTCCTACGAAATCGCCGTAATCTCAAGCGGCAACGACTCCCATGAGTTCGGAGTGACGACAGAGTCGGCTCTCGAACTGCCCAACGCCGACTTTGAAGACATTGACGAAACCATCAGTATGAAGCACGTGAACTGTGGCGGCAAATATTCCAACCTGTCGAGCTGGATGCCAATCTACAACAAAGCCGACATCATCGTCAGCGAACCGAAGAAGTGGGCAAGCGTAAACAAAAAAACGTGCGCGAAGTTTGCCTCAACCTCAAACACATGGTTCCAAGTGCCTACAACAGAAATCATTCCGTCAACTGGCTCAGGGCAATGGGCCGTGCGGCTGCGCAACGCCGCATGGAGCTGGCACGGAGTTGAACCGGCGCGCGACGCGCGCACCGACAGGCACTACTACAGCTCCTATGCTCCCACCCTGGCAAACCGCTCTGCCGGCAAACTGTTTCTCGGCAGTTACTCGGTCGACAAATCCGGTTTGGAGACATATAATGAAGGTATAGCCTTCCGTTCCCGTCCAACCGCCGTCAGCGGCATATACACATTCGTGCAGGACTATCACGACACCTCGGAAACAGGGCTTGTGGTCATCTCGCTTGTCAACGACGAGGGCGGGAAAGAAGTGGAAATTGGCCGTGGTGTGGGCTATCTGAAACCATCAACGTCGTTCACGCGCTTCAACGTGCCTGTGGTCTACTCAATACGCAACAAGCGCGCAACGCGCCTGAAACTGATGGTGGCATCGTCAAACCACGCTTCCTATTCAATCGAAGAGGAGTCGCGCAACATCAAGACTTCCGACTATCTGGAAACTGCAGTGTCGACCGGCGCGGAACTGACCGTCGACCAGTTGTCACTACTATACGAATAGTCTGCCTTCCGATGGAAATGCATAGACTGGTTGGAATTCAACCTTGCCCTATGCCGATGTTTCTTGAATATGGATGGTATATTGGCTATGGCTATCGATCCGAGCTACATCAGCAAGTCGGGCAAGAAGACTCCGCATATCGGTACTTTCTGGTCAGGTTGTGCAAGTTCCATGAAGCATGGACTTGAAATCATGGGACTGGCTCTTGTCGATGTCTATGCCAACAGTTGCATGATGCTGCGCGCCCATCTGACTCCATCTACTGGAGAGTTGAAACTGCGCGACATGACTCTCGTGCAACATTACATAGCGGTCATCAAGCGTTACAAGAAGAATTTGTTGAAGGTCACCGATATCGTTGTCGCTGATGCTTTCTTCTCTATCCGTCCGTTTGTGGACGGAATCAAAGAGTGCGGTTTCCACCTTGTCAGCCGCTTCAGGGATACAGCGAACCTATACTATATATATACGGGACCTCAGTCCCACAAACCGGGACGCCCCAAGACACTTGACGGAAAAATCGATTACAAGAAACTTGACCTCACACGCATGGTTGAGCTGCA
>OLFV01002666.1_pt1 | contig 12826 bp, 25 predicted proteins | sample 1605551 | NCBI WGS metagenome assembly OLFV01 (sample SAMEA3888922, study PRJEB22519) | human gut metagenome | biome: human gut; feature: human-associated habitat; material: faeces | place: Denmark | collected 2011
TCTTGGTTAGTTTGGGTTAGTTCTTGGTTAGTTTGGGTTAGTTCTTGGTTAGTTTGGGTTAGTTCTTGGTTAGTTTCACCCTGTTCAACCTTTTTGTTTCCCCTGCGCCCATTGGGGTTATTACTGCTCCCCTTGGGTGCTCCTCCCTTTTTCCCGTTCTCTACGCAAGCAAGATACCGGGCTTTCGCCTTGTCTATCTCTTGGCGCATAGGAACGAAAAGGGCATCAATAGTACCCAGTGGGTCAACCTCCGAAAAGTCCGGCTCAGTACCGCACACCCCGTAATCTATAAGAGCCTCGCAAATTATCGCCCGTATGTCCTTGTTCTTAATTGCTTTCAACTGCGAACGGAAAGACGGGTAAAATACAAACGGCATTTCTTTGTTGTCTGTTTTCATATCTCCTTGCCCTCCTCTAATCGCTTGTGTTGTCTGTTAAGTTCGGGGACTACCTGCGTATCAAAGTACGCCTTATCATCCGGGTTCAAAAGTTCGTCATAAATGGCATAGCAACCGTAGAGCATGATTGCATCGCAAAAGGCAAGTTCCCTCATCCAGTCGCCGCAATCCTTGATTTTGGCGTAATAGTCTGCCCATTCGGGCATCCAGCGGAATTTGGGGTACTCCTTTACCATATTTCTGACTTGTCCCAACTGCGGAACTACCTTTGTGAAAAAGTAGTTTTCAACCTCCGGGGAAAGCCCCTGCGGAAATTTGCCCTCAACGGCGTATGTTTCCACTGCGTTAAGGAACTTCTGCCGCTCATCATCGCAAAGGGTGTTTGCGTACTCTTTCCACTCCTTGCGGAATTTTACTTTCTGCTGCTTCATCGCTTGCCTCCTTTCTCCGGCTCAGGCTGTCCGGGTTCAATCCAATAACGCTTGAATGAGCTATTCCTGCCCTGCACCCACTCGTCCTTGACCTCTATGCCCTGCTTGCGCAGGTTGCGGATAACGCTGCGAGGGTCGCCGATTTTGCCCTTGATTGCAAGGTCTATCACCGTCCACTTCTCACCGCTGGTCAACAGCCCGTAAATGATTGCTTGTTTATCTCTCATTGCTTCTCCTATTTTGTTGGTTTATAACTCAAATGACTTGAAAAGTTTTGGTATCATGCGCTTGGCTAATTGCTCCGCTGATTCCAATACGTTTAGGCTCATCGCCTCTACATAGCTGGCGTAGTTCATCCCTGCAACCATGATGAACACCAACCCGGTGGAGTTCTCATCAATAAGTTTCTGCAAGAACTTCTGCCCCTCCTGCGCTCCCTTATCACCTGCACCATCCACAGGGAGAAACTTACTGCCAAAAATGACCTCGCCATCGTCCAATATGCAGTAGCCTATGGAACTGGTAAGGTTTCCCGTCTGACGGGTGTACTTGTGATTTCTCCGGGCTTCTTTTATCGCCGCCTCACCTGCTTTGATGTAATTGTTGATGATAGCCTGTCTTTTCCGTTCCATCTGCCCGTTGACGAAATCCCTTGATTGTCCTCTTGGGCTTAATCTTTTGCAACTCATAAAATATGCTTTAATACGGTTGGTCAACTACCTTTACTTGAAAATTCATTATCCACTGCTCCAGTTCCGAACGCTTGAACATTACACGGCGACCGCCCCCCGGCTTGTAGTGGGGGATGCGCTTTTGACTGGTGAGGGAGTAAATCCCGTGTACGGACAGCCCGACAAATTCCGCTGCCTCCCTCACGTTCATAAACTCTTTTTTCTGCTCCATTGTCTATAAATTTATTAGTTTATATTTTCTGCTACAAAATTACGGGTTTTTTGCGGTTTAGCCAAATTTTACCCGTAATTTATAAACTATTTGGTTTATTTTGTTTTCAACTCATATTCATAGTGAGCCTCATCGAGCGCACTACACAAAATTTCAGCCTCGTCAAATACGGATGAGTTCTCAACGATACGGTAGAGTGTACCGTTCACGGCTTCCAGTCCGTCAAGGAATACCTGCAAATCGTTCCTCCTGCGTGTGTCAGGCTCTCGCTCCATCTGCCCGGCTATCGCTCTCAATGCGGCTGGCTGGTACTTGAAAAACTTCTCGTAAGACAACCCAAAGAAATTATCGAAGAAGTTGGAGAAAGTAATGAGGCTATCGCACCCCAGCCGCTCAAATACGGACTTTATCACCTCGTACTCCTCCCGGCTTATTTGGGGTTGAGGCTCGCCCGGTTCTTGGGCTTGCTGGGTGGGGTTGCCGGGGGCTGCCTCCGGGCGTGTTCCGTACTTGCGTTCCAACTCCGCAATCTTGTTCTCTCTGTCCTGTGCGCTCTGCGCTGCTGTCTGTTCCATATCCTTATGATTGTTTTAGGTGGAGAGGCTTGCGCCCCTCCGGGTTATTGATTATGCTATCTTGATTAAATTCGCTTTCTTGAAACACCTGTATTCCTGTTTCTCGGTGTCGAAGTAGGTTTGCAGGGTGTCGTTTGCCTTGCGTCCCGTTCCTTGCGTAGGGGGCAAAAGGGTTTCTTTCAGTGTCCCGAAAGCCTCACGCACTGACCCGTCTACCTTTTGAAAGTAGAACTTAACAATGCGCTGCTTCATCGCTGCCCTCAACTTGATGTTAGCCCAGGCGCATTTCAACGCCTCGCTGCGGCTGTACCCGTTCCCGGCTTCCACCTCCACGGAGAAAGTACCCTCACCGCCCTATATGGCGTTGTAAATCTCGCTTGCTAATGTTTCGTTGATTGAGTTCATATTTTCGTCCTCCGATTATTTGCTGTAAAGTGATACCTGTAAACCTCTGCGCAGCTTGCACACGCACTTGTCAGCCATTGCGTTTACGGCTCTTTCGATAAACTTATTCACGAACTCGATACCGATAAGGGCGATAAGCCCTGCAACACCGACCAACTTGTTGATGCGGTTGCCCTCGGCATCCACTCCGTAAACTTTCAGACGGAAGTTCTTATTGATGAACTTGCTCGTGTACTTCAAAATGACGCTCTTTTTCATATCTTTCTTTGATTATTTAGTTACTCCTAAATTTTGATGCTGCAAATTTAGTGCTTTCTAAATTATCTACAAAATAATTTTGATAAAAAATTTCGTCTTGGCTTAATTTTTCTTTGATTTCTTTCGTTTTTACGAAAATAAGCACTAATTTTGCACCCAGTAACAAATTTAATTGCAACTAAATTATGAGAGTAAAAGAACTATTAAAGCAAAAAGGAATGACGGCTAAAGAACTTGCCGCCAAAATCGGTATTAGCGAGGGGGCGTTGTCGCAATCAATAAAAGAGGGGGCAAACCCCAATTTGCAGACCATTACGAAAATAGCCTCAGCCCTCGGCGTGTCCGTATCTGAGTTATTCGATGCTCCGAAAGAGGGCGTAATTAACTGCCCACACTGCGGAAAGGAAATCAAACTGACAACAAATGTTTAATCAATAAAATCAATGAGTATGAAGAAAATGCTTTTGGCGGTATTATGTATGTTTGCCGCATTGTCAATCAACGCCCAAGACTTCAAGTTTGAAAAGGTCATAGAGGCCGGGAAGAAACAACCTGAGTTGTATTCGGCATCCAAGATGTTTGTCGCTGACTTTTGGAACTCCGCAAAGAACGTGACGCAGAACCAAGACGATGCAGCCGCCACAATCCAAGTAAAGGCGATAAAGGAGGTTGAGGTAAAAGCCGGAATGGGCTTGGTGAACCTATACACGTACAAGTATTCGGTAAAAATACAGGCGAAAGACAACAAATGCCGTATTCAGATATACGATGTAGTTTGCGATGAGGCGTACCAAGCCGGATTAGGTAATGAGTACAAAATTCCGCTGATACAGCCTTTCATGGGCGATGATACAGACCAAAAGACAAAATCAATGGGAAAGGGCGTATCAAAGAAAAAGGCTGTGGAAATGATGCAGGAATTGAAGTCGTATTTCAATTCAATCATAGCATCTTATGAGAAACAACTGCAAAACTCCGCAGATGATAATTGGTAACATTTAGAATTTTGAGCCATGAACGAGGAACTTAAAACCCTGTTGCACGACTGCGACACACTGAAAGCCCGTCTTTCGGAGCTGCGCCCACTCCCGGCTGAGGCTCTGAAAAAGATTGAGGAGGCTTTTGCCATAGAGTACACCTACGAAAGCAACCGCATCGAGGGGAACACGCTCACCCTGCAAGAAACGGAACTGGTAGTGAACGAGGGCGTGACTATCGCCGGAAAGTCCATGCGTGAGCATCTTGAAGCCATCAACCACGCTGAGGCTATCGACTACATCAAGGACTTTGCCCAAAGCGGCATAGAGATTTCAGAGCGCACAATCAAGGAAATTCACGCCCTTGTGCTGCACGGCATCAACCGGGACAACGCCGGGCGTTACCGCTCCGTCCCCGTTATGATTTCAGGAAGCACCCACGTACCGCCCCAGCCGTACCTCATAGAGCCGCAAATGGAGGCTTTCATGGTGAGGTTTGCCGAAATGGAGAGGGAAAAGGCTCACCCGGTTCTCATTGCCGCCTACTTGCATGACGAACTTGTGCGCATCCACCCGTTCATTGACGGAAACGGGCGCACCTCCCGGCTGCTGATGAACTTGTATTTGCTCCGCAACGGGTTCACGCTGGCTGCGCTCAAAGGTAGCAACGAGGAGAAAATACGCTACTACAAGGCGTTGGAGGCATCGCACACGGAGAACAACCCGTTGGACTTCCAAACGGTCGTAGCGCAAGCGGAAGTGGCTTCTTTGAGGCGTTATTTGTCGGTTCTCGGAGCGGAAGAGTAAACGCCCCTTTTAGGCGGTTCTCCGCACCTGGCATTTCGGGCGGTCTGACTTCGGTCGGGTCGCCTTTTTTGTCGGTCGCTCTGTCGGTCGTTTGCTGGTCGCCCGTTGGTTGTTCCGTGCGTTGTTCTTGCGTTGCTTGCTCGTTGGTGCTTTCCTTTCCGTGTCGGTTATTCGTTGTCTTATTGGTAGTTATGCACGTTGTTTGTGCGTTGGCTATTGGTTGCCCTGCTGGTTGTTTAGTTGGTTGATTTGTCGGTCGGTTAGTTCGTCCCCGGTTCTGCCCGTGGGCTACGGGTGAAGCCATAGCCAACAAAAAAAAGGAGGGAACACCTCAACACGTGCGCCCCTCCCTTTTAATCTTTCGGGTAAACCAACCGAAAAATGCGGATGAGATATTCAAGCATTCATCTTGTGAACAGATGCAAAGGTACGGTTTTTCCCGGTCATAGCCTCATCAATCATCATAATTTTGGGATGAGGTTCACCGCCTCCGCTCGCCGCTTGTCTATGACCTTGGCGTAAATTTGCGTGGTCTTGATGTCGGTATGCCCTAAAATCTTGCTCACGGTGTAAATGTCCGCTCCGTAAGTCAGTAGGAGGGTTGCGCAGGTGTGTCGGCTCACGTGAAAGGTTACACGCTTATTTATCCCAGCATCAGCCGCCCACGCCTTAACCGTTCTTGCTATCGTGTTCCTTGCTGGTAGCAGGGGGAAAACCTTGTCTTTCCCCGGCATCTTATCCGGTAGCCATCGCAGGGCGTTTTCTGATAATGGCACACGGATAAAGTTACGTGTCTTCTGCTGCCTCACCTCGGCTTGCTTTCCGTCCGGGGTGTCCTTGATGTCCTGCCAGCGTAAAGCCGAAACATCGGAGAGCCTCAGCCCACAAAAGCAAGCGAACATAAAGGCACGTTTCACGCTTCCAAACCTGCAAACGGTTTCCCCCATCCGGCGCACCTCGTCAATGGTCAAATACTCAACTTCGGGGCTTTCCCTCTTTGGCTTGTCCCGGCTGTCTATACGCCGTAAGGGGTTGGCTGGTATCAAGCCGTCACGCACCGCTTCGTTAAGAGCGGTATTCACGTATGCCAAACGTGCGCTTTTCGTTGCTCCGCTTAACTTTCTTCCCCTGCTTGATATTTTCCCCAAGAACGATATAAACCCCTCAAAATACGCCTTGTCTGCCCGTTGTAGCGTGGTGTCCCCGTACTCCCTTATCAGCCGGGCGGCTTGCTTGCATCCGTCCTCATGGGTCTTGCTGTGGGTGCTTTTCCGTTTCTCGTGCATCTTCAAAATGTAGTCCGATAGGTTTACCCGGTTCACGTATGCGCCCTGCACAACCCCGTAAATGCCCTGCTGGTATTCGAGTATGCGCCGGGCTTTTATTGCCTCGGCTTGCATACGTGTAGTCTTGTTGCGTTCCTTGTCCCAAGGGCTTGCCTCCGGGATGAGGTACAATTTTAGGAACTCGTAGGAACGCCGCCCCGAAATAATGCAATCGAGGTACAGCGACTTGTTACCGTTTTTCAGTTCTTTTGCCCGAAGTCTGATAGGCTCTTTCTGCTTGTATTTCATATCTCAAAAATTGGTTTCAGGTGATAAAGTTAGCGTTTTTCGGAGTAACGAAAAAATAACGAAGTAACGGAAAGTAACGGAATACAATACAAATAAAAGCAAATACAGATACCGTGCAAATGCTTTGATTTTCAGTTACTTTTATTGCATTTTATTCCCTTTATTTCCTTTGTTTTGTTTATAATTATATTTAAGTTGATAACGTCCTCCGTAGCCATGTCGCCCTCAATGCTCTTCGGGAAAGTCTGAATACCGTTTGAGCCGATACGCATTGCATCAATCTCAACCTTGTAGTCCATAGCGTTATTGCAGAAGTCCAAATCGTCATAGACCATATCAACCAGGTAACGGGCGGTTGCAGCATCCTCCGTGTTAGCGGCTGCGATAGTCTGCAAGTCGTTGTACTCGTTGATTTCAATCTCGTCTTTCTCACGGCTCACCGCAATCTTAGACAACTTTCCGCTCCATGAGCCGACCGTCTTACGGGTCTTTTTGGGAGCTTTCGTGTTGAATGCGACACGGTCTGCCGACACGGGAATGCCCTCGTTGCCCTCCAGTCCTTTCAGGTCGAACTTGGGGGTGTACTTCAACGGGAAGAGGGTGCGCCAAGCAAGCCCGTTACCCGGTTTGTATGAATTGACAGCAACCTGCATTCCGGGCTGGTCGATGTCAAAAAGGGGTTTGTTCATAGCCATATATCAATCCTCCTTTTACACAAGTGCAATCATTGGCAGCAATGCGGCTACCTCGCTGGCTACATTAGCCGTTTCCTTTCTCAAATTCGCACCGTTGATAAGGCGCACGGGCTGGTCGCCCTCGTTAGCTGTAAGGCGGTTGCCCGTAACGTACACAGGTGTCAAGATAGGCTCTGCTGCATCTGCGCTTGCCTCCTTTGCTTGATAGAGGACTTTACCTGCCTCAATATCGACACCGAGCGTAACCGTTACCACATCCTTATCTTCGGCAGACGTATCAACAGCGGTACAAGCCACAGCCTTTTTGCCGATGGCAATAACATCGCCAACAGCTATTCCGCTGCCCTTTGCGACATTGATAGTTGTGTCCGCTTTAGCGACTGCACCAACAAGGCGGTAGCCCTTAATCAGCGCAAACTTTCCGTTTTTCTCCCCAACTGCGGTCGTAGGGGGTGCATCGAAAGATGGATTTTCTACCAATCCACCTCCGGGCTTTTCAGCGAAAACCTGCTCAATGTAGATAGGGTCAACCTTGGCAGGGTCTTGGTGTTTGAAATTTACTTCCATTGTTATTTGGTAGTTTCTGTTGCCAACCCTTGAATGGCGGGGGTTGCCGTTGCCGCCTCTCGTTCTTTGATGCGAGCCTCCAAGTACGGGTTCTTTTCCTCGCCCTTGCCTCCGGCTGCACCTGCTTTCGGTCTTGTTACGACACCGCCCTTTGCTTGGTACTCATTCGTGATGGCTTCGACATCGGGAGTGATTTCCCCAATCCAGTTGTTGAAATCCTCATCATCCTTGAATGTCATTCGTGCAAAGTCCTTTTCGTAACGCTGACGGATTTTTTCGGGAGCGTCTTTCAGAATTGCTTCAAGCGATGACTTGCGGCTTTTTGCAAGTTTTTCGGTTTTCATTTCAGACACCTCCTTTGTAAGTGCTTCATTGGAAGCTACAAGGGCTTTTGCCCAAGCTGGCATTTCCTCCTCATCGGGCTTTGTTTCCTTATTTGGCTTCGGCTGCTCTGTCGGCTTCGGCTCTTCAACCTTTTTTCCGTCTTTCAGACCATGTTTTTTCTCATAGTTGGTGACTGCGGTCTGCTGCGCTTCCGTAGCACGGCTGTCCCCGTAACTTTCGAGAACTTGCTGAAATGTTACCCCCTCGACAGCGGTTGCAACATCTTCCTGCTTTGTTACAGTCTTGGCGAGTTTGTCGGCAATCCTGTTCAAAATCGCTTCACTGACCCCCACAAATTTGGCTTTCAGTGCGTCTAAAATTTCCTTTTTCATGCTTATAAACTAATTAGTTTATGCAAAGGTAGCACAATTTTGCGAAACACTTATATTACAAGCGGAAAATTTGCTCATTTCGGATATTTTTATAATAGGCAATAAACTTGGAGGTTATACAAAATCAATATAAAAGTTTATAAAAAAAGTTCCGAAAAAATTTGGTTATTTCAAAATAAACCCCGAACTTCGCGGTGTGCTTACAAAATAAGCACTTCCACAACAACAAAAAATTGAAGAAATGAAAAAGAGTAGCATTTTGAAGTACACGAGCAAGTTCATCAATAAGAACTTCCGTCTGAAAGTTTACGGAGTGGATGCCGAGGGCAACCGCATCAACAAGTTGGTCGGTGTTGCAGGGCTTATCGCCCTTATCGGTATCGAGTTCGTGAATAAGTTTATCGAAAGAGCCGTAAACGCAATGGCTGACAAGTGCGTGTGCAAGCTGCGCAGAGGTTTACAAGTATCACTTTATAGCAAATAAGCGTATGGAAACAACAAAGACACAATTAGAGAAGTATTACGAGTGCAAATGCAAGCACTCTGATGTAATCTTTCTGTTTCGTGTAGGAGATTTCTACGAGGTGTACGAGCGTGATGCTATTGATGCAGCAAAGATACTGGGCATCATTGTTACATCAACCGAACTAAAAAGCGGCTCTACATTTTGCCTCGCAGGATTTCCAAAACACGCACTTGACATCTATCTCCCAAAACTCGTTAGAGCAGGAAGAAGAATAGCAATAAACGAATAACCATAAAATCAAGAATAATATGAAAGTGAAAGATTGTGTAGTGGGTTGTCGATACAGAATTTCAGGCGACTTGGCAAATGGACGCTATGCGGACGGAACTCCATGTATAACTCATGACGAGGTTGTACGCAAGGTCACAAGAATAACTGATACGCACCTCGTCTGTGAGTGTGGTCGCAGGTTTATCATCAATGACAATCTCAAAATTGAAAACTGGGGATAATATGAGAACACGAAAGACAACCCCGAAAGTGAGCCGGGAGAGAGCAATACAGCTCACGATGAATACTAATGGCGTAAGCCGGGAGATTGCAGAAAAATACACCGACAGCGAACTGAAAGAAGTGCTACGGCTGCTCAAACTCAAAGCAAATTTCTAAAGGTCACGCCCGGTCTAACCAGCCGGGCATAACTCCACAACAACAATGGACATAAATCAAGCAATGCTCATAGTAGCGGAACAGGTAGCAAAGGAACTGGGCTACATCGAAGTAAGCAAGAACGCCCATAACGCCCTACGGGATAGATTTTGGGGCAACAGGGCGGTGGCTGCAATGGCTGGCAAGCCCGTAGTGATAACAACCTGCAAGTACATCCTCCCGATGTTCGAGGAGGACAAGGACGATAGCAAGCGCAGACCCAAAATTGAGATTGATATGTTTTGGGGCAGACCCCGTTTGGGCATTGACCTGCCCGATGGCACATTCTGCTGCCTTACCTACAAGGACGGCATCTGTAGTGAGGCGCAAGCATTCGGGGATAAGGGAATTGCTTTTGCTACCTCTATCAAAGAGAAAATTGACTATTACATCAACCAATAAATCCAACAACAATGACAGCAGCAGAGAAATTGCGTCAAGAAATGATGCAGACCCTACCTTTCACCAAGGAGGAGTTTATCAAAGTAATCAGCGAAAGAATACAAGGCAGTTTGTCGGGACGGGCTTGCTTTATCTGTGATAAGCATATCAGCGAAACCAAACTTAAAGGCGGCAACACAATCCGAATGAGCCACGAACAGGCGGTTATTGACTTCGCTACTTCCGAGGGCTTCCGCATATCGTATGATTACAACAGCTACGGGGTACGTTACATCATATTCACTTTATAAATCAGCATCAAAATGGAACAGAAAGATATTAAAACAATTCAGACAACAAAGGGCGAACTGCGTTACTACCGTGATTGGGAAAGATACGAGGGAGGCATCTGCATGATGAATCCCGTAACGATAAAACGCTACCGGGAAATACACGATATGCAGCCCGATGCCGACAAGTGCGGTGTGTTCTTCGCTTTCAGCAACAGCCAGTTCCACGAGGGGTACGACCACCTTGTAGAGTTAGGGCATATCCAAAAGGGCGACAAGGTCGTTCAGACGGGCATAGGCGGTATGTTCGGCACAAAAGAGGGCATCGACAAGTTCTTGGGCTTCTATGAGGACAGGAACAAGGAAGTTGCTGCCGAGTGCGACCCCCAAGAGGTCTATTTCTACGAGTACAACAACCACGAGAGCATGATTGCTTGGGACGGGGACTTGGAGGCAATCAAACTCATCATCGACCTGTTTGGCGTTGATGCAGCCCGCAAAATCAAGCGTTACAACGCCTCCGAGAGCATCGAGAACTTGGTGCGCAAGCCTATCAAGGTGAGCGGTCTGTACTTCATGAATGACGGGGTAAAGGAAACACCAAGCAGCGTTTGGTTCAACGACCAGTCAGGATTGTGCTATACAATGTACGGAGGTGCGTTGTACCCCGTGTCCGATGCGGACGGGAAACAATATGTCATGCCGGAACTGGCTGGCGTTTCCGCTTACTATGACGGCAAGAAACTCCACAAATTTTATAACGAATAGGAGAGGGCATCATGGTAACGGAAGATAGAATTGAACTTGAAAAGAACGCCCCTTTTGAAGAGATTGGCAAAGACTGGTATGTTCACCTCCTCGAATGTGTGCCGCCTGAACGGTGGTGCAGCCCGTACCGGGAGGGCGGCTGGTTCTTCACAGGCGAACCCCATAGTCACGACTGGGACACTGGGGAGGCATACCACTACCTCTGCTTCGAGTACGCAGGGAAGTATTACGCAGGATGCAGGAGCATCGAAATGAGAAACGGTGATATTGAGCGTGAAATATCTAAATTCTGTTGTAAGGTAGATTTGGGGGCTTGATTAGCCCCTCTCGCACAATATCTACCTTTGAGGCAATAAGTTTATCAACCGCAGGGCAATCGTTGTCCTCGCACAAAATTCAAAGAAAATAACTATGAGCAATTCAGAATTAAAGAAACAAGCAGAGGAATGGGTGAAGAGTGGCAAACCTTGTATCTACCGCTACGGCTGGGCATACAAAGGCGCAGGAGCAAGAGAGATAACAACCGAAAAGGCACTGGAGCTGCTTCCTCAATACTCTTTCGGTGTGGGCTTCTACGAACTTTTGTTCAGGAAGCACAACGGGCAGGAGGTGCTGGAGTTTAACGAACTTTCCGAAAATGATTTGTACTGATTATGGCAGAAAACGAAACTATCATCAAAGTGAATTTTCACGTCCCAGTAAACGGGAGCAGTGAGCATTACTTCGGGTCGCTTGCCGCAATATACGATGTGTTCACCCCCGAACAGATAGGGTGTCAGTTGGGAACTCTTTGGGACTTCGGAATTTCCGTAGGCAAACCGAAATTGACCAAGTTCTGCGTGATTTCCAAGCATCGGGTGCATCGTAAACCGCAGAAAAATAAGTAACTTTGCATCATGGAGAAATACGATTTTTACAAAAACAATGAGGGCGACACCATCTATTGGGTTGATAATGTCGGCAGCATAGGTGAGCATCTGTTTTCTTTCGACAAGAAGAAAATATACAACCTCTTTGCAGACTACCCTCATAACCTGTCAGCGCAAGAAAAGCAAATTTTTGATAAAGAAAACCCCTATTGGGCAGATTTTTTCAAAGACAGAGTATAGGAATATGGGTGGGTCATTTTTCAGACCCGCCCATTCCTTTTCTTTGTTTCTTTGCATCAGTATTGATATATCCGAGTACCTTTTGGAAATCATTACTTCCTTTCAGTAAATCAATATCTATCAAACACTCTTTCGTTTGATATTTTCTCCCTCCGAGCGTGTGGGACTTCTTTGCTCCGAAACGGTATTTCAAGACATCCGTATTCAGAGGCTTAAAGCCGTTTTGCTTTGACGATTGTAATTCGAGATATTCTAATCCGCTTTCTGTTTTTCGGACAATGGCAGCATGAGAGCCACAGGTAAAATAATACTCCTGACCCTCCTTTACCATTTTGAGCAAATCCTTTGCCTTTTTGAAGTCATCGGTATGCTCCACGATAAAACCACCTGTCTTTTCTGCGATGTCCATAATGGTACTCGTCCTGCTAAACATACTCCGACTAACCCCGTCACGGAAATCAAGAACATCAAAACCGCATACATTCCCAGCATAGGCGAAAGCCAAAGACGAACAAGAGCCTTGTGTTAAATCTCCACCGCCAACCCTTGACACAATTTCATTTTCGGACAACGGCTTAGGTAATTTCTTCACGGGTAGGTAGTCCACTTTAGCATCGTCCAGTTTCTTGATAACATCATTCAGGACTGACAGTTTATTGTCTGCCAAAATCTCGTCAACCATCTTCTTGTTATCCCGTATGAAATAGGGCTGTTTCGTTGCGTTCTTGATGCGCTCTGCGTTATCGTTTACCCAGCCTTTGAAATTGTCCGGGGCTTCCTCTATCGTGCCGCTAAACT
>OLFV01002676.1_pt1 | contig 12786 bp, 7 predicted proteins | sample 1605551 | NCBI WGS metagenome assembly OLFV01 (sample SAMEA3888922, study PRJEB22519) | human gut metagenome | biome: human gut; feature: human-associated habitat; material: faeces | place: Denmark | collected 2011
AACTTGAGCGCCTCAGGCTGGCAGGTCTTGACGCAGGCCGGGATGCCGCCCTCTTCGAGACGGTCGATGCAGAGCGTGCACTTGTCCACGCAGCCGTCCATCGGACGGAAGCGGGGCACGTCGAACGGGCAGGCGGACTGGCAGTACGTGCAGCCGTTGCACTTGTCCGTGTCGTACGCGACGACGCCGTTCTCCTTCTTGTAGAGGGCGCCGGACGAGCAGATCGCAACGCAGGCGGCGTCCGTGCAGTGGTAGCACGAGCGGCGGCCGATTGCGAAGTTGATCGGCTGGTACTTGTTGCCGGACTCCTTCTCGTCGAACGTCATCACGAGACGCGTGTCGCCGTTGAGGTCAGGCGGGTTCTGATACGTGCCCGAGAACTTGTTCTCGTTGAGGCCGAGCTTCGAGGGAAGCATGTTCCACTGCTTGCACGCAACCTGGCAGCCCTTGCAGCCGGTGCAGTGCGAAGAGTCGAACAGCATGGCGACTTCTTTAGTGTTTGCCATCATTCATCTCCATTGGCACGCCGTCAGGCTGCCTTCTCAAGGTTGACAAGGAACGCCTTGTATTCCGGAATGTACGAGTTCGGGTCACCGACGTTGGGAGTGAGGTCGTTCACGTTGTCGCCGGTGGCGAGCTTCGTCGCCCAGGAGAAGTGGTGCGGCATGCCGACCACGTGCGTGAGCTTGCCGTCGATCATCATCGGCTTCATGCGGATGGTGATCATGGCGTCGACCACGACGGAGCCTCGGTTGTTCCAGACTCGGACCTTGTCGCCCGGACGAATGCCCTTTTCCTTCGCAAGCTCTTCGGAAAGCTCGATGAAGTTGCTCGGGATGAGTTCGTTGAGCCACGGGATGTTGCGGGTCTGCGTGCCGGACTGCCAGTGCTCGACGACGGAGTAGGTCGTGACCACGTACGGGTAGTCCTTGATGCTGCCGCGGCGGACCGACGGGTCCTCCGTGAAGCGAGCGCACGGGTTGCCGCCTGCACCGTTGAGGAGGTTCTTCACCGGAGCCTCATGCGGTTCGAAGTGCTCGGGCAGCGGACCGTCGGCCATCGAGTAGGCGAAGAGACGGGCGTTCTGCTCCCAGGTCATGAAGAAGGCGTTGTCGTCGGGGGCCTTGGCCGTGACGAAGTCGCCCACGTCGTTCTGGAGCCACTTCTTGCCGTCCCATTCGACGAGCACGCGCTTCGGATCCCAGGGCTTGCCCTTCGGGTCGGCGGAGCAGCGGTTGTAGAGGATGCGGCGGTTGGCGGGCCAGGCGAAGGACCAGCCGGGGAAGAGACCGAGACCGGTCGGGTGTTCCTTCGAGCGGTTTGTCATCGGCTGCTTCATCGGGTCGAGCTTCTGGGACTCGTTGTTGTAGTAGCCCGAGAAGATCCACATGCCGCAAGCGGTCGTGCCGTCAGCCTGAAGCTGGCCGTAGCCCTTGAGGAGCTTGCCGTCGCCGACCGTGTAGCCGTTGAGGGCCCAGCAGAGGGCGCGCAGATCGGGCTTGCCGTCGATCGTGTAGTCGAAGTTCGTCTTCAGGATCTGATCCGGGCAGGCGCCGCCTTCCTTCTTGTAGAGCTCGACGGTGTTCTTCCAGAGAAGCATCATCATCTCGAAGTCGGAACGGCATTCTCCCGGCGGCTCGATGGCCTTTTCACGCCACTGGATCCACCGACCGGAGTTGTTGATGGAGCCGATTTTTTCATAGATGAGCGCGGCGGGAAGGAAGTAGACCTCGGTCTTGACGTCCTCGGGCTTCATGTCCGGAGCTTCCCAGAAGGTCGAGGTCTCCGTCTGGAACCAGTCGGCGACGACGAGCCAGTCGAGGTTGGCCATCGAGTGGCGGGCGTGCTTGCCGTTCGGGGTGGAATGCATCGGATTAATGCCCCAGCAGAAGTAGCCCTTGATCTTGTTGTCGCGCATGTCGTTGAACGACATGATCGTGGAGTAGTCGCCGTAGTCGAGCTTCGGGCTGATCTTCGGCAGCAGGTCGTAGCAGTAGTCGTTCTCGACCGTGGCGTTGGCGCCGAACCATTCGCGAAGCTGGGAGATCCAGAACTTCGGCTTGTTGGCATAGTAGCCCGCGGCGTACGTTTCCTTCGAAAGATAGTCGGCGAGCTTCGGGTGAGCCTTGCCGGTCGGCCAGGAGAGATAGGCGGGAGCCTGATGCGAGCTTGCGCCGACGTCGGTCGAACCCTGAACGTTCGGTTCGCCGCGAAGGGCGTTGATGCCGCCGCCCGCTATGCCGATGTTGCCGAGCAGAAGCTGGATGACGCACATGGCGCGGCAGTTCTGGGAGCCGTAGGTGTGCTGCGTCTGACCGAGGGCGTAGAGGATGGAGCCCGCCTTGTCGGGACGGCCGGTGGACCTCCCAGACCTTCTTCATGACGTCGGGATCCATGCCGGTGACGCGCGTGACGAGCTCGGGCGTGTAGCGGGCATAGTGACGCTTCATGACGTTGAGGACGCAGTTCGGATCCTGAAGGGTCATGTCGCGCTTGAGGACCTTGAGGTCAGGCGTCTTGAACTTCGGCGTGCCCGGACGGTTGACCCAGGCGAAGGCGGAGCCTTCGGAAGTGTCCCAGACGGCCTTGTGATCGACGTCGTAGCCCCAGGTTTCATTGTCGTAGCGCTTCGTTTCCGGATCCCAGCCGGAAAAGAGGCCGTGATCGACGTCGAACTTGAAGTCGGGACGCAGCAGGCAGGCGGCGTTCGTGTAGTGCAGGACGTATTCCTTCTGGAAAAGGTCGTTCTGCAGGATGTAGTTGATCAGGCCGCCGTAGAAGGCAAGGTCGGAGCCCGGACGGATGCGGGCGTAGATGTCGGCGCGGGCGGCCGAACGGGAGTAGCGCGGATCGACCACGATCCACGTGGCACCCTTGTCTTGGGCGCGCTCGACCCAGCGGGAGGAGAGCGGATGGTTTTCGACGTTGTTCGAACCGATCGACATGATGACGTCGGAGTTGGCGAAGTCGCACCAGTGGCTCGTCATGGAGCCGCGGCCGAACGACGGCGCAAGACCGGAAACGGTCGAAGAGTGACAGACGCGGGTCTGGTTGTCGATGGCGAGGACGCCGAGGCTGCGCGCGAACTTCTGCACGAGCCAGCCTTCCTCGTTGTTAAGCTGGGCGGCGCCTAGGCTGGCGATGCCGTCGCAGCGATTGACCGTCACGTCGCCTTCCTTCTCGACGAAGGTGGCGTCGCGAGTCTTCTTGACGTGCCTGGCAATTTCAAGAGCGGCCTGATCCCAGGAAAGACGCTCCCAGGTCTTGCTGCCCGGACGGCGAACCATCGGATAGAGCACGCGGTCCGGATGAAGCTGGGCGCGGCGATCCTTCGTCACGATGTTGCGAAGGCCCCACATGGCGGCGCCCTTCGGGCACAGGCCACCAAGGTTGACCGGATGATCCGGGTCGCCTTCAAGATTGATGAGTTCGCCGTTTCGCGTCGAGCAGATCGTGCCGCAGCCGCCTGAGCAGTAGCAGCAGATGTTCGTCGTTTCATTCACGCTGGTGAGCTTGTAGGGCTTCTTGGAGCCGCCGGCCGCATGGGCAGCCGCGCCGGCAAGACCGGACGCAGCACCGCCGCCGAGAAGCAAACCACGCTTGAGAAAACTTCTGCGAGATACTTCCATGGGGGATCCTTCTTGGAAAGTTGTTGTTCTTGCCGTCGCATGAGCGATGCACCGAATCAGGGGCGGCGCATCGCGGCGGTGATTTTCGTCATGACAGAGGGGGACTCCGTCGACACAGAGAGTCTGCCCTCATGTCGAATTCATGACAACCCTACTCTCGCAGTAGTTTTCAACCAAAAGCCCCCTCCCTTAGCTTTAATACATCTACCACCTGAGAGGTACTTCTGACGAAGGGTCTTCAACGGGAAACTCATTTCTGCAGGAGAGCCCCGCTATTCACAATGAAAATAGCGAGTTGTCCAAAGATCACATGGCCAGCATACCGCATTCACGGTATTCTCAGGTTTTCAAGTCCGCCTGCCCGAAGCGTTTGCGGAAAACGCCACTGCGCCCTTCTCTTTTTTTTGCTATTCTTTTGCCTACGGGTTTACCCGAGACCTGCAAAGGGCGAACGACGCCCAACCTTCAAAGACTGTCTTCAGCTCGAAACCACACCATGCTCAACAGCGGACACGGTCATCAGACCCTCGGCAAACTTCTTTCGCGCTGCCTTCGCGGCGCGGCGGGCATTGCCGCCGGCATCGGCCTTGCAGCGGCAGCCACATCGGCCCTTGCCGCCGACGCGCACTGCGACGTGGTCGTGATCGGTGCGGGCGGCTCAGGTCTCACGTCGGCGCTCTCCGCAGCCGAAGCGGGCGCGAAGGTAATCGTCGTCGAGAAGATGCCCTTCATTGGAGGCAACACCGTTCTTGCCACGGGCTTCATGCTCGGCGTCCCGAAGGGCGAACCCCGCGAGCTCGAGCTGCTCGAGAGCGACATGATCCGCAAGGGCGGCCGCACGACCGATCAGGCCCTTCTCACACGCATCGTCTCCGGCTCGGGCGAAGCCGTTGAATGGCTTCGCAGCTACGGCGCCGAACTCGAGCCCCTCTGCATCACCCGCGACGACAGCCTTCAGACGGCCTGCAACCTCAATGAGGACGGCACGGTTTCCAAGCGCGGCATCCAGCCCAAGCGCGGCCTCATCGGGCCCGAAATCATCAACGCCCTTCTGCACGGGATCGAATCCCACGGTGTGCCCATCCGCACCCGCACCGCCGTCAAGAGAATCACAACCGACGCCGAGGGCCGCGTCAACGGCGTCGTCGTCCTCAACACGAAGGGCAGGGAGTACAGGATTGATGCGCCCGCCGTGGTCATCGCAACGGGCGGCTTCAGCGCAAACGAGGCGATGGTCTCCCGTTTCGCACGCCACACGCAGGGCCTGCAGTCCACCAACTCCCCCGCCGCCACGGGCGACGGCATCCTTCTTGCCGAGAACATGGGGGCCCGAACAGTCGACATGCACGCCGTGACGGTTCATCCGACCACGCTTCCTTTTTCCGGTCTCATCCTGCCTCATCAGGTGCGCGTCAACGGCGCGATCCTCGTCAACGACAAGGGCGAACGCTTCGCCGACGAGCTTTCCGAAAAACTGGCGGAGCAGATCCGCGACAAGAACAGCGGCCGCGCCTGGCTCATCTTCGATCAGGCGATGATCGACGACATGCCAGTTCTCAAGAGCTACGCCCGCTCGGGCTACTTCATTCGCGGCACGTCCGACCTTGAACTCGCCCGAGGCATCCGCGTGCCTCCCGAAAAGTTCCACGAAACCCTCGTGCGCTACCGTAGCATGGTCGACCGTCAGGAGGACACGGACTTCGGCCGTCCCCAGCTCCTGAGCCGCCTCGACAGCTCCCCGCTCTACGCCGTGAGCGTGCGCCCCGGCATTCACACGACACTCGGCGGCCTCAAGATCGACCCGCGCGCCCGCGTCCTGAGCGACAAGGGCCCCATTGCCGGGCTCTATGCTGCGGGCGAAGTGACGGGCGGCGTCCTCGGCGCCAGACGCCTTGAGGGTGCAGGTCTTACCGCAGCCATCGTCTACGGCCGCATCGCGGGCACCGAAGCCGCAGACTGGGCAAAGCTGCGCGCGAAGACGAAGCCTGCGGCAGGAACGGGCGGCTGAGGGCCACTCCGTCGCCAGACGACGCAACCTGACGCGGCTTCCGTCATAATGGTTCCACAGAACCCACGGAGGCCCTTCCTTTGCCAAAGCTTCGCATCTTTCACTCGGCCGACTGGCACATCGGCAAGGGACTCGGAACGATCGACCGCACGGACGACTTCCGGGTCTTCATCCGCGACTTTCTCGAACTCGTCGAGAAGCGCAGGCCCGATGTCATTCTTCTAGCGGGCGACATCTTCGACACGTCCATGCCCGCAAACAGTGCCCAGCGCCTCTATTACGACATGATCCGCGCCCTCTCGGGCACGTCGGTCATGGCCACCGTCATCACGGCGGGCAACCACGACTCACAGCGCTTTCTCGAAGCCCCCAGGGCACTTCTCGAAACGATGAACTGCTTTGTCGCGGGCGAGTCGCCCGAAAGTCAGGCGTTCGTTCTCCGAGACGATGCGGGCGAGCCCCTCCTTGCCGTCGCGGCCGTTCCCTTCCTGCGCGAGGGCGACGTAAGAGGCGGCTCAATCGACGACACGGACGCCACGAGGGCCGCCAGATTCGAGTCGGGCGTCAGGAAGCACTACGATACCGTTAACGGCTTTCTGGACGAGGCGCTCGACGGCGCACGAGTACCCCGAATCGCCATGGGGCACCTGTTCGTGACGGGATCGCGCCTGCGACCCGACGACGACCCGACAACACCGAACGAGAGTGCCTACGTGGGCTCTCTTCGCAACGTCACGGCCGACGCCTTCGGCACGGACTGGGACTACGTCGCCCTCGGACACATTCACAACAGCCAGACGGTCAAGGCACAGATTCCCATGCGCTACAGCGGCTCTCCCGTCTCGCTTTCCTACTCGCACATCCCGTACCGCCATCACATCGTCGAGCTCACCTTCGATGAAACGGGCGGCATGACCTTCGAGGAACTTCCCGTCAGGCAGCCCCGTGAATTCGTTCGTGTCAGCGGCACGTTCGAGGAGCTTCGCGCAGACATTGCCGAGGCCGGCGCAACACATGAAAAGCCCTTCGTCGAAGCGACGCTCACGTCGGACGAATGCGTGCCCGACCTTGCGGGCGAACTCACCGCCTGGGGCGAGGCGCACGGCGTCATCGTCACCGCCGTACGCAACCAGCAGGCCGCACGCAAATACGAAGAGGACGAGCTCAATGCGCCGTCCCTCGACGACCTGACGCCCGAATCCGTCTTCAAGTCCTTTCTTGAGGAGCGCTTTGAAACGCGCGAAGGCGCAGACGACGCCTATCGCAAGCTCATGCCGCTTCTCGACGAAGCGGTCGAGGAGGTGCGCATCGAGACGCGCCCCGCCATCGAAAGCGCCGACACACCCAACCAAGAGAAGAACACCGCCGAGGAGGTTCCGGCATGAGGCTCCTGCAACTCCGGTTCACGAACATCAACTCACTTGCGGGCACCTGGGAGATCGACTTCACGAACGCCGACTTCAGGCGCAGTCCGCTTTTTGCCATCATCGGCCCGACGGGCAGCGGCAAGTCGACGATTCTCGACGCCGTCTCGCTCGCGCTTTATGCCACGACGCCCCGCATGACGGACACACACGTCAAGTTCGAGGGACCCGACGCCTGCCCCGTCATGACGAAGGGGGAAGGCGCGGCCAGCGCCGCCGTTCGATTCGAGGCGGACGGCCGCGAGTACCTGTCGCGATGGAGCCGGCGCACGAAGCGTACGGGCAGGCTTTCCGAAGACGAAGTCGAGCTTGTGGCCTTCGCAAGCCCCGAAGACAGGACGGGACGCGTCATCGCCAGTCAGAAGCGCCTGTGGGAAAGCGAGATCCAGCGCATCACGCGCATGTCCTTCCCGATCTTCACCCGCTCGGTGCTGCTTGCGCAGGGCGCCTTCTCCAACTTCCTCAAGGCTGCCGACGACGAGCGTGCAAATCTCCTCGAAAAGATCACGGGGACGGATCTTTATTCGGCCGTCAGCATGAAGATCTTCGAGAAAAACCGAAGCGCCCGCGACAGTCTTGACATGGCCGTCGCCAGACTCGAGGGCATGCAGATTCTCTCCGACGAGGATCGTCGGGCGCTGGAACAAACGGTGACCGAGCTCTCGCTCAAGGTGCCCGCCATGGAAAAAGCCTCGAAAGAGCTGGACGAAGCACTGCGCTGGCGCAGGGGACTCGACAGACTGACCTGCGACCTTGCAGACCGCGTCAGGGTCGAAGCCGCCGCAAAGGCGGCCGAGGCTGCCTTCGAGCCCGAGCTCAGGAAGGCCGAACGCGCCGAGCAGGCCGCAAAGCCTGTCGAGCGCCATGAAGAGCTTCTCAAGACCGAGGTTCTGTTCACACGCAACAAGTCCGAACTGGCCGAAGCGGAATCTCAGCTTGAAGCGGTACGCACTGCCCTCCCTGATCTGGAAGCTACCCTGAAGACCGCCGCGACGGCGGAGCGAGGAGCCGCAGCCACCAGAGACGGCTTCATGCCCGAATACCGCCGCATGCTCGAGGCTGACGAAGGCATCAGACGACTCTCTCATCAGGCGTCAACCGCACAAAAGACTGCCGAAGCAGCCTTCGAGGCTGAGAAGACCGCATGCGCGGACCTCGAAACAGCAGCCGCCCGACAAAAGAAGGCCGCCGATGAGTCCGCCCGCCTGCAGGAACGCATGACCACCACTTCTGCCGATGCACAGCTCGAGACTCCGCTTGCGCTTCTGAAGCAGTCTGCCGCTGCGATTGAAGCGCTCTCCACCCGCCTGCGGCAGGAGGAGCAGAATGCCGACACCCTCGTGGGACGTCTTGAGCTCGGCCGCGTCAAGACGGCGTCATTCGAAGCAGAGGTGAAGGCCGCCGTCGAAGCCCATGCCGCGTGTCAGACCACTCTGGAACAGGCTCGCAAGACCCTTGCCGCCATGCAGGCAAAGAGCTCCTACGAAGCCACACTGCTTCGCATGAAGACTCTGACCGAAGAGATGGCACTCGCACGCCACGTCGAGACGCTCCTTCAGCAGAAGGCCACGATTGAGGCTAGCACGGCACGCATGGCCGCATCGGCCGACCCCATCTGGTGGGAGGCCTCGGGTGCTCCCGAAATGCAGGGGCTTCTGCACCGTCTCGAAGAGCGCCTTGATGCCATCGAGAAGCGCCATCCGGGACTTTGCACCGTGCTGTCGACACCTGACAACACGCACCTCAAGTCTCTCAGTGAAGAACGAAACGCACTGGACAAGTGGACGAGCGATCTTGCAGAAGGCGAGCGCGCCTACCGTGCCGCAGAGCTCAAGGAGCGCGAGGCGCTGGAAAACAAAAGCCTATCCGCAGAAAGGTTCCGGAAGGCGCAGGCTCTTCTCGAAAAACTTGAGGGAGAGCTCAGGCATACCCGCGAGAACCGTGACGCCGCCTCCAAGGCTTTGGAGGCTGAAAAGACGCATGCTCAGGAACTTCGCTCACAGCTTCCTGACAGCGACGCCGAACTCGATCTCCCCGCGCTCTGCACCGCGCTCGAAGCCCGCGTTGCAAACCGAAGGAAGCTCGAAGCTCAGGCAAGCCAGGCTGCCGACGCACTCACCCGCGCCGACCGTACGCTTGCCGTTTGTCAGTCCGATGCCGCCAGGGCAACACAAGCGAAGAACACCGCGGAGGCAGCGTGCGGCGCAGCGAAGAAGGCATGCACCGACGCTGTCGCTCTGAGAGCGGAAGCCTTCGGAGAACGCAATCCCGAAGCAGAGCTCACCGCTCACGATCGGGCCCTCAACGAGGCCCGCGCCCGCCTGCACGTCGCGCAAGACACTCTCTCAAAGGCGCAGGCAAACGAAAGGGAAGGCACTGCCCGTGCCGAAACGCTCAGAAAAACCTCGGCGGATCTGGACGCCCAGATCACAGAGAAGCGCACTGCTCTTGCCAAGGCACTTGAGGATGCAGATTTTGAAACGATCGACGAAGCCAGAGGCGCCGCTCTGCCGGCTGAGACGATCAGAGCTTGCAGAACGCAAATGCAAAAGCTCGTCGAAGAGCGCGTGCGTCTTTCCGGCGAGGTCGCGCAGCTTGATAGACAGGTGAAGGAAGAATCCGCCAAGTCTCTGACAACAGAGACGGCCGAAGCGCTTGCGCCCAAGGCGGCGAATGCCGCCACCAAGCTCCTTGCAGGCAGGGATGAACTGAGCGCAGCGAAAAAGTCGATAGCCGAGGATGACCGTCGTAGACTTGAAGCCGACGACGCACGCAGGGAAATCGAACGGCTTCGTGAACTTGCCGGTCAGTGGGAGCAGCTCAACATGCTGCTCGGCAGCCATGACGGCAAGAAGTTCAGGGCGGCCGCCCAGAAGATCACGTTCCGCATCCTCCTCAAGCTCGCCAACGAGGCCATGAAGACCATGTCGCCCCGCTACCAGCTCAGGACGGGCGGGCCGTCGGGACTTTCTCTCGACGTCATCGACCACGAGATGGGAAGTCAGGTGCGCACATCCCAGAACCTCTCCGGTGGCGAAAGCTTCATGGTGAGTCTGGCGCTTGCCCTCGGGCTCTCACGCATGGGCGGCCGAAATCTGAGGGTCGACACACTGTTCCTCGACGAAGGCTTCGGCACTCTCGACGAGGACACGCTCAACAAAGCGCTTTACGCCCTCGAGACGCTCCAGAAGTCGAGCGGCAAGCTCATCGGCATCATCTCCCATGTCAAGAGCATTCGTGAACGCATTGATGCGCAGATCGTCGTGACGAAGCGTCCCGGAAGCGGCAGAAGCACGCTGTCAGGACCTGGAGTCACGAAAATTGACGCAGAATAGCTGTACAGTTCCACAACAAGCTCAAAAGAAAGCGAAGCCCTGCAGGATCACCCCCGCAGGGCTTCTTCAAGTCAGGTGAGAAAACACTCAGCGTGTAAAGTCAACGTCCTTCACCAACTCGGACACTCCCAAGTATTCGGCAAGCGCCCTGACGTCAGGGCAAAGCACGGCAGGCTTCGAGGCGATGAGGTCCTGAAGCGTCGATGCGCCGTAAGTCATGGCCGCAGCATCGCAGCCGTAGCGGTGCGCCATGATCACGTCGTGGGTCGTATCGCCGATCATGACCGTTCGTTCGGCAGGAACATCAAGCTCAATGCCGATCTTCTCGAGCATCTCGGCATTGGGCTTGGGAAGACATTCGGACGCCGTCTGCGTCGTCATGAAGAAGCCTTCCAATCCCGTACGCTCGAATACGCGCCGAAGGCCTTCACGACTCTTGCCCGTTGCAACCGCCGTCCTGAGGCCTCTTGCATGAAGTCCAACGATCAACTCGCGCATGCCGGGGAAGAGGATCACGTCCGCCTCGTGCGGGATGTACCACGCGCGGTAGATTTCACCGAACCTCAGGTGCTCGGACTCGGGACAGTCAGGCACGACCTTGAGGATGGCGCCTCGCCAGTCGAGGCCGATCACGCCACAGGCGTCCTGAAAGGACGGCACGGGATAGCCCATTTCGCGCGCGGCATGCTGGATGCCCTTCGCGATGAGAGCCGTCGTGTCCATGACGGTGCCGTCCCAGTCAAAGACAAAAAGATCGTACTTGGGTGCAAAGCCCGTCATGTCAGCGGCCTCCCTTCTTATCAAGAACCTTTAGAAGCGCAGCACAGTCCTCAGGCATCGGCGCCTGAATGTCGAGCTGCTCGCCCGTCACGGGATGCGTGAAGCGCAGGCGGGCGGCGTGCAGAAACATGCGCTTGAGAGGCGCACCGAGCAGGCCTCGCGACACCTCCCTGTTGAAGTCGAAGTCCCCGTACTTGTCGTCACCCACGAGCGGGAAGCCCTGGGAGAGCGCATGGACGCGAATCTGGTGCGTGCGCCCCGTCTTGAGCTCCGCATCAAGATAGCTGACGGAGCCGTAGCGCTTCAGAAGCGTGAAGATCGTGTGGGCGGGAACTCCCTCGACCTGATCGACGCGCACGCGACGCTCGCCCGAGGGCAACAGATAGCGCACGAGCGGAAGCTTCACGTGCTGGCGGTCGTTGACCCAGTCGCCCTTGACGAGCAGGCGGTAGTGCTTCTCAATGCCGCCGCTCTCCTTCATCATGTCGTGAAGGCGCACGAGTGCCTTGCGGCTTCGACAGACGATGATGGCGCCGGAGGTCTCGCGGTCGAGCCTGTGGGCAAGCTCAAGAAAGGGTTCGTCGGGACGCGAGGCGCGCAGGCGCTCGATGAGACCGTGCGAAATGCCCGAGCCGCCGTGGGCGGCAATGCCCGAAGGCTTGTTGACGATGAGAAGATGTCTGTCCTCGTACAGGACGGGAACCGTCCCTTCAGCAAGGGGCACGGCCGCAGGCCTGCCTGCGGGCTTCTGAGAAATCCTGATCGGAGGCACGCGCAGCAGGTCGCCCTCGACGAGCTTCGTCTCCGCCTTGACGCGCGCCTTGTTGACGCGCACCTCACCAGCCCTGATGATGCGGTAGATGTGGCTTTTGGGCACGCCCTTGGCAACGCGTGCAAGATAGTTGTCGACACGCTGGCCGTCCGCATCCGGGCCGACCGCAATCCAGTTGACGCCGTCAGTACGCAAAGACGTGATCCCGGACGAAGGCAGGATGGAAATTTCCGCTTTGTTTTCTCCACTCATCGTTTATACTTGTCGGCTATGATCGTTTGAACCACCGTCCGCTCGACGGCTTCAGGCGGTCAGGTTTCAGACGTGACGAGGCTTGAAAGCGCCCCGTCAGGCATTGATGCGGCCCGAAGCCGCGTCATGACGCGCATTCTCTCACGTTTTCATCGATTTTTGTGTCCGCCGCCCCACTGGCGAAGCGTCGGGCTAAAACCCATTTTGTTCAACAGGCGTCCCGGTACCCGGCGTACCGAGCCCTCGCCAAGGCGTCCGCGCCGTCCGACAGGACCTCCGCGATGCGCCGCACCGTTCTCGAAACGGCTCCCCGACATTAGGCTCGCAGCCCCGGCAAAGCCGTGAGGCCAGCTTGAGCGCTTGTCCGCCCCCTTTGCGGCGGTCGTGTCCGGAACCGAAGCGAGACGAGCGGAGAAGCATCGCGACCGGTCCGCCGGCCGAGCAGCCCGCGCCTGCGACGGCTCCTGCCGAGAGAGGGATGCAGGCGGCATCAGGGCGCCAATCCCCGATGCCGTTGCCTTTGAAGCTGAAATTCACTTGTCTGCCGCTCCGGGCTGTCAGCCCGGCCTGAGCGGACCCCGGACCG
>OLFV01002692.1_pt1 | contig 12699 bp, 10 predicted proteins | sample 1605551 | NCBI WGS metagenome assembly OLFV01 (sample SAMEA3888922, study PRJEB22519) | human gut metagenome | biome: human gut; feature: human-associated habitat; material: faeces | place: Denmark | collected 2011
ACATCGCCGATTTCCCGAACGCCTATCACCTGTTCGAAAATGAAATCACGCTTCCGCTGAATACCAAAATGTCAATGGAGGACGCCGAGTACGTGATAGAGAATTTCGTGGAGATTGTTCGTGGACTGTAGGGGAGAGAGATGGTGTGATTGTGTTGGAATGGCGGAGCCTTGACGGCTCCGTTTTTTTGTGTAGGCAGTGTGTTGGTGTATTAGTGTTGTATGATTGTGTGCTCTGAAGAGAATGAGTCTATTGATACAAGCAGAACTTTTATGGAAGCGTACAATCTCTTGACCGCCGGCGATGGCGACCTTCCCTGCGAGGTTGTTGTGCGCTTCTCCTCAAAAAGTAAGTTTACGTGCAAGATTGAAAGTCATTAACGAGAATACTAGTTATTTGCTCTTGATTGGTTCGCTCTTGGCTTTAGGCTCATCGCTTAAACTTGTTTGTTCTGTTTTATTTCCACTCTCTTTTTTTGAATATTGATTTGTAGTATCCATTTTTGCGCTTGATCCAATTTCAAAAGCGGTAGATTCCTGCAGTATGTTCTTCACGTTTTCGATTGTTGTTTCAGGAAAATCAAGAGTTTTAGCATGGTCTTGCGTAAATTCCAAGAATCTATCTAAGGTATAAATATAAAACAACTGTTCTGCGTTATTAACCCTATCGCAAAACTCTTGAGATAATGCATGCAATGGGCCGATCTTTTTTCCTTCAACTTCTTCTATCCAATCTCTTTTTGTATCATTGGTTATAAAAATTATACTTTTCTTTTCATTTACAGCTAGTCTTAAAATTTCTTCCCAATTTATGTAATCACCATAACGATTTTTAGTTTTTGTAGAGTCCTTCCAACCTGGTGGAATTTTTTGATCAAATCTTTTTTTACCGTTTTCTTGTAATTTATCAATTTCTTCTTTAGTAAACGGTTCTAGTACCCTATCGTTAAGTAAATCTGCCATTCTATTTTGCATTTCGCCATATAAAAGCTCATTCAAAATATAATCGTTTTGTAAACTAAAATCTTTATCTATTTGAGATTTTAATTGTTTTATCAGTTTTGCCGTATCATCTGAAATATATGGTTGATTTCTTTTTGCATTTAAAGATTTCTCAAAATTGTTAAAATCATCCGTAGCTGTCTTAATTTTATGATATTGCTCCATTAGCACATCATTTATCCGATTATTGTATTCTTCTGCTGCATGATACGGAATTCGTATTTGCGCTGAATAGTTTTTCAAAACATTAAAAACTTGTTCTGTTAAACTTTTATTCAAACGAAATATATCTAGTAGAGCATTCGCATCAAAAACAAATAAACAATCGGAAAATTTCGATAACAGGTCTTCCTTGTGGATATGGTAATATCCTCGAAATTTCGTTTTCATTAAAACTATATTTTACTTGACGTTACTGAATCATAAGTCGTTGCTAATGGACTTACTTTAACATCGTCGCACTGTTTGTCAAAATGAGTCAATAGCATTTCTACAAATCTACCATGGTATATGGCATAATCAATGACAGATAGATTTCGATCATTTCTACATAGTATACCAAAAACAACTCTGTTTGCTTCTACAAAGGGGCGAATCCATGCATTATAACGCCACTGGTCCGTATCATGAGTGAAATCTCCATCGTTATCATACATCCATGTGGTAATCTTTTTGTCATCTATATACTCTTTAATCTCCCTTACAAGTTTAGAAGGAGTTTCTGTTCCAACAAATATTGCCATAATACAATTATATTTACCCTAAATATCGCAGCATAGTCTGCATGAAAATTATAAGCCGTGATAAACAAACCTTTATAAAGGCATGATAAAACTGGAGATGTACCTATATTAGTTGTTATTAATATTATGTTAACAGTATAGATAGTCACCAACTCGGGCGAATATACGACTTTAATCTGAGAACGTCAACCATTTAGAAGTAATTTTTCAATATGTTTCACGGCTCTTTCATTTAAAACTGGCGCGGACTCTCAAAGAAGTTGTTATTATAGGGACTGTCGTGAATTGCCAAAAAAGTTTTCGACTTTCCTAACGAGTTGATTGATAAAGTGATAGAGATTTCGTAACTTTGAAAAGGAAAAAAGATTTCCCCAACCACCGAGAAAAGTGAAAAAATGGGGAAATCGCAAAATTAATCTGCATGTAAAAAGTACGAAATTTTTCTGAAATAGCGCCAAACATTGCGTTTCCGGAGTTCAATTTTTACGAGCTCTACTATTCAACTTTCGAAAAGAGCGAATTGGGCAGGATAAAGAAGTTGCTTCCTCTTCGCGAGATGGCAGAGAACTTCGGTCTGGTAAGGAAAGGCATGAGGCCGAAGCTTGGGCGCAAGTCGTTCTTCACGCCCGAAGGGAAAGTGGCCTTGATGTTCCTGAAGATGTACACGGGACTCAGCTGTACGAAACTGCTGGAACGGCTGAACGGCAACATCCACTACCAGATATTCTGCGACGTGATAATAGATCCGACACGGCCATTGACAAACTACAAGCTGTTGGACGACATAATGATGGAACTTGCAGGGAAGTTGAAGATACAACAGATCCAGGGCATACTCGCCGACAAGTGGAAACCGTACATGGAGAATCTGGACACGATGTACACGGATTCGACGTGCTATGAAAGCGAGATGCGGTATCCGACTGACGCGAAGCTGCTGTGGGAAGGGATTGAGAAGAGCTATGCGACGATGTGCGAGTTGAGCAGCAGACTGGGAATCCATCGTCCCCGAACAAAGTTCCTTGACGTGCAGAAGGCGAACCTGACATACAGGAAACAGCGCAAGCACAGCAGGAGCCAGACAAGGAAGATTACACGCAGGCTGCTTGACCTGCTCGGCAAGATACTGAAGGAGATACGTGAGATTGAGAGGGGCCATGAGAATGCAGAAAACCTGTTGACTGTCAGAGAGAAAAGTAATCTGGAAATCATCACGAGGATGTACCGCCAGCAAAAGAACCACTTCCGGAACAATGACAGCAGGGAAAGCATCCCCAACAGGATAGTGAGTCTCAGCAAGCCACATTTGAGACCGATAGTGAGGGGCAAGGAAGTGAAGGGCGTCGAGTTCGGCGAGAAGGTCAACGACATATTGGACGACGGAATATTGTTCATTGAGAAACTGTCATTCAATGCGTTCAATGAAGAGACCCGGTTGATGCACTGCCTGAAGATGCACAAGAGACTGTTTGGGGTCGAAGCGAAAAAGGTCGGAGGAGATACGGGCTACGCTGGAACCGAAAACAGAGACTACTGCAAGGCGAACGGGATCCAGACATCTTTCGTAAAAAGAGGCCGTCCGTTCGGTGAGAAGAAAAAGGAGAAAGACCTTGTCCGAAAGGAGCTTGCCAGAGTGAGGGCGACTGCGATGGAAGGCTCGTTCGGGACACAGAAAGAGCACTACGGTCTCCGGAGGGTCAAGGCCAGGACGAAGCGGACGGAAAACCTTTACATCTTCTTCGGCATCCACACGGCAAACGTGGTGCAGTTGGCGGACAGGATAGAACAAAGGGCGCGTTTGGCGGCTGCCTGACACTGAAACTTGCAGTCAATGCGGAGCTCATGTGGGGGAACTGTATCCTCGCCATGAAAAACAGACAAAAAATCCAGCCGAAACGACCGGAAACAGATATGAAATTGAAATTTTGATGAGTCGGACGCAGAAATTGAAGGGATTGTCTGCTGCTTCGCTCAGATTGAAGACATTAAGCGACAATCCCTAAATATCACCGTCGTCACCAAGGAATCAACCGTACAGTACAAGCAAACTCTACATTCGCCAGGTTGTTTGGTCTTAACTAAGAACAACACTGTACCTGTTTAAATAACGGCAGTATTGCAGACCGCCCGGCAAATTCTAAGGTCGAAAAATAGACTTATTAGTGCAAAAAATTGAAAAACTCAGATATGCATTGGTTGAGGGTGTTGATATAACACCTCTGATTTGTGATGATATTTGAATATAACATAGAGTATTTATTGGCTTTCATCTCAGCAATTTTCGGTCTTTCTGTACCGATAATGCTACAGGTGATTGAACGTGTGGATTCGCGTTACGAGTCCACGCGATTGGCAGAACGATTGAAATCAGAATGGATAATAAAAACTTGTATTATCCTTCTCATTGTAGCCCTTGCGACCTGTACCTATGCTGTGTTCTGCTATTTTCCTAGTCCTTGGGATTGCTGGATTATGAATAATTCAGCAGATATGATAGCTTTTCTTTCATGTGCTGCTCTCATTATAGGATTCTTGTTTGCTTGTCGTGTAATCTTGATATACTATAATCCTGAAAAACTGCAAGATAGAATCCTTGATAAATATGCAAAGGTCAAATCTACAAAAGATAAAGAACGTAACTTTCTGGACTGGGTAGATTTGACTAAATCTTTGCTGGGATCTTCTGACAGAACACCAGCATTCAAAGTATATGATACAATAGGGAAAGAAATCTATGGCGCGTTTGATAATGCGGATGAAGGTGGTATCGTTTTGCCCAGTTATGTAGTAAAAGGAATCACAAGTATAAACGAGAACTTGTGTCTAATGCCCCGGCGACCTTTTTCTATTAATAACGGTAATCAGATACTGAAAAACCTTATCTCCTCACCAGAAAAATTATCAGATGATGCCTATCGCTTGATTTGGAATAATCTACAGTTGCAGTTGTTCTATGACCAGGAGGATTGGGTGTATGAGTATTGGAGTGCTGCGGTTCAAGTTTACGACCATCAGTTGGCTAGATTATATGAGGGTGTGCCTTCTTTTGAGAATCCTGATGAAGTAATAACGGCAGAAGATGTTGATAAAAGGACTGCGCAAAGGAAACGTTTTAAAGAGTTCCACATTACCTTGTGTGCTTCTGTCCTTAGGGAAAAACGTTATGACTTGCTGGACAAACTCTTAGATTATTTCCATGCCATGACACCTGAATATGAGTACCCATTAGTGCCTAGTTCAGTAGCAGAAATACAGGATGCTTTTGAAATGGTAAACGAATCCCCTCGACTTGATTTTGGCGCAGAAGGGTATTACCCTATGCGTGGAATGAAGGGGATAGTTGACGGTATCATCTTAGGAAGTGTAAAACGGTATTTAACCGTTTTATATGTGAGAGTCTTTGCAAACATCGGTAAGATGAGAAGTACTTATGTGAATTATCCAACAACCATCGGAGGGTTAAAGAGACTTGATGAAGATGTTGATTATTTACGAAGAATGCTGCCGTCTGTTTTAGACAATATGGATTTGATGAGCATATTGTCTTTCGAAGATTATAATCAAGCCCAGAATGATATGAGGGCAGAGCTCAAAATTATCAAAGATAAGATAATTGTTAAAGAAGAGGATTTAAAGAAGAATGAACCCAATGCGGCTGATATTGTGGCAGAAAATCTTGATGAGGCAAAAAAGCATGTAGAGAAAAGATTGGCAGATTACAAGCAGTTCGTAAGGGAGCCGAAGGAAGGCGAAGGAGTTAAAACATATTATTTGAGGGGCGTGAGTAGTTATCTGTTCCCTAATGAAGCTTTCCAGCATGATGCAGGTATAAGCTATGTTAATATGGCGGAAAGTGTTACAGGAGCATCCCTAACAAATATTCAACATGGCTTTGCATCCGTTTTCTATCAAAAGGAGCAAAAGCATTTCAAAATAAATAATGAAGAAGTTTTTGCGGCATTGGATAGGTTGAAACTGGATGAGGGATATGTAATTGTGGCTTTTGATATATATTTGGATTATTATCTTGATAAGAAGATAAAAGGTCTTGTAAAGGAGGCAGAAGGTTATCGTTATAATTGTGTTCCAATTATTCGTTTACATGGTGGACCTTCAGATTTGGTGACAAACAAACTGTTTGTTTTTAAGAAATCTGATATGCCCTCGTTATCTTATATTGCACCCATTGAAGATAATATCAAGAAGTATGAGTTAAAGCTCCTAAGTAAAGATTATAAGTTATACGGAAGTGTAGTTAAGCTCTCGGAGAATGCGGAACTGCTTAAAAACGTAGACCAACTGAGCGAAGACGAAGCGTTAAATTACTCATTATTCAGTGTTTTTGTTAACGCAAAAATGGCTTGGGAACAAGCTGCTCCAATGGTATGCATAAAGCTGATGTATAATTTGAAGGATAACGGTACATCTGACTCTTTAGAAAGCGTTATACCTTTTGATGAGCTATTTTTTGGGGGGAAAAGAAAGAAGATACAAATGAAGTGAATTGATTTTTTCTGGGCAGGTAGGAAAGACGGGTGACCGAAGGGGAGCCGGTCTTTGTGGTGAGCGGAGTAATGTGCAGCGTGATAGCGCGGCTCTTTACGGAGCTGAGAGTGGTTAGATCGGCTCACTGTAAAACAAAAAGAGGCCCATACTTCGATGAAACTCTTTTCACGGAGAACGGATGATTGTCTCCATAGCTCAAAGGAAATCGCTGAGTTCACGTCTGAGGGCGTTCATATCATCACGGACGCGGATGTGATAGCGGTCGTATTCGTCCTTGGCAAGGATCTTGGCGTTGGGGTAATGAACGCTGAGGGTATCTAATAGCGCAACAGGTAGCGCCATACGTTGAGAGTTTAGTGTTGAGAGTTTAGATTCAGTTCTGGAGTTGCGAGTGTAGAGTTTGAGGTCTTCTGCGATACAACCGTTGTATTTGATGCCAACGGAGCATCGGTTGAGGCCTTGCAGGGAAGTTGAAGATGCAACAGCTCCAGGGCATACTCGCCGACAAGTGGAGACCGTACATGGAGAACCTGGACACGATGTACACGGATGCGACGTGCTATGAGAGCGAGATGCGTTATCCGACTGACGCGAAGCTGCTGTGTGAAGGGATTGAGAAGAGCTATTCGACGATGTGCGAGTTGAGCGGGTGATTGGGAATCCACCGCCCCCGGACAAAGTTCCTTGACGTGCAGAAGGCGAACCCGACATACAGGAAACAGCGCAAGTACAGCAGGAGCCAGACGATGAAGATTACACGCAGGCTGCGTGACCTGCTCGGCAAGATACTGAAGGAGATACGTGAGATTGAGAGGGGCCATGAGAATGCAGAAAACCTGTTGACTGTCAGAGAGAAAAGTAATCTGGAAATCATCACGAGGATGTACCGCCAGCAAAAGAACCACTTCCGGAACAATGACAGCAGGGAAAGCATCCCCAACAGGATAGTGAGTCTCAGCAAGCCACATTTGAGACCGATAGTGAGGGGCAAGGAAGTGAAGGGCGTCGAGTTCGGCGAGAAGGTCAACGACATATTGGACGACGGAATATTGTTCATTGAGAAACTGTCATTCAATGCGTTCAATGAAGAGACCCGGTTGATGCACTGCCTGAAGATGCACAAGAGACTGTTTGGGGTCGAAGCGAAAAAGGTCGGAGGAGATACGGGCTACGCTGGAACCGAAAACAGAGACTACTGCAAGGCGAACGGGATCCAGACATCTTTCGTAAAAAGAGGCCGTCCGTTCGGTGAGAAGAAAAAGGAGAAAGACCTTGTCCGAAAGGAGCTTGCCAGAGTGAGGGCGACTGCGATGGAAGGCTCGTTCGGGACACAGAAAGAGCACTACGGTCTCCGGAGGGTCAAGGCCAGGACGAAGCGGACGGAAATCCTGTACATCTTCTTCGGCATCCACACGGCAAACGTGGTCCAGCTGGCGGACAGGATAGAACAAAGGGCTCGTTTGGCGGCTGCCTGACACTGAAACTTGCAGTCAATACGGAGCTCATGTGGGGGAACTGTATCCTCGCCATGAAAAACGGACAAATAATCCGGCCGAAACTACCGGAAACCGATATAAAATTGTAATTTTGATGGGTCGGACGTAGAAATTGAAGGGATTGTCTGCTGCTTCGCTCAGATTGAAAACATAAAATGACAATCCCTAACCTATCGTACAGGCGGCAGCCCGGAAGCCGTGGACGGAAAGACTGGCATCGTAGTGGAGCGGGGAGATATAGAAGGGCTGACAGCTGCGATACAGCAGTTGAGAATCACTCTCCCTATCATCATCCGACTGCCGAGGACGCGCCGTGGAGTACTTCGACAAGGACAAATGTTTCGAGGAGTATATGGAGTTTTATGGGAGGATATTGCAGAATACTTAAATAATCTTAACTTTGTCACCAAAGGATAACGGAAATGATCAAAGAACTGAATCTAAATAACTGGAAGAGTTTCAGCAACGCCAAGCTATATATTGATCCGATGACTTTCATCATTGGAACTAATGCCAGCGGCAAGTCCAACATATTGGATGCATTGTCTTTCCTGCACTTCATTTCTATGGGAATGCCGATTGAGACTGTGCTAAAAGAGCATATCAGAGGAGGCGTGGAATGGGCTGTCCGCAAAGGCTGCAATAGCTTTTCATTAACCATAATAGATGAACAGAACGGATATGACTACGAATATCAAGTAGTTTGTGGTTTCTCTGAAAATAATGTATTCGAACTGGAATCTGAAAGATTGGAAAGAAGAGGCAAGAGGAAACTTCCCGCCAAGACGATATTTGTGACAGACAAAGATTCTGATTATATAGCATCTACAATTCCAGTACGATTCTATACGGCAAAAAGAGGCAAGCAGAAGAGGTTGGACTTGACAAAAAAAATATCCGTTTTATCGCAAGTTGAAGTTCTCCCTGTCATCAAGCCAGTTAAAGACATCTGCTCTTTAATAATCGAAGATTTGAGACGCATCTTTGTGCTCAATCCTATTCCAAACCACATGCGGAATTATTGCGGATTGTCAGATAAACTGAACGAAGATGCCGGGAATATTGCCGGTGTGATCGCAGGGTTGCCACCGGAAGCCCAAGAAGAAATCGAATCCAAGATTTCAGAATATGTCCGTCCTCTTCCGGAAAGAGATATAAACAAGGTATGGGCGGAGACCGTCGGACGATTCAAGAATGACGCCATGCTGTATTGTGAAGAGTGCTGGAATGATGGACAATGTGAGGTAATGGATGCAAGAAGCATGTCAGACGGCACACTACGATTCATCGCCATAGTAACAGCACTACTCACAGAAAAATCCGGCAGTTTGATTGTCATCGAGGAAATAGATAACGGACTTCATCCGTCCAGGGCCAGCGAACTCATACGGGTATTGGAGAAGCTCGGTTCTAAACGGAATATTGACATATTATGCACAACACACAATCCGGTGCTGATAGATGCTCTAGGGATTGAAATGCTTCCTGTCATCAGTTTTGTATCCAGAGCAAAAGAAGATGGTACTAGTGTTATAGAACCGGTGGAAGACTGTCATAATATAATGAAGCTCATGGCTAATTATACTATTGGAGAATTGATGACCAAAGACAAACTATCCAAATGAAAAAGCATATTCTGATAATAGACACCAGCATTTTATGTGTATGGTTACAAATTCCTGGAATGGAGGAATGCGGTAGAGATTCGGATAAATGGACGTTCAAGCGTGTAGATGAAAAAGTTAACAAGGAGCGCAAAGATGGAACAGAATTTGTCCTTCCTATCGCGACGATCATAGAAACTGGCAACCACATCGCGCATATAAAAGGAGACAAATACAAATTTGTGAACGCATTTGCGGATTTAGTAGAGCAGACCATAGATGAGAACTCCCCTTGGATAGCATTTTCCAGACAATCAGATATGCTTCAGGGCGAGAAGCTTCGAAATCTGATTCAACACTGGCGAGAAACAGCTATCATAGAAGAGCAGTCTCTCGGTGACGCTTCAATTGCGGATGTGGCAAATGAGTTCTTGAAAATGGATGATTGTCAAGTCGAGATTTTCACAGGAGACTACGGTCTCAAAAAATATGAAAACCCTGAAGTTCAGAACTCCGTTATAGTTCCTCGACGTCGCAAATAGAATATAGTGTAATGCTTAATAAAAGGAAAATACTGCTGATTTCACCTCACTTCTAACCAGAGAACTTCAAGTGCAACGATATCGCTTTCGAACTGGAGAGAAGAGGCTATGACGTCACCGTACTGAGTGACATTCCGAATTACCCTGGAGGGAAATTCTTCTCCGGATATACTCTGTTCAAAAAACGGCATAAAATGCTCAATGGCGTCAAAATCATACGCATCGCGGTAATTCCTCGCGGCAACGGAAGCGGGAAAATGTTGGCGCTTAACTATTTAAGTTTCGCATTCATAGCAAGCATCAGGGCCTTATTCATGGGTGCCTTCCATAAATACGATGCGATTCTCGTTCATGAGGCAAGTCCTATAACGGTGGGAATTCCAGCCTTCATCAAGAAACTCAAAAGAAAAACCAAACTTCTTTTCTGGGTACTTGACCTATGGCCAGAAAGTCTCCAGGTGTCAGGCGGCATAAACAACAAGACAATTCTCGGATTATTCGAAAGTATTGCTAAAAGTTGTTATCGGAACTCGGATAAAGTTCCACTGGCTTCAGAGAGAGCATCCGCCAGAAGGGAGATTTCGCCGCTAAACTCGAATATTTCCCGAACTTGGCGGAAGACAGCCTTGTCTCATTCAATGAATACAAGCTGCCCGGACTTCCGCATGGTTTCCTGGTGATGTTCGCAGGCAACATTGGCGAAGCGCAAGACTTCGAGCACACGATGGAGGCGGCGAAAATACTTTCTTCGCGAGGGCTGAAGGACATTCATTTTATCCTCGTGGGAGATGGAAGGAAACGCCAATGGGTGGAAGAATTCATAAACGTAATCAGCCTTCAAGCTACAGTGCACTGCGTAGGACGTCATCCTCTGGAATCCATGAGTCTGTTCTTCAAGAAAGCAGATGTGCTTTATTTCGCACTGAAAGATTCTCTCATATTCAATCTAACCTGTCCTGCGAAACTGCAGGCTTACATGTCTGCCGGGCGTCCTGTGCTTGCTATGATAAACGGCGAAGGCGCCGAAATAGTCAATGACGCCAAGTGCGGATATACTGTTCCTGCCGGCAATGCAGAAAAGCTTGCAGACATGATACTTGCAGACATGATAGAAAAGATGTCGCACATGGATAAGGATGCCTTAGCTTCGATGGGACATAACGGACAAATGTACTGCAAAGAGCATTTCGCATTCAGCAAGAATATGCAAGCCCTTGAAAACTTAATAAATTCATGACTGCAAACTAAAAGAACATGACAATCACTTCAATAACTCCGCTGTTGCTTGGATCATCAACAGCGCTCGCTTCCGCATGCTGGATTTACTTCAAGATTCTCAAAATAGCATTCACAAAGAATCTCGTGGACAATCCGGATGCAAGGAAACTCCAATAGCGTCCGGTTCCGGTCGTTGGAGGTCTTGCCGTATTCTTCGGCGTACTTGCAGGGCTGCTTGTGTCAGCTGCGTTCAACAAGATAGTCGGGTCTCCAGACATTACTCAGGTAAGTTTATTCCCGATTATGGCAGCTATGAGCATGATGCTGTATGTCGGTGCAATGGATGATATTCTGGGACTGACGCCGAAATCTCGTTTCGTCATTGAAATCGCGACGATTCTCTGTCTGATATTTTCAAGCGGCATGTGCATCGACACGTTCAGAGGCATGTGGGGAATAGATGCCTTTTCATGGCGGCTTGCCGTACCTCTGACCGTTTTCGCCGGAGTGGGAATAATCAATGCCATCAACATGATAGATGGAGTAAACGGATTGTCAAGCGGACTGTGCATCAACTGCTGCATTCTATTCGGAGCAGCGTTCATCAAGGCACATGACATCCACAATGCAATCTTGGCGTTTACTATGGTAGGCGCACTGATTCCGTTCTTCATACACAATGTATTTGGTCTGAAATCCAGAATGTTCATCGGTGATGCAGGTACTATGGTCATGGGAATCCTGATGACATGGTTCCTGATTTGCCTGCTAAGTTCCGCAAGCACCATATCCTATTATTAAACAACGGAAGGAGTAAACATGATAGCCATTTCACTTGCAATTCTTTCCGTCCCAGTTTTCGACACGCTACGCGTGATGACCATCCGTATCGCACATAAGAAAAACCCGTTCAAGCCTGACAAAACCCACCTGCACCAATGTTTATAAACATCGGAATAAGCCATTTCATCACCGCTGCAAGTGAGATATTGATAGGGATAACAATCACCGCAATATGGGCGGCTAGCGTCATTCTGAAAGTTTCTCTCGACTGGCAACTGTACATAGTCATACTCTCCGCCATAATCTTTGTATGGGGGACTTACGCTTTTCTAAAATACAATGCCAAGAGGCACACTACGTTCCTTCATAAAATCATCGGCTACAGCATACGGGCACACCTTGGAAGGACTTCATGGTGGAAAGCTATAACTGCTTGGCTTGACACTCCTGGCGATTATTCAAACGTATCATTCGAGAACACTCAAGATGTGAGCGAGCACATAAATTCCATAAGTGCGACAAACCATAAGGAAGAAGACATGAAGCGAATACTTGAATATATTAAAGGGAAAGCTGAAGTCTATGTAAGCGACATTTCCGAGAACAGCGGCGCTGAAAGGCTGAGGGTTTATCCTATTCTGACGCTTGATGTTGTTGCGAAAGCAATAAGTGTTATGAATAATGAGACCTCATTGAAGTCTCTAATAGACTTAGGGAATTATGATGGAAATTGACAATAAGTTCATCTCAAAGTTGCTCTCCGAGGCTGCGGAAAATCCACGGCTTCGTCAGAACTATGACCTGCG
>OLFV01002700.1_pt1 | contig 12652 bp, 10 predicted proteins | sample 1605551 | NCBI WGS metagenome assembly OLFV01 (sample SAMEA3888922, study PRJEB22519) | human gut metagenome | biome: human gut; feature: human-associated habitat; material: faeces | place: Denmark | collected 2011
AGGAACTGGATCAGTCCATCGACCAGATTAACGATAACGCAAATGTAACCTTCAACGGCAAGTATCTGGTTGACGGTTCCAAGAACAGCAAGGGTAATGCTACCTATACTGTATTGACCAATCAGAGCTTGGGAACTGAGACTACAGCTTCCACCAAGTTGACTGATTTGACTGCTCGCAGTGGTGACAGTCTGGAGATTGCTGATACTGATAGTGTTACAGTTTCCTATGTACAGGCAGGTAAGACCTATACTACTACTTTCAGCGCTAAAGGTGCTACCCTGCAGGATATTTTCACCAATGCTGAGGCTATGGATGCCAGCAGTCAGATTTTTGCCAGTGCTACCAATAAGAGCGTAGCCACTTCTACTGGTGAAAAAGATGCTAATATTGTAACCAAAGCAGCTGCAGATTTAGCTGAGGCTAAGAAACAATTGGGACAAGTTGTTACAGGTGATGTTGCTTCTGATATTCAAAAGTATAATGGCGCTCAGACTGATGCTGATAAAAAGATTGATTTGGAAGAGCTTAATGATTATTTGGATACTAGCGGTACTACTTGGGCATTGAAGGGTACTGTTAATACTGATGATCTGAAGTGTGCTTTTGCAGAAAAACTGGCTAATGATAAGAATTATGCCGCACTTATAGCTGATCCTAACAATGGTACGAATGCAGCAGCTATGGATGCAAAGTATCAGGGTAACATTGGTACTTTAGGTGACAAAAAAACAACCTATGCAGAGGCTAAAACCATAGATGCTAATGCAAAGACTACCTTGGTTTCTAGTGCAACTGTAGGTGTTGATGCTAATGGCGACAAGGTTGATACTGCTTCCGGTGAGAAGGGAATGAGCATTACTGCCAATACAGAGGGTATTGCTGGTCAGATTTCTGGTCTGAACATTAGTATCAGTGATTCCAAAGGCAATGTAAAGAAGTCTGCTAATGCGGCTTTGGATGCATTCTCCGAGACTATTCGTGCTCAGAACAAGTCCGATGATAATGCTATCAGCCTGCAGGTTGGTGCATCTGCCAACCAGTCCATTAAGGTTGGTCTTACTGACATGCGTGCTGAGGCTTTGGGCTTGAAGGGCGCTGATGGTACTACTTTGAATATTTCTACTCAGGGTAAGGCTAATGCTGCTATCAATGTTCTGGACAACGCAATCCAGAAGGCACTTGACCAGCAGACCACTATTGGTTCCGTTGAGTCACGTTTGGAGTATACCTCCAGCAACCTGACCACTGCATCTGAGAATGTACAGGCTTCCGAGTCCACTATTCGTGATGCTGATATGGCTAAGGAAATGACCAACTACACCAAGAACAATGTTCTGTTGCAGGCTGCCCAGTCCATGTTGGCACAGGCTAATCAGTCCAGCTCCAACGTACTGTCCCTGCTCCAGTAAGAGCATAGCTAGGATAGCTGGTTGATGGCAAATCTATTTAGATAAGCTATCAAATTATTATGATATATTCAGTGGCAAGGTTATACCTGCCACTGACATATATAGATTAATATGCTAATTCCGCACCCCTTCTTGTTGCTAGCCTGAAGGATCAAGGTGTGTTATTAGAACTACCATTGCATATGGGGCGGGAGAGTTGTCACTCCCGCCCCATTCTTTTGTGTATGCAAATTATGATTTGCCGAATACATCAATTATCTATACATTTTTCGTAGGCATGACATATACCCTTACAGGCACGCTCGCGCTATATTGATGTGCCTCACGCTGCTAAACTCATTTAATCCCATGAAAAGCTTCACGATGTTCACCTTTTCATGGCTTAAATTCGTTAAGAAGCGAGGCACATCGATATACCTGTTAAGGGTATATGTCATGCCTTCTACTTTGTGTATTCATTGCACCTTCCTGCTTTGGCACAATTTGGAACGACCTATTTTCTACGAAGATAGCAGAACTATTGTGATTGACAATATCGATAAGCCTTGATGATTCGGCAACAGCCGGAGGGGCATGACACTTTTGCGTCGGGAGACTCCTGCTTTTGCGCAGCAAAAGTGGCCCCGGTGGCACTTTTTATCATTACGGCCTATGTGAATTGGCTCAGCGACAAGCGGTATCTGTGCGTTAGAATAAATCATCAAGTAGGGCCATTAAGTCGTACAGAGCAAAAGTCGCCATGACCGTAGGCTGTATTAGGGGAAGAGAATAGCGGTAAAATATGATGATTCGCCAACAGCTAGAGGTGCATAACACTTTTGCGTCGGGAGACTCCTGCTTTTGCGCAGCAAAAGTGGCCCCGGTGGCACTCTTTATCATTACGGTTTCTGTGAATTGGCTCAGCGACAAGCGGTATCTATGCGTAAGGATAAATCACCAGATAGGGCCATTAGGTCGGACAAAGCAAAAGTCGTTATGACCGCAGGCTGTATTTCGAGAATCTTTGACATCTCGAATTATATTTACAACTCTAAGGAGAGAGGTAACTCAATAAATCAGAATTATAAGGACTGATAATACATTTTCGACTTTTATAAGGTATGAAAAAATTGTTCCTTTCGTATTTTATGCAATTGGGTACTGTTAGAAATTACTTATGCTATAATTAGTTAAATTTATGGAATATTGATTGACAATAGACCTCGAATTAATGTATTATTAAGGTAATCAAAGGAGAAGAAATGCACTTCTTTGGAAGATTGCCGATGTGCCGTTGCACATCACATTAGCGGGTGGTTTTCCTACCGGAGAGCATAGCTTCACACAATTCTTTTATAAATTATAGGGGGTAATTTTAACATGGCAGTTAAAGTAGCTATTAATGGTTTTGGTCGTATTGGTCGTTTGGCATTCCGTCAGATGTTCGATGCAGAGGGTTATGAAGTTGTTGCTATCAACGACCTCACCAGCCCAAAGATGCTTGCACATCTTCTGAAGTATGATTCTTCCCAGGGCAAGTACAAGTACGCTGATGCTGTAACTGCAGGCGAGGATTCCATCACTGTAAACGGCAAAGAGATCAAGATCTATGCTTGCGCAGATGCTACCCAGATTCCTTGGGCAAAGCACGATGTTGATGTAGTTCTGGAGTGCACCGGTTTCTACACTTCCAAGGAGAAGGCTTCCGCTCATCTGAAGGCAGGCGCAAAGAAGGTTGTTATCTCTGCTCCAGCAGGCAACGACCTTCCTACTATCGTTTACAACGTAAACCACGAGACTCTGACCAAGGAAGACAAGGTTATCTCCGCAGCTTCCTGCACCACCAACTGCTTGGCTCCAATGGCTAAGGCTCTGAATGACCTGGCTCCTATTAAGTCCGGTATCATGGCTACCATTCATGCTTACACTGGCGACCAGATGACTCTTGATGGTCCTCAGCGTAAGGGCGATCTTCGTCGTTCCCGTGCAGCTGCTGTAAACATCGTTCCTAACTCCACTGGTGCTGCAAAGGCTATCGGCCTGGTAATCCCAGAGCTGAAGGGCAAGCTCATCGGTGCTGCTCAGCGCGTTCCAACTCCTACTGGTTCCACTACTCTGCTCTTCGCTGTAGTTGACAAGGAAGTTACCGTTGATGAGGTTAATGCAGCTATGAAGGCTCAGGCTACTGAGTCCTTTGGTTACAACGAGGATGAGATCGTATCCAGCGATATCGTTGGTATGAGATTTGGTTCCCTGTTCGATGCTACCCAGACCATGGTTAGCCCTATCGGCAATGGCCAGACTCAGGTACAGGTTGTATCCTGGTATGACAACGAGAATTCCTACACCAGCCAGATGGTTCGTACCATTAAGTATTTCGCTGAGTTGGGCTGATTCTCTGAGTCTAGTAACTCAATAATTTAAAGATCCATTGAGGTCCGGCCTTTGATTCCCTGGAGGGAATTAGTTTGGGCCGGGCCTTTTCTTCTTTTGTAAAAATGGAAGAAAAAGGTATTCCCTATTATTTTAGCGGAGGTATGTTTTTCCATGAACATGAATAAGAAAACTATTAAAGATGTAGATCTTAAGGGCAAAAAGGTATTTTGCCGTGTAGACTATAATGTTCCATTTGATGAGAACATGAATATTACCAACGATACCCGTATTTTGGCTACTGTTCCTACTGTAACTTATTTGCTGGAGCAGGGTGCAGCTGTTATTCTCGCTTGCCACATCGGCCGTCCATCTGAGGCACGTGAGGATAAGTTCTCCACTAAGCACATTCTGAAGCGCCTCTCTGAGGTATTCAAGCAGGATGTAAAGTGGGCACCTGATTGTGTAGGTCCAGAGGCTGAGAAGGCTGCAGCTGAGCTGAAGCCAGGCGAGATTCTGCTGCTGGAGAATCTCCGTTATCACAAGGAAGAGAAGAAGAATGATCCTGAGTTTGCTAAGCAGCTGGCATCCCTGGCTGACATTGCTGTAAACGATGCATTCGGTGTTTCCCATCGTGCTCATGCAGCCAATGTTGGTGTTGCACAGTACCTTGAGTCCGTTGCTGGCTTCCTGATGGAGAAGGAAATCAACTTCATCGGCAAGACTCTGGAGGCTCCTCAGCGTCCATTCGTTGCTATCATCGGTGGCGCTAAGGTTTCTGATAAGATCGGCGTTATTTCCAACATGATCGACAAGGTTGATACCATTATCATCGGTGGTGGTATGGCTCATACCTTTGATGCTGCTAAGGGCCTGCCTATTGGTAAGTCTCTGTGTGAGAAGGATAAGTTCGAGGAAGCATTGGCTCAGTTGGACAAGGCAAAGAAGAAGGGCGTAAAGGTTGTTCTTCCTGTAGATCTGCGTGTTGCTGATAAGTTTGCTCCAGATGCAAATGTACAGATTGTAGACGTAGATAAGGTTCCTGAGGATTGGGAGGCTCTGGATAGCGGCCCTAAGACTTCTGAGCTTTACACTGAGGCTCTGAAGGGCGCTAAGACCGTTATTTGGAATGGCCCTATGGGTGTATTTGAGTTTGATGCTTTTGCTAAGGGGACTTTGGCTGTTGCCAAGGCTGTTGCTGAGGCTACCAAGAATGGTGCTATCTCCATCGTAGGCGGTGGCGACTCCATTGCAGCTCTGAAGAAGACTGGCCTGTCTGATCAGATTTCTCATATTTCCACTGGTGGCGGTGCTACTCTGGAATTCCTGGAGGGCAAGGTTCTGCCAGGTATTGCAGCTATTGCTGATAAATAAGTTTTAAATTTTAATATATATATATAATAATATAGGGGGATAAAATTATTATGGCACGTAGACCTATTATTGCTGGTAACTGGAAGATGAACAACACTATTGCTGAGGGCGTAGCACTGATTAAGGAGTTGGCACCATTGGTTGCTGACGTAAAGGACGTTGACATCGTTGCTTGCCCAACTGCTACTGCACTGGCTGCTGTAGCTGAGGCTGCTAAGGGCACCAACATTCACATTGGTGCACAGAATGTTCACTGGGAGCCAAAGGGAGCTTTCACTGGTGAGATTTCCACTGGTATGCTGAACGAGATCGGCGTTGAGTACTGCGTACTTGGTCACTCCGAGCGTCGTGATTATTTCGGCGAGACTGATGAGGGCGTAAACAAGCGTGCAAAGGCTGCTTTCGCTGCTGGTATCACTCCTATTATCTGCTGCGGCGAGTCTCTGGAGATTCGTGAGGCTGGCAACTACATCGATCATGTAGTTGGTCAGATTAATGCAGCTCTGGAAGGCTTCACTGCTGATGATGTAGCAAAGCTGGTTATTGCTTATGAGCCAATCTGGGCTATCGGCACTGGCAAGACTGCTACCTTCGAGCAGGCTGAGGAAGTTTGCAAGGCTATCCGTGAGGCTGTTGCTAAGAAGTTCAACCAGACTGCTGCAGATGCAATCCGCATTCAGTATGGCGGCTCTGTAAAGCCAGCTACCATTAAGGATCTCATGGCTCAGCCAAACGTAGATGGTGCTCTGGTAGGCGGTGCTTCCTTGAAGGCTGCTGACTTCAGCGCAATCGTAAAGTTCTAATTCGGTTTATTAGAAAGTAAGGTTTATAATGGCAAAGTTGAAAAATGCTCCTGTAGCATTGATTATTATGGATGGTGTTGGTTATGGCAATACTGCTGATAACAACAACGCTGTTCAGATTGCAAAAACCCCAGTTCTTGATGAGTTAAAGCAGAAATTCCCTGCTACTCATATTTTTGCCTCTGGCGAATATGTTGGTTTGCCTGATGGACAGATGGGTAACTCCGAGGTTGGACATACCAATATTGGTGCAGGCCGAGTTATTTATCAGGCTCTTACCCGTATCACCAAGGCAATCAAGGACGGAGATTTCTTTGAGAACAAGGCTCTGCTCAGCGTAACCGATGCTGTAAAGGCAGACGGCGGCGCTTTGCATCTCATGGGTCTGGTTTCTCCAGGCGGTGTTCACAGCCATAGCCAGCATCTGTATGGACTGCTGGAGCTGGCAAAAAAGCAGGGTATCCAGAAGGTATACGTGCATGCCTTCTTGGATGGTCGTGATGTTGATCCTTCCTCTGCAGCTGAGTATGTAGCTGAGCTGCAGGCTAAGATTGACGAAATCGGCTGCGGTGCAATTGCCACTCTGTCTGGTCGTTATTATGCAATGGATCGTGACAATCGCTGGGAGCGTGTTCAGAAAGCTTATGATGCTGTTGCTCGTGGTGAAGGTGTCAAGGCTTCTGACGCTGTGGAAGCTGTCAATGCATCCTACGCTAATGATGTAACTGACGAATTTGTTGTTCCTGTTGTTGTAGGTGACTATCAGGGTGTAAACGATGGTGATGGAGTAATCTTCTTCAACTTCCGTCCTGATAGAGCTCGTGAGCTGACTCACGCCTTTACTGATGAAGAGTTCAGCGGTTTTGACCGCAAGGAAGCAAAGCTGGCCTTTGCAACTATGACTCAGTATGAGGAAGGCCTGAATGTTCAGGTGGCATATCCTCCTGAAACCATTGAGAATACCCTTGGTCAGGTTATTGCCAAGAATGGCATGACTCAGCTGCGTATCGCAGAGACTGAGAAGTATGCTCATGTAACCTTCTTCTTCAATGGCGGTGTAGAGGAGCCATATGAGGGTGAGGATCGTATCCTGGTACCTTCTCCAAAGGTTGCTACCTATGATCTCCAGCCTGAGATGAGTGCTATTGAGGTTACTGACAAGGTTGTTGAAGCTATCAAGTCCGGTAAGTATGACTTTATCATCCTGAACTATGCAAATGGTGATATGGTTGGTCATACCGGTGTTATTCCTGCAGCTGTCAAGGCTGTTGAGACTGTTGATACCTGCGTTGGCCGTTTTGTTGAGGCTATCCGTGAGGTTGGCGGTGATGTATGTATTACTGCTGACCACGGCAATGCTGATCAGATGGTTGACCCTGAGACTGGTGCTCCATTTACTGCTCATACTACCAATCCGGTACCATTTATCGTGGTATCTGATAGAGTAAATTGGATTGCCTCCGATGGCGCTCTGTGTGACATTGCACCTACTCTGCTTACTTTGGCAGGCATGGACATTCCTGCTGAAATGACTGGCAGCAGTCTGGTTAAGGTTAAGTAATTAATCCCTGCTTGCAGGGATATATGGCTGCCGAAGGAACATTGTCCCTATGGGAGAATGCTCCTTCGTGGCCTGTGTAATATAATTTAGTGAAGAGAGGAATACGAAATGATTTATTATGATAAGCATGTTGAAGACATGACTTGCATTGCAAAAGAAGTAAACCATGGTCCAGCTCCAATTCCAGAAGAGGGCCAGTGGGTACAGTCCAAGGAGATTAAGGATATCAGCGGCCTGACTCATGGTGTAGGCTGGTGTGCTCCTCAGCAGGGCGCTTGCAAGCTTACCCTGAATGTAAAAGAGGGTATCATTGAGGAAGCTCTGGTTGAGACTGTAGGCTGCTCCGGTATGACTCATTCTGCTGCTATGGCTGCAGAGATTCTGCCAGGCAAGACTATTCTGGAAGCTCTGAACACTGACCTGGTTTGCGATGCTATCAACACTGCTATGCGTGAGCTGTTCCTGCAGATTGTTTATGGCCGTACCCAGACTGCTTTCTCCGACAACGGTCTGCCAGTAGGTGCTGGTCTGGACGATCTTGGTAAGGGTCTCCGCAGCCAGGTAGGTACTTTGTATTCCACAAAGCTTAAGGGTCCTCGTTACCTCGAATTGGCAGAGGGTTATGTTACCCGTCTGGCTATTGATGCAGAAGACCGCGTAATCGGTTATGAGGTTGTTCAGCTTGGCAAGGCTATGGAGGCTATTAAGGCTGGTACTGATGCTAATGAGGCAATCAAGGCCAACACCTCCACCAAGGGCCGCTTCGCTGATGCTGCTCGCTACATCGATCCTCGTAAAGAATAATTTGAGATAATAGGAAGGACTGAAATAGAAAATGGCATTATTTGAAGGCTATGAGCGCCGTATTGACGGTATCAACGAAGTTTGTAAGAAATACGACATTCCATCTATTGAAGCAGCTGCTGACATCTGCAAGGAGAAGGGCTTTGATCCTGCAGCTATCGTAGCTGACCTGCAGCCAATCTGCTTCGAGAACGCAAAGTGGGCTTATACTCTTGGTGCAGCTATTGCAATCAAGAAGGGCTGCACCAGCGCTGTAGACGCTGCTAAGGCTATTGGCGAAGGCCTCCAGGCTTTCTGCGTACCTGGTTCTGTTGCTGACCATCGTAAGGTAGGTCTGGGCCATGGTAACCTGGCTGCTATGCTGCTGTCCGAGGATTCCGGCTGCTTCGCATTCCTGGCTGGTCACGAGTCCTTTGCTGCTGCTGAGGGTGCTATCGGTATTGCTCAGACTGCAAACAAGGTTCGTAAGAACCCTCTCCGCGTTATCCTGAACGGTCTTGGCAAGGATGCTGCTCAGATTATTTCCCGTATCAACGGTTTTACTTATGTTCAGACTCAGTATGACTACAAGGCTGGCAAGGTAAATGTTGTTAAGGAAGTTGCTTACTCTGATGGCCCTCGTTCCAAGGTAAAGTGCTACGGTGCTGATTCCGTTCCAGAGGGTGTTGCTATCATGCACCTGGAGAACGTTGATATCTCCATTACTGGCAACTCCACCAATCCTACCCGCTTCCAGCATCCAGTAGCTGGTACCTACAAGAAGGAGCGTATCGAGGAAGGCAAGAAGTACTTCTCCGTAGCTTCCGGTGGTGGTACTGGCCGTACCCTGCATCCTGATAACATGGCTGCAGGCCCTGCATCCTATGGTATGACCGATACTCTCGGCCGTATGCATTCTGATGCACAGTTTGCTGGTTCTTCTTCCGTACCTGCTCATGTTGACATGATGGGCCTCATTGGTGCTGGTAACAACCCAATGGTTGGTATGTCTGTTGCTGTGGCAGTTGCTGTACAGGAAGCAATGGCAAAATAATCTAAGCTGGATTTTGGCTTAAACATAGGCAGCTCTCCGAATTTCGGGGAGCTGTTTTTTCGTGGAATGGAAATATGTAGGATAGATTTTGCGAGAATATATGTTGTATTTGTAGTGCAATTATGATAAAATCAAGAACATAGGATGTAAAATATTTGTGCGACTTGATAAACTCACAGCAGGAAGTTAGAGGTAGAAATATGAAAAGCAGGACGTATATTGCCATAGATTTAAAATCATTTTTTGCCTCTGTGGAGTGTCAAAAAAGAGGCCTTGACCCTTTAGACACAAATTTGGTGGTAGCAGATGAAAGCCGTACAGATAAAACTATCTGTCTAGCTGTAACGCCCTCCTTGAAATCCTACGGTATTCCTGGCCGAGCCAGACTTTATCAGGTGCGGGAAAAGGTGCGGGAGGTAAATGCTCTGCGCAAATATCAGGCACTAGATAAAAAGCTATCAGGCAGTTCCTACTTTGCTTCGGAGCTGGAAAAGGATAAATCACTTCAGGTGGATTTTGTGATTGCCCCTCCTGCTATGGCCAGCTATATGGAATACAGCACCAAAATCTATGGTATATATATGAAATATGTAGCGCCAGAGGATATTGTGGTTTATTCCATAGATGAGGTGTTTATGGATGTTACCAATTATCTGCCTACTTATAAAATATCCCCTCATGATTTGGCTATGAGAATAATTTTGGATGTGCTGAAAAATACAGGTATTACGGCTACTGCTGGCATTGGCACCAATCTATATTTAGCCAAGATTGCTATGGATATTATGGCCAAGCATATTCCCGCTGATGAAAATGGTGTGAGAATTGCTCAGCTGGACGAAATGAGCTATCGCCGTCAGCTCTGGGGGCATCAGCCTATTACAGACTTTTGGCGGGTGGGGCCGGGCTATGCCAAAAGATTGGCGGCCTATGGCATGGTAACTATGGGAGATGTGGCCCTTTGTTCAGAAAAAAATGAGGAGCTGCTTTATAGGCTATTTGGTAAGCAGGCAGAGCTTCTGATTGACCATGCCTGGGGAATTGAGCCATGTCAGATTTCGGATATTAAGGCTTATGTACCGGAAAATAATAGCCTTGGTTCAGGCCAGGTGCTGCAAAGTCCCTATGATTTTGCTAAGGCTAGGATTGTAATGCAGGAAATGGCAGAGGGACTTTCCTTGGAGCTGGTGTCCAAGGGGTTGATAAGCAATCAGTTGGTTATGACTGTGGGCTATGATATTGAAAATATCCAAAATCCAGATAAAAGAAGCCACTATGGGGGAGAGGTGGTTGTGGATAGATATGGACGGCAGATTCCCAAGCATAGTCATGGCAGCTGGAATCTGGATGTGTATACTGCCTCTACGAAAAGGATACGTCAAGGAGCAGAGAGACTTTTTGATACCATTGTAAATAAAGAGCTATTGATTCGGCGGATGAATCTTACAGCCAATCATGTTATTCGGGAAAAGGATAGGCCACAGCCTAAGCAGGAGGTAGAGCAGCTGGATTTATTCGGCCTGGCTCAGGAGCAGGAACAGCAGCAGGCTAGGGATTTGGCTCAAGAGGAAAAGGAAAGACGGTTGCAGGAGGCAACCATAGCCATAAAAAAGAAATTTGGCAAAAATGCCCTGCTGAAAGGCACTAATTTACAGGAGGGAGCCACTGCCAGGGAACGAAATCGTCAAATTGGGGGACATAGGGCATAAGGGCTTATGTAACAGTGGTTGTAAAGATGGGACACTGTTCACAAGCGTTATTGGCGGTGAAGCTAATTACATTAAGGGAGTAGTTTTCTATGAAGCAATATGAGGATATTATCAATCACCAAAGACCTGTTTCCCGCAAGCACAAGCCCATGAGTATGCGGGATAGGGCAGCTCAATTTGCTTCCTTTGCGGCTCTATCGGGCTATGAGGATATGGTGGAGGAAAAGCGAAAAAATATTGAAGCAGAAATTGAAGAAAAGGATCATTAGGTATTGAAATTTTCTTTGACAAGATATATACTATGGCTTTGTGAAAGAAAGGAGAGGTAATAGATGAGTGATAATGTAAAAGAAAAATTGACGATTAGGGAATGGCTGCCTTTGATAGGAATGACCTTTGCAGCCTTTCTGTTTAATACATCAGAGTTTATGCCTATTGGTCTTTTATCTACCATAGCAGAGGATTTTGCCATGACAGAGGCAGAGATTGGCAGAATAGTTTCCATTTATGCCTGGGTGGTTATGATATTATCCATGCCTTTAATGGTTATGGCTTCTCGTTATGGATTGAGAACCTTGATTCTCAGTACCTTGGCCGTATTTATTTTGTCCAACAGCCTGGCTTCCATTGCTACAGATTTCTGGACCTTGCTGGGTGCTAGATTGATACTGGCCTGTGCCCATGCCATTTACTGGTCTATAGCTACTCCTGCGGTGGTGCGTATGGTGGCACCGCAATTCAAAACCATTGCCATGAGTATGCTGATAGCAGGTTCTTCCATGGCAGTTATTTTGGGCATGCCCTTGGGACGAGTAATCGGTTTACATGCGGGCTGGCGTATGTCCTTTTTGACTATGGCGATTATTGCGGCCTGCACCCTGACATATTTGTGTTTTGTTTTTCCTAATCTGGAAAAAACAGAGAAATTTACTTTTAAGCAGCTTCCTGAACTATTTCGTAATAAAACCCTGATGGGATTATTTGCTATCGCAGCCTTGGTGCCTACAGCCCAGTATGCGGCCTATAGCTATATAGAGCCATTTATGAAGTTTGTAGCCAAGATGCCAGATAACATGGTAACAATTAATTTGATGATTTTGGGCTGTGCTGGACTTTTGGGTAGTGCTATTTTTGCCAGAACCTATGAGAAGCATGTCAAGGTGTTTTTGACCTTGTCTATTGCAGGTATTGCTGTGAGTCATTTATTGTTATATCCTGCTACTGTTAATGAATTTGCTATGATTGCCCTGTTTATTTTCTGGGGCGTATGCATGACCTGCTTTGGTATGGCTAGTCAGGCGGATTTAATGGCGGCTACCACTGTTAGTGCCGCTCCTGTAGCTATGTCTATTTACTCAGGCATTTTCAATTTTGGCATTGGCAGCGGTACCTGGGTAGGAGGTATGATTTGTGATCATATCGATATTGCCTATATTGGTTATGGTGCAGGAATTCTGACCATATTAGGTACTATATTCAGTGCCTGGCTGGCTAGCCATTTGCATAAAAAGCATTAATTTCTAATATCTTGCAAATTCTGATTTGACGCATACATCAATTATCTATACACTTCTCGTAGGCATGGCATATACCCTTACAGGCAC
>OLFV01002701.1_pt1 | contig 12651 bp, 5 predicted proteins | sample 1605551 | NCBI WGS metagenome assembly OLFV01 (sample SAMEA3888922, study PRJEB22519) | human gut metagenome | biome: human gut; feature: human-associated habitat; material: faeces | place: Denmark | collected 2011
AAGCTGAGTTACGAGAATACGAAGATAGCCTAAAGGCTTATCGTGATATAAAAAACTCATTAGATACAGCCAAAGAGGAAGGTCGTGCCGAAGGTCGTGCGGAAGGACGTGCCGAAGAACGTGCGGAAGTAGCAAAAAAAATGTTATCAATGGGCATGTCCCCCAATGATATAGCCGAAGCTACAGGGCTCGCGCTTGATGAAATATCAGCATTGTAAGGTAAGCAGTCAAAAAAAGGTTTACCCTTGAAGTCATTACATTTATTGTCAGGATTTTGACCGATAGTATGATGTATAGTAATGAAGATTTCTATACGTTTTCAAAACATTTGTTTTACCTTTCATGTTTCATTTTTTGTTATAAAGCAATTGAATATCAATCATTTAGAAAAATGAAACATCTGACTTGGATGTTTCATTTTAAGTTTCATGTTTCACTTTTCAAACCTCTGTGGGAGCGCATTATCGCTCCCACAGTGTTTTTAAATCGCTCCCTCAGTGTTTTTGAATCGCTCCCACAGTGTTTTTAAATCGCTTCCACAGTGTTTTTGTTTTTCTCCCTCAGTGTTTTTTTGAATGAAACATTGAAACTAAAAATGAAACATAAAAGTCGTATGTTTCAGTCTTCAAAAGTGTTGATAATCAATAGGTTGAAACATAAAAATGAAACATGAAAGCAAAAAATGCAGTAGGTAAAAAATACGTAAGACCAAATGCCTATTAAGGGCGTTCTGAAACATTTTGTAGCGGATTCTGTAGAGGGCCGATAAAAGTCTCTCCCCCTAACTTCCTTCCCGGTCGGGGAGGGAGTTAGGGGGAGAGACTTTTAAGTTGCAGTTTTTCTTTTGCAATTTTATTTTTTCTTCTCTGCCACGATGGCATCGATGACAGCTACAGCAGTGACGTTGACAATGTCGTTAACAGAACTTTCGAAGTCAGTGAAGTGGATAGGCTTGTTCAACCCCATTTGGATAGGGCCAACAACCTCATCGTCGTCCTCAAGTGCTTTCACCATCTTATAAGAAGAGTTGGCTGCAGAGAGGTTGGGGAAGATGAGCGTATTCACGTCTTGTCCCTTCAATGTGTTGAACGGATACTTCTCGTCACGCAGTTCTTTGTCCATGGCAAAGTTGAGTTGCATCTCACCGTCAACGGCCAAGTCAGGCTGCTCCTTGTGTAAACGTTCTACCACGTGTTGAACAGCGAGCGCGCTACCGTCTTTGTCTGTGCCAAAGTTAGAGTAAGAAAGCATAGCCATAGTTGGAGTACGATTGAAGAAGCGTACCGTTGAGGCTGAGAGGCGTGCGATGTCGTAGAGTGCTTCTTCGCTGGGGTGGCGGTTGACTAAGGTGTCAGCTACGAACAGAATACCCTTTTTCGTGTTGACTAAGTGCATTGTGCCGAAGTGGTTGTAACCCTCGCGAATGCCAATCACCTCACGTGCCACCTTAAACGTGTTAGAGTATTTGGTGTACAAGCCCGTGATGAAAGCGTCAGCTTCTCCCGTTTCAACCATCATCATGCCGAAGTAGTTGCGTTCGTACATCTTATCCTCAGCCTCTTGCGGTGTGTAGCCCTTGCGTTCCATCTTCTTCGCAAAGAGTTGTGCGTAGCGATGACGGCGTTCATTTTGAGTGTCGTTGCGAAGGTTGAGAATCTCAATCCCCTCAAGGTTCAACTTCAGTTCTTCAGCCGTTTGCTTAATCTGTACGTCGTTTCCCAAGAGAATGGGGAAGCAAATGCCCTCCTCTTTTGCACGTACTGCAGCCTGCAACATGGTGGGGTGTGTACCTTCAGCGAATACTACGCGCTTGGGATTAGAACGTGCCGTGTCGTAGAGGTTTTGCGTAAACTTAGTCTCTTGTCCCATCAATTCGCGTAGGCGCTGACGGTAAGCCTTCCAGTCCTTAATAGGAGTGCGTGCTACGCCGCTATCCATAGCTGCTTTGGCTACTGCCATACTCACTTCTGTGATGAGGCGGGGGTCAACGGGTTTGGGAATAAAGTAGTCAGGGCCAAACGTGAAGTTACGTACGTGGTAAGCGCGGTTAACAATGTCGGGCACTGGACGGCGGGCTAAGTCGGCAATGGCGCGCGCAGCAGCCATTTTCATTTCCTCGTTAATAGCCGTAGCAGCAGTGTCGAGTGCACCACGGAAGATGTAGGGGAAGCCAATAACGTTGTTGATCTGATTGGGATAGTCGGTACGGCCTGTACTCATCAATACATCGGGGCGTGCAGCCGTAGCGTCCTCATACGAAATTTCAGGCACAGGGTTCGCTAAAGCGAAGATGATAGGATTGTTGGCCATTGAGCGCACCATATCTTGTGTCAATATGTTGCCCTTAGAGAGGCCTACAAATACGTCTGCTCCGTTGATGGCTTCGGCCAGTGTATGAACGTCCGTGCGAGAAGTAGCAAATTCACGCTTTTGCGCGTTTAAGTTGTCGCGGTCGGCTGTGATAACACCCTTAGAGTCGAGCATAACCACATTCTCTTTACGTGCGCCAAAAGCGCAGTAGAGGCGCGTACATGAAATAGCAGCAGCACCAGCACCATTGACAACAATCTTAACGTCTTCAATCTTTTTGCCGGCTACCATTAAGGCGTTGATAAGACCAGCTGCAGAGATGATAGCCGTACCATGTTGGTCGTCGTGCATGACGGGAATGTCTAATTCCGCCTTTAGTCGTTGTTCGATTTCGAAACATTCAGGAGCTTTGATATCCTCCAAGTTAATACCACCAAAGGTAGGAGCGATTGCTTTTACCGCAGCGATGAACTTATCGGGATCCTTTTCGTTTACTTCAATATCGAAAGCATCAACGCCCGCATATATTTTAAAAAGCAAGCTCTTACCCTCCATCACGGGTTTGCCACTCATGGCACCAATGTCGCCGAGTCCGAGTACGGCTGTACCATTAGAGATAACGGCTACGAGGTTACCTTTATTGGTATAGCGATAAGCGTCGTGTGGGTTTTGCTGAATTTCAAGACAAGGTTCAGCAACGCCAGGAGAGTAGGCAAGTGATAAGTCTGTTTGAGTGCGATAGGGCTTTGTTGGAACTATTTCAATCTTTCCTGGCTTGCCCATTTCGTGATAGTGGAGGGCAGCCTCCTTGGTTATTTTTACCATACGTATAGAGGTTGTGTTTAGTTTGTTAGTTATTTGTCGCAAATTTATATAAAAACCTCGGTATTTTACACTAATAGTAGAAAGAAAGTGTTGTTTTGTGGAAAATTGATTATAAACTGCAATTTGGGCCTCACCCCCTAACCCCCTCTCCTCAAGGAGAGGGGGCTAGGGGGTGAGGCCGTTAGGGTGGTTCGTGGACTGTTCGATAAATTGCAGTTCTTTTTCTCTCGTATATGAAAAAAATAGGTATGCTACCTTGTTGGTTAGCATACCTATTATAATTAGCGTTAGGTGATTTAGGTATTTACTTTACTAATACCTTTTGGCCATTGATGATGTAAATGCCTTGTTGCTGAACGCGTTGTAGGCGGCGACCTTGTAAGTCGTAAATGCCTTTGCGCTTGTTGGCATTGGTGGTTACTTGGTCAATGCCACTACTCGTATATTTCTTATAGGTGGCCACGATGTTGAGGTGGCTTTCTACAGTACCTGTGTAAGCTTCGTTGCCGCTGACGCTCTCAAGTGTGTACCCATTAATGGTAGGAGTGACAATTGTGTAAGCATCACCAGCAGTAATTAACTCTGTAGAGGAAGAGAGTACCTTATTATCTGTGTCCTTGCAAGTGATCGTAACGTTGAACATGGGCAGACCATAGAACGTGGTGATGCGAATGGGGTGTCCCGTACCTCCATCCCAACCTACGAGGTTACCATTCTCAAGGCCGTCCCAATACATGCCGTTGCTACCTTTCACGTTGAAGGTCTCGCCGTCAGCATTGAGGGTGAAAGTAAAGGCAGCCCCTGTTGTAGAAGCCGTAGCGGCTTGTGAACGACCCAATTGAGGAACGTAAAGACCAAGATATTCGTTCTTTACCTTAAACACGTTTTTGCTCGTACGTTCAAGCGTCCAAATAGCGTTGGGAGTCATACCCTCTACTTGTGTGTAGCGGTTGATGCCCTTATTGGCCATAATGGCGCGATAGCCAGCACGGCCTGCAGCAGTAGTGGCATCGTAGATAAGGTAGCTCTTACCAGCTTGAAGCGTGGTAACTACGTCACCATCGGCCTTAACGCCCATAATGGCATCGGTAGTGTAAGTCACGTTATAAGTAGCGTCTGCCTCGGGGGTGAGGTTCTCACCGTCATTAACGTCGCTTGACTCCAAAGTGTAGTACTTAGGAGTGGGCAACTGCACCTTGTAACTTTCGCCTACGGGTACGTTGACTTCTTCTTGGCTAATGAGTACGCCCTTATTGTCAGCACACTTAAAGGTGATAGCATAAGCCGCACGCTTATAAGTTACGTTGTAAGCATTGTTGCCAGCAGCGGTAATGCTTTCAACCGAATGATTCTTGAAAGTAGGGCAGAGTTCAGCTGTGATGTTGTCGGTCGTAGTAGGAACGCTGCGTGTAACAGATCCTAAAGTATTGCCCTTCTCGTCAGCGCAATTGAAGGTAATGACCTTTACTTCTGTAGCAGTCCATTCGCTACCCTGTACGCGAGGAGCGTCGTAAGAAGCGTTCGCATCGGTAGTAGGACCTGCGTTAATGTTGCCTGAAGGCAAGGCGAAGAGGCTCTTGCCGCCTACTTTGATACGAAGATCGTTGTATTTCTTGACGAGGCTAAGCGTAACGTTCGCATCAGCAGGTGCAGTTCCAACACTTACGGGGCAACCTTCGCGCGATACGAAACTACCTAATGACGTGATGTAACGGCCTGTAGCAACGTTCTTCATCTTAACCGTTTGCGAACCGTCAGCATTGATTGTAGAGGCTTCGACTGTCCATGCATTGTTGGCGAAAGCATCAGTGGCGTGCTTGAGGGCTGTGCCCTTATTATCATCGGCTAAAGCTGTGTGGTCAAAACCGTCAACAGCGTTGGTCAGTGTGTAAGTCTTGCCTTCTTGCAAGTAGTCGAAAGTAACGGGGGCGGTGGCAGAACCATAGTTCTCTTTGGGTGAGAACTCCCAGCAGCCGCCATTACCGTCGGTGGGGTTAGAGTAGAGGTTGACGGCTAAGCCTTGTCCGCTCATTGAAGAGTTGAAGTACTGACCGCTAACTTTGTCGCTTGACAAAGTGTAGTAATAGTTATTACCCTTTTTGCCGTATGCACCGTCACCAAGTGTAAAGTTGTAGTGCTTCGTGTTGTTGTCGTAGTTCCAACGGCCTGAGGTAGATACAGCCGTAGGATTAGGGTTGACAGAACCGTTGGGTTGAGCCTTGCAAACGAGGGCGTACTTGCCAGCGTTGTTGGGGTCTTCTTCAATGCTCCACCATTGATAATCGTAGTTGTCAGCGCCTTCAGCCGCCTGTGTGTTTGTCCAAAGACGGCCTACAGCTGCATTCTTGTTAGCATAAGATGTGAGCAAGGGCGAGCCTTCGGCAATGAGTTCGATGCAACGACCTACGCGGGTGTTGTCGGTACCGCCTGAGATAATGCGGTAGTAGTATTTCTTGTCAGCTGTATTAGCAAAAGGCATAACTCGGCTTGAAGTACCGCCATTGTCAGCGTCCAACATGTAGTACTTGCAGTACTTATAGTTGTTGTAGTTGAGCATTACGGTGTCAGCCGACATACGCTTTTGGAAGTCAGAGAAGTCCTTGTTAGCTTCGGGTGTCCAACCGCGTTCAGCGATAGCAATCAAGCGAGGAAGAGCCGACCATTCCATTAAATCAGCGTTAGAAACGTTCTCACACCAGAAGGTGCCTTGAATACCGCGCGTTACGCCGTCGGGAATGTTGCGGTTGTAAGTGTTCTGTACGTGGTCAGAGCCATCGCCAGCGTTGGGTGGGTCTTGTTCGGAGTTACCTTGTTTACGATTGATGTAGTAGGGACCCCAAGGTGTGTAAATAGAGTTCATTCCCTCTTTCTTGGCTTTAGCTACGGCTGCTTCGGCAGGTTGCCAGCAGTAAACGTCAGCGTCGGTAGCCTTCATGATGTCGAGGTCGGCACCAGAGGCGGTGATAGCTTCGTTCCATACAGAGAGTTTGTGCCCCTTTTCTTTCACAAACTCATCCAATTGCTGAATGAAGTGGCTTTGTAATTGACGATAGCTCGTGAGGCCTAACTTTTTGTAGAGTGCTTGGCATTCAGCATTTTTCCCCCATTCGTCAGTGGGGCATTCGTCGCCACCGATGTGAATGTGTTTGCCAGGGAAGAGTTCCATAATCTCTTCTAATACATCTTTGGCAAACTGAACGGCTGCAGGGTTAGCTACGTTGATAACGTCGTAAGATATACCACCATTGCTCCATACTGTGTGGCCACCAGAAGGATTGCAGCTAAACTCAGGATAAGCCGTCATGGCAGCTGCGCTGTGGCCAGGCATGTCAATCTCGGGAATGATTTCGATATGGCGTTCCTTGGCGTAAGCTACGACGTCTTTAATCTCTTCTTTTGTGTAGAAGTAAGGGCCGTAAGGCTTGTTGATCCAATATTGTTTAGCCTCGTAAAGGTCGGTAAAGAGACTATTGGGGGCTATGCTGGCTATGGTTGTGAGTTTAGGATACTTCGAAATCTCAACGCGCCAACCTTGGTCATCGGTTAAGTGCCAGTGGAACTTATTCATCTTGTAGTAGGCCATTACATCGAGCATACGCTTTACTTCGTTGGTAGTGAAGAAGTGGCGTGACACGTCGAGCATAAAACCACGATATTCAAAACGAGGTTCGTCGGTAATGCTTACTACGGGGAGGGGAAATGACGTTACGGTTGCGTCTTTAACGCCTGCCATTACATTAGCTGGCAACATCTTCTTTACACTTTGGAAAGCATAGAAGAAACCTAATGCGCTTTTGGCTTGAATGTTGACACTATTAGCAGTAACGTTTAGTTGATAGCCCTCTTCCTTGAGTTTAGAAGAGGTGGGCAGTAATGATACTTGGAAGAGCGCGTTGGCATCATTTTCAGCTACGCTAACTTGTGCTCCTGTAACGGAAGCATATTCGTTAGCAAAGGCGTTGACTTCGTGTATGCCGTCAGTGTCTAATCCGTTGTAGCTAATGGTAAATTGTGAGGGTAAGGCAAGGGTGCCTGTTCCAACCTTCATCGTCTTCGGACGAGGGGTAAGGTTAACAAAGGTCTGTGCCCACGTAGCCATTGGCAAGAGGGACAGTAACATAAGGAAACAAAGAAATCTGTGCTTCATGTTATCTTAGTTTGAGGTTATTATTATTGTTATTGTGACAAAGTTAGACAAAAAAGGTGAAACGCTGCAACAGAGTAGGATGTTTTCTGTTGTTTTGCAACTAATTTGTGCTTGTAAGTTGCAACTCTTCGATAAATTGCAGTTTTTCTCTTTTTATATGAAACTAAAATTCCCCTTTACTCTGTCAGAGCAAAGGGGAATAATTATTTAATAGACATAATCACTTATAGTGTTTAAGGCACAATCACCTTGTTGTTGTTAACGAGGTAAACACCGCTGGGCACGTGAACGTTCTTGTTGCCTTGAACAACCTGTGCAAAAAGGGTGCGGCCTTGGAGGTCGACAATAGTAACCTTCGTACTGTAAGGAGCGACCAAACGAATCTGACCTGGAGTGACGTAGTAGTCGAGGGTAACTTCTTTTGCAGCGTTGATGCCTGTGATCAAGTCGCCGTCAGCCTTTTGATAAACGCGTACCCAGTCAAACTTCGTCTCATAAGTGAAGTTCAAGTCGCGGTTAGCAGCCCATGAGCCATTACCTACGCTCTGATTGAGAATGAGGTAGAAAGGCTTATCAAACGGCCACTGCAAGTTCTTGATTGCATCCTGGTTAGTAGACTTCGCGTATGAGAACACCTGCTTGCCGTCAACGAACCATTTGAGCAACGTTTCGGTCCACTCTAAACCATAGACGTGATATTCGCCCGTAGTATTGGCCGAAGTACCACCCTTCGTGGGATTATTAGAGTTGCCCAAACCATCGTCACCAGCGCCGTTGGCCCAGTGTGAGTGAATGGTGTGGTAGCTCTTATTCTCGTTGTTAATCTGTTCGAAGATGTCAATTTCGCCACTTGAAGGCCAACCGCCATAAGTGTCGGTATTAGGCATCATCCAGAAGGCAGGGAAATTGCCCGAGTGGGCAGTAGTTTTCAAACGACCTTCCACCTTACCATAAGTAAAGGTGATTTTGTCGGCAGATTCAACGGCACCGCTAATCATTTCGAGCTTGCTACCATTGTCGCCTCTCTTTTCGTCATCAAATTCATTCTTCACACAGCGAAGAACGAGTTTGCCATCTTCAATCCAACCTGTCTTTTCTTGACCAGCTTTGGTTTGAGCAGTGAAGCGCTTCCAAGTGGGATGTGCCCATTCAGAACGACTCCAATATGCTTCATTAGGCTGAGTGAAGTCAGCAGTGTTGAACTCATCGCCAAAAGCAAGTTTGTATTCAGCACCAGCGTCTTCGAATTCAGCGGTCAAGCGAACGTCGCCGTCAACCATTTCAGCAGGAATCGTGCAAGCCCCGTCAGTGAGTTCAATGCTCTCTTCCTTCCACTGCGTTTCGCCATTTACAACAGCTTCACCATCAAGGTTCTTACCATGACGAACTTTGATTTCAGTTGCGTTGTAGTTTTCGGCAGCACCAAAGGCCATTACGCTAATAGGTGAGTCTAACAAAATAGTTTCAGGCAAACCAGTGTTATTTGCACCTACGATTGAACCATTGGTTGTTTGAACATCAAGTTTGAACTTAGGATATTCGTCTACAACGTTGAAGTAGAAGTCAACTACATAACCACCATTCTTGTGAATATCGTTTCCGCCCTTATTATAGCGTCCTGCGGGATCGGGATCGCTCCAGTCGAGTTTGAAGCGTGCGCGATACTTACCAGTAGGCAAGCCAGCGGGAATCTTGAACTGCGGCATAGAGTTGGTCTTGTCGAAGCAACTCGAACGATTTTCGTCTGCTGCGGCACCATTGCTATTCTTGTTGTTGTAGAAAGCGTATGAAAGCATTTCGCCTTCCATTGTAGGCGTACCGTCAGCATTTACCGAAGTATTGAATACGCCATCCCCGTCAAGGTCTACGTAGAGGTAGGGGTGCATATAACCACTATTGTTCGGTGTGTAGTCAATATTAGTGGTAATAACATCTCCACTCTTAACGTAGATGCTGCGATTCGTGAAGTCTTGGTATACTAACTTCTTGTTTGTGGGCAGAATCTTTTGTTCGTTAGGGTGAGTAGTGGTGTTGAATGAGAGACTATTCAAAGAGCGTTCCTGTCCGGGTTCGCGGTCGATGAGTAAGTCCTTATCAAAGTTGAGTGCATACTTTTCAGTAGCCTCGCCTTTAATTGCAACGAAAGTCGGAGTAATGCGCACGTCACCATCAATGTATTCAGCAGGAATCGTGAGGGTGTTATCCTTAACCATATAGGCAGGAATCACAACGTCCGTGTACTGCGGAGTTTCGTTTACGAGAGAGCCTTTTTCAAGGTTGTAGCCGTGACGCAAGTAAATTTTACCTACCTTAAAGCCATCACCTGGTTTAAACTTAACAGTGTAGTCCTTACCGAATGCAATTTCGTGCTTCTCAAAGTTCTTACCATCAGTTGTGAGCATTTCACCGTTAGTACCTTCGGTGTCTTGACCACGCCAAATGCTCACCTTTTCACCGTGTACGTTGAGGCGCGTATCAATGATGGCACCGCTATTTTGTGTAATGGGGTTTTCCTTGCTTGTGTTACCAGCGGGGTCAATGCAGTCCCAGTCCACCTTGTAACGTAAACGATAGAAGCCAGGCTCCAAGTCAGCAGGAATGGTGAAGTTAGGCAAGCTGGTTGTATTTCCTTGTCCCGTGGCCTCACCCTTACTATTTTTGCCCTGGTAGTTTGAGAAACTCATGATGTCGCTCTTTTCAGCGGGAGTTCCTTGCTCATTGAGTGTATAGTCGAACTTACCGTTGTTGTCGCGGTCAAGGTAAACGTAAGCGTTCATCCAACCACCTTGGTAATTAACCGACGTGGTAATTTCGTCGCCAGCTTTGGCTTTCAATGATGAAGCTAACAAGTCTTGGAAAATCAACTTGTCGCTCTGTTGATTTGTTGACAAACTTTGTTGACCATCGCTGCTCTTGAAGTTAACACCGCTTGTGTAGCGCCGGTCTTGTACTTTCTTAGTCGTTTTGTCGTAGCTGGTGGGGTAAACACCATACTGAATGCTGGGCATTGAAGTATTGTTTACTTCAATGTCGTCAACGTAAACAGCAAAGTCTTGAGCAAGGTTGTGTGTTGACTGCAAATCAGGAATAATCAAAAAGCTGTGGATGTTAACGCCAGGAGCCGAGCTGATGGCAAACACCGCGTCACACCATTTGTTAGCTTTAATGCTCGAAATGCAGTTCGCTTCAACCTGTACAACGTCCTTTGATTGGTCAGCGCGGTCGGCACGTTTACCTAAGGCAAAGAGCATAATTTTTTCCGCCTTAGGCGTATAAATTTTTACATGCACATACTGTGTTTTGGGAGTCAGTGCAAGGGGTTTAGCTAATTCAACGCGTGCGCCAAAAGTGCTACTGCCAAAGCGTGAACGCTGAAAAGCAAGCACCTTATCTGATTGATTACCATTGCCAGTAATTTCGTCAACCACTTTGAAAGGGTTGTCGATAACTTTGATATTGCCCTTGAGCTTGCCTGTGCGGAAAGGAGAACTTTCCCACGTATCGAACACACTCACCGAAGCGCCTTGTGTAGTGCTGGTTTCAAAGTCGATTACGCTCTGTGCGCTGGCTGCTAAAGGCATAGTGAGCGCAGCAAGCGCTATATATTGTTTAATTTTCATTGTGAATCGTCAAAGATTAAAATTAGAAGATAGAAAGAGTGTGGAGCGTGGGACAAGCACGGCTGTCAGTAATCTTGATGCGTACATACTTAGCCTTAGTGCCAGCGTCGTAGCTGTTTTCAACATTACCATTCAGAGGAATAATACGTTTGTAACCCACTGTGGTAGTTTGAATGTTGCTTGCCTTTCTTGTCCAGTTGTTACCGTCGGTGCTGGTTTCGATAGTGAAGCCCTTAATGCGCTGACCCAACTGAATGTACTCTTGCATCATAACATAGTGAAGCGTCTTTTCTTGAGGCAAAGTAACCGTAATTGTGATGTCCGAAGTCTTGCCATCAGGAGCAGCCCAGTAAGTGTCAATGTTGCCATCAATCATGTTGTCAGCCTTGTACGTCTTAGTAGCACCATTGGCACGTGTTTCAGTTGCTTCAATTTTAACGCCTGCTTCGCGTGCAAAGTCATTGCCGAGACGATCCTTAAGCATTTGGCCCAATTCTTTAAGGTTATTAACGTCAGCGTCGGGCAAAACGCCAGCTTTGTTCGGCGGGAAGTTCAAAATTAACGTAGCATTACGTCCTACCGTCTTAAGGTAAGTAGCGAACATCTTTGTTGCGGTAAAGCAAGTTTCTCCGTCATGATAGAACCAACCTTTACTTGTAGCTTTTGCATCGCTTTCGCCGGGGAACCATTTCCAAGCATTTTCGTTACCGCTTTCGCCATCACCCATTGACCAGCAAGTTTCTCCTGCCCAGCCAGATTCGTTACCAATCCAACGTGCTTCGCCGCCTACACCCCAAAGGATGATGTTGGGACACATTTGGTGAATTTTGTCGCGAAGGTTAGGAATGTCATAATAGCGGTTGGCATTGTCAATGGTACGTTTGCCTGTATTTCCTTGGCCAAAGGCACCACCGTAGTAGCCAGGGTGGTCACCACCCGTAGCACCGTCAAACCACATTTCAAATTGGTCAGCACCATATTTTGCAATTTCTTCGCATTGGGGGAGGAACACCTTCTTTGCGTAGTCATCTGTATAGAATCCGTCATCTCCTTTAATGCCCCACCATTTGCTGCTAAGGTCCCATGGAGAAATGTAGAAACCATACTTCAAACCAAGATCTTGGGCAGCTTTTGCAAAGTCGCGAGGAATGTTCGTGTCCTTACCAAATTGGTTGCCAGCGTTCTTTACGCTGTGTGTAGTTGTTTCAGTAGGCCAAAGGCAGAAACCATCGTGGTGTTTAACAACAGCAATACCGCCCTTCATACCACCATCCTTAATAGCCTGAAGCCATTGTCTGGGATTGGGTGCTTGTGTGGGAGCAAACTTGCTTTCAGATTCAGTACCATTACCCCATTCTTCGTTGGTATAAGTGTTCATACCATAGTGGAAGAAGGCATAAAATTCAGTTTGGTTCCATTTCAGTTGGCGTGCTGAAGGAACAGGGAAAACAGGACGCGGTTCGTTTTCCGACATATCGGGAGTTGTAGCGTCCAACGTGAGTTCGGGTGCTTGTGCTTTAACAGTAGTGGGAATACCCGCTGCTAAGCAAAGAGCCGAGAGCATGATGGTAATCTTTTTCATAAAAGATAAATTAAGATTTGTTAAGTCTTCCTTGTCTTTAGGACAAGGTGGAAGAACTTAAAGGTATGTAGAAAAATATTATGTTTGTCGATAAAAGAGTTTACCGATATAAAGGCTCACCCGTAAAACCCTGTGTTTACCCAAAGATCATTGATAGTCTGTAGAGG
>OLFV01002709.1_pt1 | contig 12636 bp, 10 predicted proteins | sample 1605551 | NCBI WGS metagenome assembly OLFV01 (sample SAMEA3888922, study PRJEB22519) | human gut metagenome | biome: human gut; feature: human-associated habitat; material: faeces | place: Denmark | collected 2011
GATTCGGCCCGCCTGATCGCACTCCAGAATGGAGAAATCGATATCTGTCAGACGCCGGCTGCCATTGAGCTTGGAAGGATTGAAGAGGACCCGGCTCTGGATCTGATTTCTTACAAAGGTGGATCTCTGACATATATGGCTTTCAATACCCAGAAAGATCCTGCCAAAGACGAAAATTTACGTAAAGCAGTTGCCCATGCCATTGATATTGATTCCATCATCGCTGTTGCAGCGGAAGGCCGTGGAGAAAAGGCTACATCCTTCTGGGGATGGGATGAATTTGGATTCTATGATTGCGGCGGATATACAAGAGATCTGGATAAGGCAAAAGAATGCCTGGCAGCAGCAGGGTATCCAAATGGAATTGATGTAGTGTTTACACAGGACAGCTCTGATACATACATGGCACCTGCAGAAATTATGCAGGCACAGTTGGCAAAAGTTGGAATTAATGTAACTTTTGAAAAATTACAGCGTTCTGTATGGATCGATACAGTTTCTGGAAATCGTCAGTTTGAGGCTTCTTTGAGAATGACCAATCACGTTGTAAATGATGCTGAATATCTGCTTCGCCGCAGACTGACAAGTGCGATGCTTGGTGGTGGAAATAACTATGCCGGATATCAGAATCCTGAATTTGACAAGCTGGTTGATGAAGCAACAGCTGAGACCGATACTACAAAGCGTAACGAGATTTTCCGTCAGTGCTATGAGATGATCAAGGAAGATGTTCCGGCAATCCCGCTGTATACATCTACCAGCCCTATCATCATCAATAAGTGTGTAAAAGGATGGACTTTCCACCCTCTTGAAAGAAACGTTTGGGCAAATGCTTATCTTGTAGAAGAATAATTACCGGTCAGCCTGAGATTATGATTACATAAAAAACCAGTAATTAGCCGGGCATCCTCCGGGGTGTCCGGTTTTTTGTGTAATAGAATATGCAAAAGAGTATCTTTTTAGGAAAAAACAGCTGTCTGTGATGGCTGTGGAAAGGATGTTTATGGCTAAATATATAGGAAAACGTCTTTTAATGATGATCCCAGTCATTATAGGTGTCGTATTTATTATTTATTCGATCATGGAACTGACACCGGGAGATCCGGTTATGATGATATTAGGAGAGGGAGCTCCTATTGAAGCGCAGGAAGCGTTAAGAGAACAGATGGGATTAAACGCACCTTTTTTGGTACGTTTTGTTAAATATGTAATAGGTGCTCTTCATGGTGATCTGGGAACCAGTTATACATCTAATCTCCCAGTATTTAATGAGATTGTAACCCGCCTGCCTTATACCTTAAGTCTTGCAACTTTCAGCATCTGCGTGGCAGTTATCATAGGTCTTCCTATTGGTATTTTGTCAGCAATCAAACAGTATTCCATTACAGATAACCTGACACTTGCTATTTCCCTTACGATCACATCTATGCCGGCATTTTTCCTGGCAATGCTTCTGATCATGATCTTCTCTATTAAACTGGGATGGCTGCCAATGATGGGACTTTCATCTCCAAAACACTTTATTCTTCCGGTCATTGCATCTGCATCTTCTACTACGGCCGCTTTAATGCGTATGACCAGAACTACGATGTTAGAGGTTATCCGTCAGGATTATATCCGTACAGCAAAGGCAAAAGGTGCATCACCAAGAAGAGTTACTTATGGTCATGCTCTTCGTAATGCATTGCTTCCTGTTGTTACTGTTATTGGTACAAACTTTGGATTTGCATTGGGTGGTTCTATCGTTTTGGAGCAGGTATTTACCATTCCTGGACTTGGACAGTTGATGATCAATGCGATTCGTCAGAAAGATACCCCGATCGTTATGGGGGCAGTTATGACCACCGCTATTTTTGCCAGTCTGATAAACCTTTTAGTTGATATTGTATACACCTATATTGACCCAAGACTGGCATCCAGATTTACTTCTGTAAAAAAGGGGGTTAAGAAAGTATGAGTACACCAGCAGCAACTGAAAACGGACAGAACAGCAGATATAGAACTGTAAAGAAAAAAAGCCAGTGGAAAACCATATGGATCCGTTTTAAAAAGAATAAACTGGCAGTAGCAGGCCTGATCGTTTTCCTGATTATGTCCGCCATTGTATTAAGTGCAGACCTGTGGCTGGATTATGAAAGCGGTGCAACCTTTATGGATATTGCAAATGCATATCAGCCCCCAAGTGCAGCCCACATTTTTGGTACAGATCAGTATGGCCGTGATTATTTTACCCGAGTTGTATTCGGCGGACGTATTTCCATGTTCGTTGGTATTGCAACGGTTGCAGTTTCCCTTACTTTTGGCGGTCTTATCGGTGCAACTGCCGCATATTACGGCGGAAAAGTAGATGAAGTCCTGATGCGCTGCATGGACGTTTTAATGGCTATCCCAAGTACACTTCTTGCTATTACCATTATCTCTGCTCTTGGAAGCAGCTTATTTAACATGATCATAGCAATGGGTGTTTCCCAGGTTGCCAGAATGGCCAGGATCGTCCGTTCTGCAGTTATGAGTGTTAAGGATCAGGAGTATATCGAGGCCTGCAGAGCCTGTGGTACCAGCGATGCCCGTATTATCCTGCGCCACATCCTTCCAAATGCAATGGGACCGGTACTGGTACAGGTAACACAGACAGTAGCCCGTTCCGTTATCGTAGTAGCATCCTTAAGCTTCGTTGGTTTAGGTGTATCTGAGCCTACTCCAGAATGGGGCGGAATGCTTTCCTTTGCTAAAACACAGATGAGATATTATCCATATCTGTCTCTGTTCCCTGGATTTGCAGTTGTTATGTCTGTTATGTCTCTGACGCTTGCAGGAGATGGTTTAAGAGATGCAATGGATCCTAGACTTAGAAACGGATGATGGGAGGAAGTAAAAACATGGCAGAAAAACTTCTTGAAATTAAAAATCTCCATGTCCTGTATAAGACAGATGAAGATGATGTATACGCTTTAAATGGTGTCGACCTGGATTTGGAAAAAGGTGAGACTTTGGGGCTGGTAGGTGAGACTGGTGCAGGAAAATCCACCATTGCCTTAAGTATCATGAAGCTTCTCCCAGACCGTACTGGATTTATCACAGAAGGTGAGATACGGTTTGACGGAAAAGACCTGGTTCATATAAAAGAAGAGGAAATGCGTTCCATGCGTGGAAATGATATTTCCATGATCTTCGCAGATCCTATGAGTGCTTTAAACCCGCTGCACACAGTAGGAAATCAGATTGCAGAGGTAATAGAGCTGCATCATTCCGGTCTCAGTCATGATGAGATTGAAAAAAAGGTAGATGAAATGATGGAACTGGTAGGTATTCCGGCAGAACGTAAGAGTGAATATCCTCATCAGTTTTCCGGCGGTATGCGCCAGCGTATCGTTATTGCTATGGCTCTTTCCTGCAATCCAAGACTTCTTTTAGCAGATGAGCCTACTACTGCACTGGATGTTACTATTCAGGCTCAGGTATTAAAGATGATGGATGATCTGAAGGAACGTTTAAATACGGCCATGATCATGATCACCCATGACCTGGGAGTTGTAGCCCAGATTTGTAATAAAGTTGCTATTATTTATGCAGGTGAGATTGTAGAATACGGCAAGATTGAAAATATTTATGAGGGAGAGCATCATCATCCTTATACAGTGGGATTATTTGGATCTATTCCGGATATTACCAGTACGGCTAAGCGATTAACACCTATTGATGGATTGATGCCAGATCCCACCAAAAAGATCCCAGGCTGCCGTTTTGAACACAGATGTCCTCATTGTATGGAAATCTGCAGCAAAAAATCACCGGCTATGGCAAATGTAGATGGACATCAGATTAAATGTTTCCTCTATTTACCTGAGGGACAGACAGGCGGGGAGGGAAGATAAATGGATACACCTTTAATTCAGACAGTAGACCTGGTTAAATATTTTAATACCAAACGTGGTCCGCTCCATGCGGTAGATCATGTAAACCTTTCAATCAAAAAAGGTGAGACTCTGGGCGTTGTAGGCGAGAGCGGGTGCGGAAAGTCTACACTGGGAAGAACGATCTTACGCCTTTTGGAACCTACATCCGGTTCGGTTCTCTATAATGGAGATGATATTGTAAAGTACAGCCCGCAAAAGATGAAGGAAATGAGAAAGAAAATGCAGATTATTTTCCAGGACCCATTTACTTCATTAAATCCTCGTATGTCTGTTAGTGAGATCATTGCGGAGCCTATGATCACCACAAAGACTTATACCAACGCAGCAGAACGTCTGGACCGGGTATATCAGCTGATGGAAACAGTAGGACTGGCAGAGCGTTTTATCAACTCCTATCCTCATGAGCTGGATGGCGGAAGACGTCAGCGTATTGGAATTGCAAGAGCTCTTTCTGTAAGACCGGAATTTATCGTCTGTGATGAGCCGGTATCTGCGTTGGATGTTTCTATTCAGGCACAGATCTTAAATCTGATGATGGATCTTCAGGACAGTATGGGGCTTACGTATATGTTTGTAACTCACAATTTAAGTGTTATTAAGCATATCAGCGATAACATTGCAGTTATGTACTTAGGACAGTGTGTGGAGCTGGCCCCTACAGAGGAACTGTTTGCCCATCCGGAACATCCATATACAAAGGCACTTTTAAATGCGATTCCTATTGCATCCTTAAAATATAGGAAAAAACTGGAAATCATTAAAGGTGAGGTAACTTCTCCTATTAATCCAAAGCCAGGCTGTCGTTTTGCAGACCGTTGTCCATATGCTACGGATCGCTGCAGGGAAGATGGACTGAAACTGAAAGAAATAACACCTGGGCATTTTGTTGCATGCCGCTTACATGAATAAGAACTGCGAAATAAAAATGTTCTCTCAGAGTTTTTCATGCACCTGACCTTGTGGCTGATCTTCCGTCAGTTGCACCTGGATTTCATCGCCGTACACACTGCGTACGCTTCAGAATTTGGGCACAATTGACAAAAAATCTTCTTACAAAATCAGGCACAGAAAGATTCAGGGAGGACATAAGACAGAAAGAGAGGGAAAACTTTCCATGTCATCAGAAAACAAGAATGCGTATCCGGTAATTGAGTTAACAGCAGAAACACCGTTTGAAAGAGGTGTCCAGTATGGTACGCAGGCGGCAGACAGGATCCATATCTGTGTGGAGTATTATAAAAAATCCTTTGAAAAACAGGGATTTACCTGGGAAAAGGCCCAGGAATATGCAATGGGATATTTACCTATTGTGAAGGAAGAAATGCCGGAGATTTTAGAGGAAGCAGAAGGCGTTGCAAAGGGAAGCGGACACAGCTTAGGGGAGATCATGGCGGTTAACTGCCGTTATGAGGTCAGTAAAATGCCAAAACCAGAAGAGTGTACCACAGCAGCCATTCTTCCGGAAGCTTCTAAAGGGGGAAAGACCTATGCAGTGAAAAACTGGGATTTCCATCAGGCGATCATGCCTCATATTGTCCTTTTAAGGATCCGTACCAAAGAATATTCAGCTATTGGCTGGGCAGAGGCAGGACAGATGCCAAGAGAAGGCTTTAACTCCTATGGGGTAGCCATTATCAACAATGGTCTTGCTTCCAAATATGATTATTACGGTGAGGGACTTCCTGTTACATTCCTGCGCCGAAGAGTTTTGGCAAGCAAGAGTTTTGAAGAGGCAGCGGATCTGGTAAAAAACTTAAAACGTTGTATTTCCAACAATGTTGTTCTGGTGGGAAAGAAAGGACAGGTTTTAGACTTTGAGGTACAACCTTACAAGATGGATCAGGTTTACTCACAGGGCGGCATTTTAACCCATGCAAACCATTTCGTAGCAGATCCAGATGCAGATGCATTTCCAAAGCGTGCAAAGGTAAGAGATGTACGTCTTATGGAGCTGTTATCAGAAAAGCGTGGAGAGATTGATGTTCCATTTATCATGGAATGCATGAAAGACCACAAATACTGGCCAAAAGCTATCTGCAGTCATCCTACCTTTGAAGGTGATGAGAGAACCTATATTCCAGACGGTATTACAGTTGCTTCTATGATCGTGGATTTTGAAGAAAATACAGCTTATATTTCTTCAGGACCGCCTTGTGAAAACGAATATATTGCGTACAAATTATGATCATAAAAACAGAAGAGAAGTAAAAAGTTAGAAAGGGGTTTGGTATATGTTGCATTATCCGCTGATTAAAGTTTCAGGTGCTACTTATTATGAGATCGGAAAAGATTATGGCCGTCAGGCAAAAGAGATGATCGCTCATTCTATTAACGATTATAAGCAGGTATTTGCTCTTAGCTCTGACCGTTCCTGGGAAGAAATGCAGGAATTTGCCTTATCTTTCGTAGATATTACCCAAAGGGAAATGCCGGAAGTAATGGAAGAAGTAGAAGGTATTGCGGAGGGATCAGGTTTCTCATTGGCAGATATTATGATTGTAAACTGCCGTTATGAGATCACGAAGTTTCCTAAGAAAAATGAGTGCACCACTGGGGCAGTGCTCCCAGAGGCTGCAAAAGATGGAAAAATGTATCTGATCAAGAACTGGGATTATCGTGTAGGCATTATGGATCATATCCTGATCCTTCATATCACACAGCCGGACGGAACCAGGATCATGGGTCTTACAGAGGCTGGACAGGTACTTAGAAGTGGTGTAAATACCCACGGCATTGGTCTGGTAAGCAATAACCTTCAGTCTATTTATGATAGCTGGAATGTAGGTATCCCTACTGTTTTTGCAAGAAGACAGATCATGAAATTCCATACTCTGAAAGAGGCTGCAGATTATACAAGATCTTTCCCAAGAGCTGTTTCCTGCAATATGCTGTTAGCAGGTTATAAAGAAAAACAGGCCATTGACTTTGAAGTTTATCCAAATGGTGCAGATGAGATCTTTCCGAAAGATGGTATTGTGACCCATGCAAATCACTTTATCGTACAGCCAAAGATCCATGCACTGCAACGCACATTAAGAGATGCAAGAATGCGGGAACTTCTTATGGAGAAGCATGGTGAGATTGATATGGATTATATTAAGTGCTGTATGGCAGACCATGTAAATTATCCACAGTCTCTGTGCCGCCATCCACCGATCCCAACCCAGCCTCTTATGATGAGAAGCATCACTGTATCCAATGAGATTGTTGATTTTGAGGCAGGTGTTGTACATATCTGTGCAGGACCGCCTTGTACAGGAGATTACAGAACTTATGTATTATAATATACCTTGTACTTATATGCGCGGCGGTACCAGCCGCGCATTGATCTTTCAGAAAAAAGACCTTCCAGCAGATAAAACATTGTGGCCGGAGTTTTTTATGAAAGCATTAGGTGTGCGGATGACAGCGGCTGGTCTTTCTGCTATGGGCGTGGACTTCCCTACCCATAAGATTGCTGTAATTTCTCCTCATGAGGGAGAGGACGCAGATGTGGATTATGATTTTTTTCAGACAGATGATGAAAATTATTATGTAGATAACAGGGGAAACTGTGGAAATATGTCTTCAGCAGTGGGGCCGTATGCCATTGATGAAGGAATGGTAGAAGTAAAAGAGCCGGAAACGATTGTACGTATTTTTAATACCAATACAAAAAGGATTATAAGAAGCCGTGTTTTGGTAAAAAATGGAAAAAGCTCCATTGAAGGAGATACCAGGATCCACGGAGTTCCGGGAACGGGTTCCTCCATTGAGCTTACCTTTGAAAATCCCGGTGGCGGTCTTACAGGAAAGCTGTTTCCAACTGGCAATAAACAGGATATTTTAGATGTGCCTGGATATGGAAAACTGCCTGTAACTCTTATTGACTGTGCCAATCCGGTAGTCATTTTTAAAGCAGAGGATGCAGGATTAAAGGGAACAGAACTGACAGAACTGAATAAAAACCAGAAATTTATAGACATTGTCACTTATGTAAGAGGCATGTCAGCAAAGCTTTGTGGTCTGGTAGATAAATGGGAAGATGCGGCAACAAAGTCTACTTATATGCCGTTTGTAGGGATTGTCTCAAAGCCACAGAGTTATAAAGATATGGATGGAAATTTTGTAGATGAAAAAGAAATGTCCATCTGCTGCCGGTCTTTTATTACGAAAATGCACCGTGCATACCCTATTGCAGCGTCTATTGCCACATCAGCTGCAGCTTGTATACCGGGAACAGTGGCAAATGAATGCGTTTGCCCCCGTGACTCAAAAGAAAATGTGATCTTAGGACATGCAGGAGGTTATACAACAGTAAATATTAAAACAGAAGGGGAACAGATACTTTCCGGAACTGTGATCCGTACTGCATGCCCTATTATGAAGGGAACTTTGTGGGTGGAGATTTAACCGGAATATCTTTATAACATAAAAATGGAACAGAAACCTGTATAGGCGCCTGTTCCGTTTTTATTATGTTGCAGAAATACCTCTTGCTGTGCTGGGAGGGGGTGAGAGAATGTTTTAGATCCACCCCCCATCAAGCCCAATGATCTGTCCTGTAAGATAGGATTCTTTATAACCAAGATGATAAGCCAGATCAGCTACTTCTTCTGCTTTACCAAGGCGTCCTGCCGGTATCTCATCTACCAGTGCGATCAGTTCGTCTTCTTCCATCCACTGGTTCATTTCTGTGTCAATGGCGCCGCAGGCAATAGCATTGACCTGGATGTTGCTTGGCCCCAGTTCTTTGGCAAGAGCACGGGTCAGAGCGTTGATGCCGCCTTTGGTTGCAGAGTAAGCTGCTTCACAGGAAGCTCCCGCAACACCCCATACAGAGGAAATATTGATGATCTTTCCCTGTTTTTGGTGTACCATATAAGGGATCGCCAATTTGCAGCAGTTAAAAACAGAAGTTAAATTCATATGGAGAATTTTATCCCAGTCTTCACTGCTCATATCCTGAAGCAGTCCGATGTAGGAAACACCGGCATTATTTACCAGTACATCTATACCTCCAAACTGTTTCTTTATCTTTGCGAACAATTCTTTGCAGCAATCCATATCTCCCATATCTCCCATATAGGCAAGACAAGGCACCTGATAATTCTCAATTTCTTTTTTGGTCTGCATCAGGCGGTCTTCATTGCGGATGCAGCTGATGGCTACATTATAGCCTTTCCGGGCAAATTTAATGGCAATGGCTTTTCCGATACCACGGGAAGCGCCGGTCACAAGTACAGTTTTTCTTGACATAAGCTCACGTTCCTTTCTGCATGTGTACAGTACTGTTTCTGTTCGCGTGTTCCACGATCAGTGACGCAGTATTTGCTCTTTCTATTTTAGCACAGAATGGAGAGGTTGGCATATATCTGGTTGATCTGTAAAGATAATTGTAAGAATTTGAAGTGCAACAATAGTAAAATCTATGCTATAATAATTACGAATTGGTTACAATATGTTAAGAGATAATGAAAAAATAGACAGGAAACAATAAAAATGATATCACATATCTATGATCTGATCATAATCGGTTCAGGACCGGCTGGGCTTGCAGCGGCTGTATATGCCCAGAGAGCCTGTCTGGACACTCTGGTAATCGAACAATCTATGGTAAGCGGCGGACAGATATTAAATACTTATGAAGTGGATAACTATCCCGGATATCCCGGTATCAGCGGTTATGAGCTGGGAATGAAGCTGCGGGAGCATGCAGACAAGCTGGGGGCACATTTTAAAGAAGACACGGTTTTAAAAATAGAGGATAAAGGCCCGAAAGAAGTGAAAAGGGTCATTGGAATGAATGAGACCTATGAAGCCAGGACACTGATCCTTGCAACAGGGGCAGCTCATAAAAAACTGGGGATCCCAGGGGAAACAGAACTGGCAGGAGCTGGTGTTTCTTACTGTGCTACCTGCGATGGTGCATTTTTCAGAAACAGGACCGTTGCTGTGATCGGTGGCGGTGATGTGGCGGTAGAAGATGCCGTTTTCCTGTCCCGTATGTGCAGCAAGGTATACCTGATACACAGGCGGGGAGAACTCCGGGCAGCAAAAAGCCTTCAGAACCAGCTGTTTTCAAAGGAAAATGTAGAGATCCTCTGGAATATGCAGGCTCAGGCCATAGAAGGAGACGGTACAGTAGAACGTTTGATCCTTTCAGAGAATGATACAGGGGAAAAGAAAGAAATTTCCGTTCAGGGTGTGTTTATTGCTGTAGGAATACAGCCGGAAACAAAGGCTTTTGAAGGGATTGTGAATATGGAACAGGGCTATATCAAAGCAGAGGAAGAAGGCATTACTTCTGCGCCTGGCATTTTCGCAGCAGGAGATGCAAGAACCAAGAAACTACGGCAGATCGTTACAGCAACGGCAGATGGAGCTAATGCAGTGACCAGTGCAGAGCAGTATCTGTCAGACTTAAAGAGAGGATAAGAATACCGATGAACACATGGAAAAAATTACTGATCATCAGCGGAATGTGCAGCCTTGCAGGTGTGACACCGGCTTTTGCGTCCACAAATCTGGAAACCGGTTCCTCTCTTGCGGGAATTTCCGTAGCGTTAAATAATTATTATGCCGGAAATGCACAGCCGGAAAAGAAGCTGGCGTCATCTTACAATCAGTTGGAGGCAACAGAAACGAAAAAAAGCAGTGAAACAAAGACTGCAACAGAGACAAAGGCCGCAGCAACTGCAAAGGCAGAAACAAAAGCCCAGACCTCATCCGGAGCAAAAACAGAGACAAAAGCAGCGGCTTCTACAGAAGTAAAGGCAGCAGCTGTTTCACAGACAAAGGCAGCTTCTTCTGCCTATGATAATATTGCAGTATCTAAAGTAAGCGGATCTGTAAATATCCGTACAGAGGCAAATACCTCCAGTTCCATAACAGGAAAGATCTACAATGACTGTGCAGCAACGATCTTAGATACAGTAGACGGCGAAGGCGGAAAATGGTACAAGATCCAGTCCGGCTCTGTAACCGGCTATATTAAATCCGAATATTTTGTTACAGGCCAGAAAGCAGAAACAAAGGCAAAAGAAGTAGGAAAGACCTATGGAACAGTGGTAGATACCACCAGCCTTCGTTTAAGAGAAAGCCCGGATCTGACCAGCAAGACACTGACACTTTTATCAGAAGGCGCCCAGTATTCTGTTGTGGGACAGGAAGGTGATTTCTTAAAAGTAGCTGTGGATACAGACCTGGAAGGTTATGTATTTAAAGACTACATGAAAACCAGTGTAGAATTTAACAAAGCTGTTTCTGTAGAGGAAGAAAAAGCCAAAGAAGAAGACGAAGCCAAGCGTAAAGAAGAAGCTGACAAGGCAATGAAAGAGTTAGAAGCTGCAAAGAAAGCGGAGAGCAAGGCAGCAGAAACCAAAGCAGAAACCAAAGCAGAGACGAAAGCGGAAACCAAGGCTGAGACAACGGCTGCAAAGAAAGAAACAACAGCTGCTCCAAAGGAAGAGACCAAGAAGGAAAAGACAAAAGAAACAGAGGCAGCTATAAAAGTGATTGCAGCCAATCCGGAAAAGGCAGAGGATGTGACAGTAGCTGCTCCAACTGTTAAACAGGAGACAAAAGCAGAAACAAAGGCAGAAACGAAAGCTGAGACAAAGGCGGAAACTGTAGCAGAAACAAAGACAGAAACCAAGTCAGAGGGACCTGGGGCAAAGAAAGAGACAAGCTCTTCCAAGAAGACAGAAAGTTCTGCTGTAGAGACAGCTTCCAGAACCGCACTGATCGCCTATGCACAGCAGTTCTTAGGAAATCCTTATGTATACGGCGGCACCAGTCTGACAAAGGGCGCTGACTGTTCCGGCTTTGTTATGAGTGTATTCTCTCATTTCGGTATCAGTACAGGACGCAGTTCCAGAGACCAGGCAGCAAGAGGAAAGGCAATCCCGGTCAGTGAAGTAAAACCAGGAGACCTTTTATTCTATGCCAGCGGCAGCTATATCAATCATGTAGGTATTTATGTAGGAAATGGAAAGATCATCCACTCCAGTACACCTGCTACCGGTATCTGCTATGCACCGTCTAATTACAGAACACCTTGCAAGGCAGTTACATTTTTTGACTGATCCTGTTGAAACGTAAAAGTACATAATCAAAATTAAATATGCATCATAATGCACATAAAAATGGGGGAGCCGGTTTTGGCTCCCCTGTTTGTTTTTATGAAGTTTTAAAAGTTTTTAGAATTCAGGTTCGATCAGTCCATAAGTACCATTTTTACGCTTGTACACTACATTTACCTGCTCAGTTTCGGAGTTCAGGAATACGAAGAAATTATGTCCTAACATTTCCATCTGAAGGCAAGCTTCCTCAGGATTTACTGGCTTCATAGCGAATTTCTTGGTTTTTACGATCTGAATATCATCTTCGTAAGCGGTATCTTCTTCATCCTCAATAAATGCCTGGGAGAATGCGATAGCTGCCTGCTTCTTGTCGATGAGTTTCTTTTTATATCTGCGGATCTGGCGTTCAATGATCTCTTCTACCAGATCAATGGATACATACATATCGGTGCTGCTTTCTTCAGCACGGATGGTGTTGCCTTTAACTGGAATGGTCACCTCGATTTTCTGTTGGTCTTTCTGGGCGCTGAGCGCTACGATCACTTCGGTGTCAGGAGTGAAAAAGTGTTCCAGCTTTCCGATCTTCTTTTCAACGGCTGCTTTCAAACCTGGAGTTACCTCAATATTTCGTCCTGTTATGGTATAACGCATAATCA
>OLFV01002710.1_pt1 | contig 12634 bp, 8 predicted proteins | sample 1605551 | NCBI WGS metagenome assembly OLFV01 (sample SAMEA3888922, study PRJEB22519) | human gut metagenome | biome: human gut; feature: human-associated habitat; material: faeces | place: Denmark | collected 2011
CGTTGATAATCTTCTGACTGGTTTTAAAGAAGCTGTGCATCCAAAAGCAAGATTTTATCAGGGCGATATCCGGGACAGAGCTTTTATGGATTCTGTATTTGAAAAAGAAGATATCGACGGTGTCATTCACTTTGCAGCAAGTTCCCAGGTTGGGGAAAGCATGAAGGACCCGCTTAAGTATTACAGTAATAATTTATGCGGTACCGAGGTGCTTTTGGAGAGCATGGTGGCTCATGGAATTGACAAGATCGTCTTTTCGTCCACAGCGGCAACGTATGGAGAGCCTGAGAGCATTCCGATCCTGGAAACCGATCCGACTGTTCCGACCAACTGCTATGGCGAAACGAAGCTGTCCATGGAAAAAATGTTCCACTGGACCTCCATCGCACACAATTTAAGATATGTTTCCCTGCGCTACTTTAATGCCTGTGGCGCGCATCCGAATGGAAAAATTGGTGAGGCTCATAATCCTGAAACACATCTGATCCCGCTGATTCTTCAGGTACCGAACCACCAGAGAGAGTATATTTCCATTTTCGGTACGGATTATGATACAAAAGATGGCACCTGCGTAAGGGATTATATCCATGTCAATGACCTCGCTCAGGCACATATTCTGGCTATGAACTATCTGCGAAACGGCGGAAAGAGCGATATCTTTAACCTTGGAAACGGAGTCGGCTTTACCGTGAAAGAGGTTGTGGAAACGGCCAGAGAAGTAACCGGACATCCGATCCCTGCAAAGGAAGAAGCACGAAGAGCAGGAGATCCATCAACTCTGATTGCTTCCAGTGGAAGAGCAAAAGGTATCCTGGGATGGAAACCGCAGTATGCAGATCTGAGAGTAATCATTGAAACAGCCTGGAAATGGCATCAGGCCCATCCACATGGGTACAAAGCTGATTAAAGGGGGAAGATTGCTATGATCAATACACAGATCAATGAACTTGTGGCTTATGGCTTAAAATGTGGTCTGGTATCGGAGGATGATCAGATTTTTGTGACAAATCAGTTATTAGACCTCTTTCGTCTTTCGGAGTTTCATGAAGAAGAAATCCTGAAAAGCCGGCCATTAGCTGAAATTCTGGAAGATATGGTCTCTTATGCTCATCAGCAGGGAATTCTGGAAGAAGATACCATCGCTTGGAAAGATCTATTTGATACCAGGATCATGGGGCTGTTAACTCCGCTGCCGTCTGTTGTCAGATCCAGGTTTCAAAGCCTTTACCAGGAAGACAGAAAAAAGGCCACAGATTATTTCTATAAATTGAGCCAGGATACAAATTATATCCGTACAGACCGCATCGCAAAAGATGAAAAATGGGTAACGGATACCGAGTATGGTCCGATAGATATTACCATTAACCTGTCTAAGCCGGAAAAAGATCCGAGAGACATTGCCCGGGCCGGCGCAGTAAAAAGTACCGGATATCCAAGCTGCCTCTTATGCAAAGAGAACGAAGGGTTTGCAGGAAATCTTTCTCATCCGGCAAGGCAGAACCACCGGGTGATCCCGATCAAACTGGGCGCAGAACAGTATTTCCTACAGTATTCTCCGTATGTTTACTACAATGAACACTGCATCATTTTCAATGAAGCGCACCGGCCAATGAAGATTGACCAGGCTGTATTTAGAAAACTATTGGAATTTGTAAAGTTGTTTCCGCACTATACGGCCGGCTCCAACGCGGACCTTCCGATTGTCGGCGGTTCCATTTTAAGCCATGATCATTTTCAGGGTGGCGGCTATGTCTTTGCAATGGCCAAGGCACCTTATGAGAGTGAATTTGTCATTCCGGGCTATGAGGATCTGACAGCCGGTATCGTGAGATGGCCCATGTCTGTTATCCGATTAAGAGGAACCGATACAGAAAGGATTACTCTGGCAGCAGATCATATCCTTACTGCATGGCGCAGATATACCGATAAGGAAGCTTTCATTTTTAGTGAAACAGACGGAACACCGCACAATACGATTACTCCGATCGCAAGAATGCATGGAAATCTGTATGAACTGGATCTGGTACTTCGAAACAATGTTACAACGGATGAGTGCCCGTGGGGGGTATATCATCCGTCTGCAGACCTTCACCATATAAAGAAAGAAAACATCGGCCTGATCGAAGTAATGGGACTGGCTGTTTTGCCGGCGCGGCTGAAAAAGGAAATGGCGCTTCTGGAACAATATATCCTTGAAAAGCAGGATGTCCGCAGCAATCCGCAGATCGAAAAGCATGCAGACTGGGTGGATTCCTGGCTTGGATCCTATGAAATAACAGAGGATAACATCCATGCCATTCTGCAGAAAGAAATTGGAAAAGTGTTTGTCCAGGTTTTGGAATGCGCCGGTGTATATAAGAATACAAAAAAGGGAAGAATTGATTTCGGACGGTTTATCGAAACTTTGTAAAAGCCGATACGAACTGACCGGTCAGCAGGTGGTTTAAATTTTATATTTTTTACAAAACCTTCCACTTTTCAAAAAATTCAAAATTACTGTTGACAAACAATATGTTTTACGATATAATCATCTACGTTGCTTGAGAAAATAGCAACGCAGAGATGCAGAAGTGGCGGAATTGGCAGACGCGCACGGTTCAGGTCCGTGTGGTAGTAATACCTTGAGGGTTCGACTCCCTTCTTCTGCAGGAGATGAGCAGGAGGTCAGGAAACTGGCTTCCTGTTTTTGCTTTCCGGATATTTTGGAGAAGATAAACGGAAAACTATTATTTGGAATAATAAAGAAAGGTGGGGGGACAGCAGATGCTGGAACTAAAACATCTCTCCTTTGAAGTAAATGATGACAAGGGAGAAAAAGGAATCATCAAAGATATCAGCCTGAAGGTGAATGATGGCAAATTTGTGGTCATTACAGGACCAAACGGAGGTGGAAAATCCACCACAGCAAAGCTGATCATGGGGATCGAACGCCCGACCGGCGGTCAGATTTTCTTTGACGGAGAAGATATTACAGAGAAGAACATTACGGAAAGAGCAAGGATGGGCATCAGTTTTGCTTTCCAGCAGCCAGTCCGTTTTAAAGGTGTTCAGGTATTGGATCTTCTGCGTCTGGCATCAGGAAAGAAGCTGTCAGCAGCGCAGGCCTGTCAGTATTTGTCCGAGGTAGGACTTTGTGCAAAAGATTATATCAACCGTGAGATTAACGCAAGTCTTTCCGGTGGTGAATTAAAGAGAATTGAGATCGCTACTGTTATTGCAAGAAATGCAAAGCTTTCTGTTTTTGACGAACCGGAAGCGGGGATCGATCTTTGGAGCTTCCAGAACCTGATCCAGGTATTTGAGCGTATGAGAAAGAATAATAATGGCTCCATTCTCATTATTTCCCATCAGGAGCGTATTTTAAATATTGCAGATGAGATCGTTGTGATCGCAGATGGCAAGATCGTAAAACAGGGAACCAGAGAAGAGATCATGCCTGAAATTATGGGAACCGCAGCAGCAGTAGGCGTTTGTTCCGGTTTTACGGGAAATGACGGAAAGGAGGATCAGGAATGATGGATCAGATCCAGGAGAGACTTCTTGCAGAAGTAGCTGACCTTCACGGAGTGCCGGAAGGTGCTTACAATATCCGTGCTAACGGGAAAATGGCTGGAAGAAGTACCACAGCCAACATTGATATTACAACTAAAACAGATAAACCGGGAATTGATATTAAGATCAAGCCGGGAACAAAGCATGAAAGTGTCCATATTCCGGTAGTGGTAAGTGCCAGCGGATTAAAAGAAATGGTTTACAATGATTTCTACATTGGCGAAGACTCTGATGTAGTGATCGTAGCAGGCTGTGGTATCCACAACTGTGGCGATCAGGACTCTGAGCATGACGGCATCCACAGATTTTTCATTGGAAAGAATGCGAAAGTTAAATACGTAGAAAAGCATTACGGTGAAGGTGACGGTACAGGAAAACGTGTTCTGAATCCGGGAACAGAAGTATATATGGAAGAAAACAGCCAGATGGAAATGGAGATGGTCCAGATCAAGGGTGTTGACTCTACCATCCGGACCAATACAGCGAAACTGGCAGCAGGTGCCAGACTGGTAGTAAGAGAGCGTCTTCTCACTCATGGGGCCCAGGTGGCTGAAAGTATCTATGAGGTAGAGTTAAATGGTGAAGGCTCCAGTGCCGATGTAGTATCCCGTTCCGTTGCTAAGGGAACCTCCAAACAGACTTTCCGTGCCAGCATTGCAGGAAATGCAAAGTGCAGCGGTCATACAGAATGTGACGCCATTATCATGGACGATGCAAAGATCCTGGCAGTTCCGGGACTGGAAGCAAACGATGTAGATGCAGCTTTGATCCATGAGGCAGCTATCGGAAAGATTGCCGGTGAGCAGCTGATCAAACTGATGACATTGGGACTGACTGAGGAAGAGGCAGAGAATCAGATCATTAATGGATTTTTGAAGTAAGACAGATCCGAAAATGTCATATTAGCTATGTTTTGATGCATAAGTATTTGGGAAAGGGCGTAAGAAAGCAGGAAAATATAACAGATATGGCAATTGCAGCCAATACAGACCAGAAGAGGGAAAACCTTTTAAATCTGTCTTTAAGTGTATCAGAAGAAGAGAGGATGCGTTCTGAAAGTCTGGAAACCGGCTTTGACCGTGAAGAACGGACCTGGGAGCTGATTGTTAAGTATTTTGGTGATCTTAGTGGATTGCGGGAACGGGGCATCCAGGTACGGGAATTGTTAAGTGGTTATGGTATACTGAAGGTGCCGGAATATCTGGTGGACTTTGTTACAAACTTACCGGAAATTGAATATATAGAAAAACCTAAGAGGCTGTTCTTTGCTGTAAATCAGGCAAGAGCGGCCTCTTGTTTATTGGACGTGCAGCAAGGGATTGGTGGAGAAAATGCAAATTCAGACCCTTTAGAAAATATATTTGGTATGGACGGGGGCACTGTGACGGAAAGAGTATCAGCAGAGACTAAGCTGCCAACGGATCTGACTGGAAAAGGCGTTCTCATTGCTATTATCGATTCCGGTATTGATTACCTTCATCCGGATTTTCAAAATCCAGACGGCACCAGCCGCATCCTGTATCTATGGGATCAGGGCCGGGATATTGTATACACGAAAGAGGAGATAAATGAGGCTCTGTCGGCATACAGGGAAGGTTCTGGGGGGCGAAACAGGGCTGCGGCACTGCAGATTGTTCCTTCTGCGGATACAAGTGGCCATGGAACGGCAGTAGCTGCTATTGCAGCAGGAAATGGCAGAGGAAGCAGCGGGCTATACCGTGGTGTAGCCTGTGAAAGTGAGCTGATGGTGGTAAAACTGGGTATCCCTCTTGCAGATAATTTTCCCAGAACTACCCAGTTAATGGAAGCAGTAGATTTCGTTCTTCGCACAGCCAGACAGCTGGGACGGCCGGTGGCAGTGAATTTAAGCTTTGGAAATACCTACGGTTCTCACGACGGAACCAGTCTTTTAGAAACCTTTTTAGATGATATGACAGGATATGGCAGAAATGTGATCGTAGCGGGGACCGGAAATGAGGGAGCCGGAGCAGGTCATACAGGCGGTCTGCTGGAAATGGGAAGAGAGCAGGTCATAGAGCTGTCTGTATCAGCCTTTGAAAATAGTTTTGGGGTGCAGTTGTGGAAATCCTATGCAGATATATTTTCTATTTCCCTAAGATCGCCTTCAGGTGCTATTATGGGAACTTTACAGGAAAATCTGGAGAAACAGCGTTTTAGAAGTGAAAATACAGAGATCCTGAGTTATTATGGAAAACCTTCTCCTTACAGCATGGCGCAGGAGGTATATTTTGATTTTATACCAGCAGGAGATTATATAGACAGCGGCATCTGGCAGTTTATCCTGACACCGGAAAGGATCATTACCGGTCAGTTTGATTTATGGCTTCCTTCCAAAGCTGCATTAAATAATGATACCCGCTTTTTAAAAAGTACCCCGGAAACTACACTGACTATTCCCTCTACAGCCAGAAAAATTATTTCTGCAGGCGCCTATGACTTTCGCACAAGAGCTTATGCTGACTTCTCAGGCCGTGGTTTTACCCGGCAGACCAATCAGGTAAAACCAGATCTGGTGGCTCCGGGGGTGAATATTATCACAGCCGGAAACAGGGGCGGCTACGAAGCTGTTACAGGAACATCTTTCGCAGCGCCCTTTGTTACCGGAGCGGCAGCCCTTTTGATGCAATGGGGGATCATCAACGGAAACGATCCGTTTCTATACGGTGAAAAAGTAAAAGCCTGCCTCATCCGCGGTGCCAGACATTTACCGGGATATGATATCTGGCCAAATGCGCGGGTGGGGTATGGCAGTTTATGTGTATCGGAAAGCCTTCCTTTGCGGAGTGGGGGAGAGGGCTAACGATTATCGATCTTTTCCGGATACATATCGTGGTGTGTCAGCCGGTCAAAAGCTACTTTTTCCCATAATGTATCTTTTTTTCCATAGTTACAGTAGGGATCAATGGATATACCGCCGCGAGGGGTGAATTTTCCCCAGACTTCAATATATTTTGGGTCCATCAGGCGGATCAGGTCTTTCATAATAATATTGACACAATCTTCATGAAAGTCACCATGATTGCGGAAACTGAACAGATACAATTTCAAGGATTTACTCTCCACCATGCGTTCACCGGGAACGTATGAAATATAGATCGTGGCAAAATCAGGCTGTCCGGTTTTTGGACAAAGGCTGGTAAATTCAGGACAGTTAAACTTTACAAAATAATCATTTTCTGGGTGTTTATTGGGAAAAGTTTCCAGGACTTCCGGAGCATAGTCTGCCCTGTATACATTGGTTTGGTTTCCCAAAAGGCTGACGCCTTCCAGTTCTTTTTCGTTTCTTCCAGTCATTTTCATATCCCCCTATGCGTTGCTTATAGAATGTTTTGGGTAAAATACCTGTTCAAGTGCCTTGGACAGTGCTACGCCGCATACAGCAGGTACTGTTTGCCCGATACACAGGCTAAGTGCCAGTGCCCCATAAGGCATGTGGACCATAGGTGACAGCCATAGTGCGACACCAAGGCCCGGTACAAGTGTGATCGGGAAAAAGATCATAAAACGCGGCAGGTGGAATTTTTTGATCAGCATGACAATACCAGATGTTACAATGCCGACGATAAAACCTCCGACCATGTCAATGATGCCGAAACCTCCAAGCATATTTGCGATGAAATTAGCGAGACCAAGCGGGATAACCAGGAACGGAAAAAGATAAGAAAGGGCATATAAAGAAGTTACAATACGGATCTGATAAGCCCCAAAAGAAAAACTTTGTGTCATAAATAAAATAATAACATAAAGCGCGATCACAATGCCGGAAGTTGTAAGTTTCCGGACGTTAGTAAAAGTTTGATTTTCCATGTTTGTTCACCTCCAAAATATAATCACAACAACAATTGATCATAGTTAATATTTGTTGTCCCTAGTTTTATTTTGTGACAGGATGGTCTCGAACTGTCAATCGTATCTGGAAGTTACAGACCTGAGTAGTATAGAACAAAATGGAGATGAAAGCAAGGAGTTTTTTAATTATCTTCCGGATGAGTATGTGATGAGTATGTGATAAGCATGTGCCATATTTGATGACTGTGGAAGAGCTGGCTTTTGCAGATGAAGCGTGAAGCAGGGGAAATGTATTTTAATAAAAACATGGGAAATACTGGTTTATTAACGTTTTCTTTATGTTATAATCAGATTTACGTGTGTAAAAAGCAGAAACAAAGGAAAATGAAAGGACGAAGGTAAAATGAGCAACTTAAAACCCATGTTATTAACAGCCTTAAAGTCCTATGACAAATCCCAGTTTGTAAAAGACGTGACAGCAGGTATTATCGTAGCGATCATCGCGCTTCCTCTGTCTATCGCTCTGGCACTGGCATCTGGCGTAGGTCCTGAGGCAGGTATTTTTACGGCTATCGTAGCTGGTTTCGTTATCTCCGCATTAGGCGGCAGCAGCGTACAGATCGCCGGACCGACAGCAGCATTTGCTACCATTGTAGCAGGTATCGTAGCAAGAGACGGAATGGACGGTCTTGTGATCGCAACGGTTCTTGCAGGTGTATTCCTGATCTTGATGGGCATCTGCCGTTTCGGAAGCCTGATCAAATTTATTCCGTACACCATTACAACCGGTTTTACATCCGGTATCGCTGTTACCATTGTCATCGGACAGTTAAAGGACTTTTTTGGTGTGACCTATCCGGAAGGTGTCCGTCCGATCGAGACCATGGAAAAGCTGGCAGCATTTCTGGAAAATGTTGGAACTGTTAATCCGGCAGCTCTCATCGTAGGAGCTGTAAGCCTGGCAATCCTGATCATTTCCCCTTATATTTTTAAGAAGATACCAGGTTCCCTGATCGCAGTTATCGTTGGTATTTTTATGGTGAAATTCCTTCCGTTAAAGGTTTCTACCATTGGAAATCTGTACACTATCAGCAATGCACTGCCATCTTTCCACCTGCCGGCAGTGAACTTTGAGATCGTGCAGGCGGCTATTCCAAATGCATTTACCATTGCTATCCTGGCAGCTATTGAGTCCCTGCTTTCCTGTGTGGTTGCAGACGGCATGATCAATGGAAAACACCGTTCTGATATGGAATTAGTAGCGCAGGGCGCAGGAAACATTGCTTCTGCATTATTTGGCGGTATTCCGGCTACAGGCGCGATTGCACGTACAGCAGCAAACATTAAAAACGGCGGCCGTACACCAGTTGCTGGTATGGTCCACTCTATTACCCTGGTGATCGTACTGGTTGTGCTGATGCCATATGCAGGTATGATCCCAATGCCTACCATTGCAGCGATCCTGTTTATCGTAGCTTATAATATGTGCCAGTGGCGTACCTTCTTACAGTTAGTAAAAACAGCTCCAAAGAGCGATATCCTGGTTCTGGTAGTAACTTTTGTACTGACTGTATTATTTGACCTGGTCGTGGCTATTGAAATAGGTATGATCCTTGCATGTCTGCTGTTCATCAAAAGAATGAGCGAAGAGACAAAGGCAGAAAGCTGGGTATATACAGATGATGATACTGTAGCTGTTAATGAAAACCTGCGCAAGCTTCCGGCTGAGATCCGTGTTTACGAAGTAAGCGGCCCTCTGTTCTTTGGCGCTTCTGATGCCATTGAGCACATTGTAGTGGAAGAGAGCGCAAAGTGCCTGGTACTGCGTATGAGAGCCGTTCCTGCACTGGACAGCACAGCAATGAATGCCCTGACTGCACTTACAAAGACCTGCGAAAGCAAGGGCGTGACCATTGTATTCTCCCATGTAAATGAGCAGCCTATGAAGGTAATGAAAAAGGCTGGATTTGTTGCTCTTGCAGGTGAAGAGAATTTCTGCCCGAATATCACTGCTGCACTGGAAAGAGCAGAAGAGATCATTAAATAAAGCAGTACATAACAGAAAAATACATAAAAAAAGAAAAAGCCGGAAGGCTGTTGTGATCAGATGTCACAGCAGCTTTCTGGCTTTTATAATAAGTGGAATGACCATTAAGATCCATACGATAGGTTCGGCCATAATAATGCCCCAGTACTGGAAGATGCGGGCAAGGAGGAAAGCACAGATCACTTTTCCTATGAGTTCGATCATACTGGAAAATACAGGAGTAATGTGGTCGCCCATTCCCTGAAGCCCGTTTCTTAAAATGGAAATGGCAGCAGGAGCAAAATAAAAGAGAGTGTCCGTTTTTAAATACCAGGTTGCATTAGACAGGACAGCCGGATTTTTAGATCCTGTTACCAGCCATATAAGCCATGGGGCAACTGTGTAGCTTAAAAGGATCATTCCAAGGGACCAGATCCAGGTAAGGATCAGAGCCTGGCAGATACCTGTGCGGATCCGGTCTTTACGTCCTGCTCCCATATTCTGCCCGCAGTAGGTTGCCATGGTAACGCCCATAACAGAGAATGGAAGCATGAAAAATTCCGTGATCTTGCGGGCGGCTGTGTGTGCAACGATAATATCCTGACCAAAGGTATTGATGGCACATTGAAGGGATAAGGTTCCGAAAAACACCAGAGACATCATGGCTGCCATGGAAAGGCCGGAGGTATATAAAGCTTTTATTTCCCGCAGTTTAAGTTTAAAATCATCTGGTTTAAATCGGAAAACAGGATATCTCTTAAACATGTAGACCAGACTTATGATGGCGGAAAGTGACTGGGACAATACGGTGGCCCAGGCAGCGCCTGCAACACCAAAACCAAACTTTAAAATGAAAAGCAGGTCCAGGGCTACATTTAGTGCTGCTGCAAACAGAAGGAATAAAAGGGGCGCAGTGGTATCGCCCACAGCCCGCAGGATAGATGCGCAGCCATTATAAAGCATAGTGGCTAAAAGTCCTAAAAGAACAGCACGTATGTAGGCGGTGGACTGGCCCATTAATGCTTCAGGTACATTAAGCAGTCGTAAAATAAAGGGAAGACTGCTTACGCAGATGAAGGTAAGAAGCACAGATGTGATGCATCCTAACAGCAGACATCCGGCGCCATATCGGGTTACGCCTTTTTTATCCCCGGCACCAAACTGGCGGGCAATGAGAAGGGCAAAACCATTGGTAAGTCCGGACAGAAATCCGATAAATAAAGTGCTGATAGAAGTAGTAGCTCCTACAGCCGCCAGAGCAGCTTCGCCTAAGGTACTGCCTACCACGCGGGTGTCAGCCAGACTGTAACACAACTGGAAAATATTTCCAAGAGCCACAGGAATGGCAAAGGAGATCATTACTTTTGAGGGAGAACCCTTTGTTAAGTCTTTCATAAAAATACGCTTTCTTCATTTTTTTAATTTTAACAGTTCTGATGGTACCATAAAAATGCAGGGTAATCAATGGAAGAAAATATTACTGTACATGGAGAGGTTACTTTTTGGATTAAAATCGTTATAAGATGATGTAGTGGTAACAAAAATAGTGTATAATGTGTGTAATTGATCGGAAGAGATACAACGGAGAAGGGAGATTTTGCTCATGACTTTTAAACGCACAACTTTAGAGGAAACACTGGCAGTATCACCGTTGCTTGTATTGGATGGAGCCATGTCTACACCTCTTGAAAATATGGGGATAGACTTAAATACAAAACTGTGGACTGCAAAAGTTTTAGCTGATCAGCCGGAAATGGTGAAACAGGTCCATAAAAATTATTTTAAGGCAGGGGCGGACTGCGGGATAACCTGTAGCTATCAGGCAACAGTTCCGGGACTAATGGACATTGGATATACAAAAGAACAGGCAGAAGAACTGATCGCCAAAAGTGTTGAGATCTTTTTGGAAGCGAGAGAAGAGTGGTGGCAGGAAGAAGGAGAAAAAGCAGGCCATACCTGGCCGCTGTGCCTGGCAAGTGTAGGCCCATATGGGGCATATCTGGCAGATGGCTCAGAATATCGGGGGCATTATGAAGTGTCCGAAGAGACTCTTTATGAATTTCATAAGCACAGAATGGAGCTTTTGTGGGAAGCAGGGGCAGATCTGCTTCTGCTTGAAACACAGCCTTCTTTGAGAGAGGCACTTGTAGAGGCTAAAATCGCGGAAGAAATGGGGGCAGATTACTGGATCAGTTTCTCCTGTGGGGATGATAAACACATTAATGAGGGCACAAAGATTGCAGAGTGTGCAAGAGCATTTTCCCGGGATCCCCATAAGTATCCTCATCTGAAAATGATAGGAGTTAATTGCACCAAACCGGCATATATAGTCAGTCTGATCCGGGAATTTCGGACCGCTACAGATCTGCCCATTGCGGTATACCCAAACAGCGGAGAAGAATATGACCCAGTCACAAAGACCTGGCATGGAACCAATGATAAGCGCACTTTTTATGACTATGCTTTATCTTATTTCCAGAATGGAGCTACAGCTGTTGGTGGCTGCTGCACCACAGTAGAAAGCCATATCCGGCAGGTGACCCAGGCCAGACGGGATTTTGAAAAGGCGGGGATTATTCTGAAAATGAGAAAAATGGTTAAAAAACCTCTTGCAATTTCAAAAAAATAGTATTATAGTTACAACTAACAAGTGAATAAGATCTTCAGGGCGGGGTGTGAATCCCCACCGGTGGTATAGCCCACGAGCCGTTAGGCATGATTCGGTGTGATTCCGAAGCCGACAGTATAGTCTGGATGAAAGAAGATAATATATATGGTTTATTTTGCGTATAATTGCTCTGGAATATGATTTATTCCAGAGCTTTTTATATGTGAAGTTTTTTCCGTATGATTTTATGTCCTGAATATTAGATTCAGGACTTTTTTTATGCCGAGGTGAGGAAATTGAAAGACAGCGATTATATGAAAATTGCTCTGCAGCTTGCAGAAAAAGGCAGTGGGTTTACAGCACCGAATCCCATGGTGGGAGCAGTGATTGTAAAAGATGAAAAAATTATTGGGGAAGGCTGGCATCAAAAATATGGAGAGGCACACGCGGAGCGAAATGCGTTGGCGCAATGTGTAGAAGATCCAACAGGGGCGGTTATGTATGTGACATTGGAACCATGTTGTCATCAGGGAAAACAGCCCCCTTGCGTGGATGCCATTATAGAGGCAGGAATCAAGCGCGTGGTGATTGGGTCGGAAGACCCCAACCCTCTTGTCCGGGGAAAGGGGATAAAGATT
>OLFV01002714.1_pt1 | contig 12610 bp, 7 predicted proteins | sample 1605551 | NCBI WGS metagenome assembly OLFV01 (sample SAMEA3888922, study PRJEB22519) | human gut metagenome | biome: human gut; feature: human-associated habitat; material: faeces | place: Denmark | collected 2011
CCCATAGCAGGCGGCGTGGGTATGGCAAGATGCCATACCCTCCTAAGGAGGAATCCGTGGGAGGACATCTCAGTAGGAGGTTCTGTGAATTCGGCGTATTCCGTGGGAGAATATCCCATAGCAGGCGGCGTGGGTATGGCAAGATGCCATACCCTCCTAAGGAGGAATCTGCGGGAGGACACCTAATAAAACTTTGAAGAGAATATGATAATATTAGTGATTTCGATAATTGTGCTCGGCATCATCGCCGCACTGATCGCCAAGCTGAGCAAGCACGACGGCGAGGAGAAGATAACCGTGGTGGAGACATGCGCCACATGCAACGGCACTAACGACAAGTGCGAGCAGGACTGCATGATGGAAGCCGCCACGAAGGACATCGTCTACTACGACGACGAGGAGCTCGACGCGTTCAGCGGTCGCCCGTCAGACAGCTACACCGACGAGGAGGTGGAGCTGTTCAGCGAGGTGCTCTACACCATGCGCCACGAGGAGATAGCCGACTGGTGCCGCAGTCTGACACTGCGCGGTATCAACCTGCCCGACCAGATAAAGGACGAAACATTCATGCTCAGGGAGGGTTAAGGCAATAAAACGCCACAAACAGAGTTATTTATACGTGAAACTATTTAAGACAAGACATATTATACCCATCCTTCTCGCAGCTGTATTGGTGGTTGCGACAGGATGCTCTACGCAGAAAAACACCGCGCGCACACGCTGGTGGCACTCGTTCAAGGCGCGTTATAACACTTATTATAACGGCTCGTTGGCGTATATCGATGCCTCGTTAGAGAAGGAGGAAGGCAACAAGGACAACTTCACCGAGCTTATCCCGCTCTACACCGTGAGCAACAAGAACAGCCGAGAGATAGGCAAGTCGAACTACGACCGCGCCATCGAGAAGTGTCAGAAGACCATCAAGCTGCACAGCATAAAACGCCGACCGCAGTGGACGAAGCAGCGCAAGAAGACGGCGAAGGACTTGGAGTGGCTCTCGCGCCGCGAGTACAACCCGTTCCTTTGGAAGGCGTGGTTGCTCATGGGACGCTCGCAGTTCTACAAGGGAGCGTTCGACGAGGCAGCTGCCACGTTCAACTACATGAGTCGACTCTATCAGACGCAGCCAGCCATCTACGCCAAGTCGAGAGCATGGCTCGCCAAGTGCTACATCGAGGAGGGTTGGCTCTACGATGCCGAGGACGTGATACGCAATATGCAGCGCGACTCCATCCACTGGTCGGCACGCAAGGAGTGGGACTACACCTACGCCGACTACTACATACACACGGGCGAATACGAGAAAGCTATACCCCACCTGCGCAACGTGATAAAGCACGAGATGCGACGCAAGCAGCGCGCACGCGAGTGGTTCCTCATGGGACAGATGCAGGCAGCGTTGGGCAACAACGTGGAGGCGATGAAGGCGTTCAAGCACGTGACGAAGCTCAACCCACCCTACGAGTTAGAGTTCAACGCACGCATCTGCATGACGGAGGTGATGTCCGTAGGACAATCGAAGAAGATGATTGGCAGGCTGAAGCGTATGGCACGCTCGGACAAGAACAAGGAATATCTCGACCAGGTGTACTACGCCATCGGCAACATATACCTCGCACAGAGCGACACCGCACAAGCCATCAACGCCTACGAGCGCGGAGCGGCTAAAGCCACACGCTCGGGCATTGAGAAGGGCGTGCTACTGCTGAAGCTGGGCGACATCTATTGGGAGAAGGAGCGCTACAACGACGCGCAGCGCTGCTACGGTCAAGCCATCGGTATGCTCGACAAAGAGCGCAAGGACTACGAGGAGCTGTCGAACCGCTCGAAGATTTTGGACGACCTCGTGCCATACACCGACGCCATACACCTGCAGGACTCACTGCAGTCGCTCGCCAAGATGAGCGAGAGCGACCGCAACGCTGCCATCGACCGCACCATCGAGGCACTGAAGAAGAAGGAGAAGGAGGAACGCCGACTGCAGGCAGAGCAGGACGCGCAGAACCAGATGAACGGCGGCAACGACATGGCGCAGAACAACCAGTTCGGCAACAACACGACGATGCAGAACCAGCAAAACCTGCAGAACCAGCGCAACGCGCAGTGGTACTTCTACAACCAGATGGCGGTGAGCCAGGGTAAGGCGGCGTTCCAGAAGCAATGGGGCAAGCGCGAGAATGTGGACGACTGGCAGCGCGTGAACAAGACGGTGGTGGCGTTCCAGACCGACGAGCCGGAACTCACCGAGGAGCAGCAGGACTCCATAGCGCAGGCGGAAGCAATAGCCGACTCGCTCGCACTCATCGCTGACAGCGCACAGAACGACCCACACAAACGCGAGTACTACATGGCGCAGATACCGTTCACGGAGGAGCAGGTGGCTGCGAGCAACGGCATCATCGCCGAAGGACTCTACAACTCGGGCGTCATCTTCAAGGACAAGCTCGACAACCTGCCGCGAAGCGAGAAGCAGTTCATGCGACTCATCGGCGGCGACTATCCCAACTTTGAGAAGAAGGCGGAGACTTACTATCACCTCTACCTATTATATATGCGCAAGGGCGACCGACAGACCGCCGACTCGTACGTGGCACGACTCAAGCAGGAGTACCCCGAGAGCGAGTGGACAACACTGCTCACCGACCCCAACTTCGTGGAGAACTCACGTCTCGGCGTGCACCTCGAAGACTCGCTGTACGCCGCTACATACGATGCGTTCAAGGCGGCGCGCTACAAGGAGGTGCGCGGCAATGTCAGCGTGTCCGAACAGCGGTTCCCGTTGGGTGCCAACCGCGACAAGTTCCTCTTCATCGGTGGTCTGGGCAAGCTGAACGACGGCGACTACGAGGGCTGCATCGACGACCTGAACACGGTGGTGAAGAAGTATCCGCAAAGCCCTATAGCCGTAATGGCAGGCATGATAGTGAAGGGCGTGAACGAGGGACGACAGCTGCAAGGCGGCAAGTTCGACCTCGAGAACATCTGGGAGCGCCGCTCGCAGGTGCTCAACGAAAGCGACTCGACGGCGGTGCGCGAGTTCTCTAACGACCGCAACGCTGCATTCATATACATGATTGCGTACCAACCCGACTCGATAGACGCCAACCGTATGCTCTTCGAGCTGGCTCGCTACAACTTCACATCGTTCATGGTGCGCAACTTCGACATAGAGGTGGAGCAGGTGGACGGACTGAACCGTATGCTCGTGAAGGGTTTCCGCAACTACGACGAGGCACTGCAGTACGCACGCCAGCTACAGAAGCAGAAGCAGCTGATGAAGCTCGTGGGCAAGAGTCGACAGATAGTAATAAGCGACGTGAACCTGCCGCTACTCGGCAAACAGTTCAGCTACGCCGACTACGCCGAGTTCTACGAGAAGAACTTCGCTCCGCTTAAGATAGCAACGGAGGATCTGCTCGACATTCCGGAAGAACCAGTCGTTGAACCAGACGAACAGAAGACAGCAAAGCAGCTCGACGACTTCGACGAGGAGTCTGCGAACAACCAGAACACTACGAACACATTCTTCGACGAAGAGCCTCAACCTGCGGAAAAGCCGTCGACTGAGGGTGGCGTGGTGAACATCGAGGAGGAACAACCTCAGGAGTCTGCAACGACTGCTGTAGAAGAACCGAAGCCGGAGGTCAAGGAAGAGTCTGCAACGACTGTTGTAGAGGAACCGAAGCCAGAGGTTAAGAAAGAGTCTGCAACGACTGCTGTAGAGGAACCGAAGCCGGAGGTTAAGGAGGAGTCTGCAACGACTGTCGTTGAGGAACCGAAGCCGGAGGTTAAGAAAGAGCCGAAGCCGATAGTAAAGGAAGAACCCAAGCAGTTGGAGGACGACTTCTACTTCGGCGAAGACCCTCAGCCCAAGCAAGGCACGCCGAGCAAGAAGCAGAGCAACAAGCAGACGGAGAGCTACGACGACGATGAGTATTACGACCTCGACGGTTTTTAACAAAAAAAGAAAGAGCATTATGAGCAACGGATATTTACTGTGGGTAGACGACGAGATTGAACTCTTGCGCGCCCACATCATCTTCCTTCAGAGCAAAGGATACGAGGTGGTGACCGTGAGCAACGGAACAGATGCCATCGAAGAGTGCAAGCAGCACAAGTTCGACCTGGTGCTGCTCGACGAGATGATGCCCGGCATCAGCGGACTCGAAACGCTGCAACAGATAAAGGAGCTGTCGCCTGCCACACCTGTAGTGATGGTGACGAAGAGCGAGGAGGAGAACATCATGGATCAGGCTATCGGCTCGAAGATAGCCGACTATCTGATAAAGCCTGTGAACCCCAACCAGATTCTGCTCACGCTGAAGAAGAACATACACCGCAAGCAGATTGTGTCGGAGGTGACGCAGACAGGCTATCAGCAGAACTTCCAGGACATATCAATGCAGATAATGAACTGCAACACGATAGACGACTGGAAGGATGCGTACCGCCGACTGGTACACTGGGAACTGGAGCTTAGCTCTACGGACAGCAACATGACCGAGATGCTGCAGATGCAGAAGGAGGAAGCAAACAACGGCTTCGCCAAGTTCATAAAGAAGCACTACTTGTCGTGGGTGGCACCGGGCGTAACCGAACGTCCGCTAATGAGCCCGGACATCTTCAAACGCAAGGTGTTCCCTGCGATAAACGAGGGCGAGAAAGTGTTCCTCATCGTCATCGACAACTTCCGCTACGACCAGTGGCGCGTGCTGTCGAAGGAGATTGGAAACATGTTCGACATAGAGGAGGACATGTACACCAGCATCCTGCCGACGGCTACGCAGTACGCACGCAACGCCATCTTCTCGGGACTGATGCCCGAGCAGATTGAGAAGATGTTCCCCGAGCTGTGGGTGGACGAGGACGAAGACGAGGGCAAGAACCTCAACGAGGAACCGCTCATACGCACGCAGATAGAACGCTACCGCCGCCGCGACTCGTTCTCGTATCACAAAGTGAACGACTCGACGGGTGCCGACAAACTGCTTGCACGCCTCAACGAGCTGACAAAGAACGACCTCAACGTCATCGTGGTCAACTTCATCGATATGCTCTCGCACGCAAGAACGGAGTCGAAGATGGTGCGCGAGCTTGCCAACAACGAGTCGGCTTACCGCTCGATAACGCTCTCGTGGTTCCGCCATTCGGTCATGGCAGACCTGCTCAACGCACTCTCGCAGATCGACTGCCGCATCATCATCACTACCGACCACGGCAGTATCCGTGCGTCGAAGCCGGTGAAGATAATCGGCGACCGCAACACGAACACCAACCTGCGCTACAAGCTGGGCAAGAACCTCAACTGCCAATCGAAGGAAGTGTTCGTCATCAAGAACCCACAGGAGGCGCAGCTGCCCGCACCAAACATCAGTACGTCGTACATGTTCGCCACCGGCAGCACATTCTTCGCCTACCCCAACAACTACAACTACTACGTGTCGTACTACAAGGACACGTTCCAGCACGGCGGCATCTCGCTCGAAGAGATGCTCATACCGCTGATAACACTAAAGGGAAGGAAATAAAAAAAGCTGCAAGCAGCTTACTGTTATAATAGAAAAACGAAAAAACTATGGAAATAAAAATCAACTCTCTGGCAGACATCAACGAGGCTGCCAAAACATTTGTCGAGAATATGGGCGACGGCAAGGTGTTCGCCTTCTACGGCAAGATGGGCGCAGGCAAGACTACTTTCGTGAAGGCTATCTGCGAGTATTTGGGCGTGGAGGATGTAATCACTTCGCCCACGTTCGCCATCGTGAACGAATACACATCCGCCACAACCGGCGACGCGATATACCACTTCGACTTCTACCGCATAAAGAAGCTCGAAGAGGTGTACGACATGGGCTACGAAGACTACTTCTACAGCGGTTCGCTGTGCTTCCTCGAGTGGCCGGAGCTGATAGAGGACCTGCTGCCTGAGGACGCAACGAAGGTTACTATCGAAGAGACTGCAGACGGTTCGCGCGTGGTGAAGTTCTAAACTATTTGAACGCGACGCGGTAGGTGCAGCCGTTCTTCCAGTTGCTGCAGCCGTAAGCCGTCTTGCCTTTTATGATTGTACCCTTGCCGCAAACGGGGCAAGTGGTGCCGATTATGCTGTCGTCTGCCGACGGCTCGCTTGTTGCGGGCTGCGGTGAGGCGGCAGCATTTTTTGTTGATGCAGTCGACGACTTTGCAGCAGACTTTGCTGCGGCTTTCTTCGGCGCAGCAGTCTTCTTCTTTTTCGCCTTCTTCAAGTCCTCGTCGGTGGTGATGGTGACACGGCGGTTGCTGTTGTCGCGCAGCACGTCGTACACAATCTCCGTCACCTGTTGCTTCAGCTCGTTGATGAAGTCGGCAGCCTCATATTTCTTGTGCTCTATATCGCGGAGCTTCTTCTCCCAAATGCCGGTCAGCTCGCAACTCTTGAGCAGTTCCTCGTGGATGATATCAATCAGTTCGATACCGGTAGCCGTGGCGATGAGGTTCTTGCGCTCGCGACGTATGTAGTGGCGCTTGAAGAGCGTCTCGATGATGCCAGCACGCGAAGACGGTCGTCCGATGCCGTTCTCCTTCAGCGCAGCACGCAGCGTCTCATCGTCGACGAACTTGCCGGCGGTCTCCATGGCACGCAGCAGCGTAGCCTCGGTGTAGTACTTCGGCGGTGTGGTCCACTTCTCGGTGAGCGTAGGCGTGTGCGGTCCGCTCTCGCCCTTTACGAATGTGGGCAGAGTGCGCTCCTCGTCCTGCTTGTCGTCGTCTTCGGACGACGGTTGTGGGTTGAGGGGTTGAGATGTTGAGGGGTTGAGGGGTTGAGGGGTTGAGGTTTGCTGTTGAGCGTAGATGGTGCGCCATCCTGGCTCCAATATCTCCTTTCCGCTCACCTTGAACTCCACATCCTCCACCTTGCCAAGCACGGTGGTGGTAGCGAACTTGCAGTCGGGATAGAACACGGCGATGAAGCGACGCGCAATGAGGTCGTAGACGTTGCGCTCCATGTCGCTGAGCGCAGACGCAGGCACGCCGGTCGGGATGATGGCGTGGTGGTCGGTCACCTTAGATGTGTCGAAGACACGCTTCGACTTGGGCAACTTCTTTCCGGCAAGCGGCTGTATGTACTGCTCATAGCCGCGCATACCGGTGAGTATGCCGGCACACTTCGGGTAGATGTCGTCGCTCAGGAACTGCGTGTCGACACGCGGATAGGTGGTGAGCTTGCGCTCATAGAGCGACTGTATGAGGTTGAGCGTTGTCTCGGCACTGTATGAGAACTTGCGGTTGCACTCCACCTGCAGCGAGGTGAGGTCGAAGAGGCGTGGAGGAGCCTCGTTGCCGTTCTTCTTCGACACGCCCGTCACCTCGAACGGCTTGTCGGCGATGGTGGCGAACGCCTGCTCGCCCTCCTCCTTCGTCGTGAACTTACCCTTTGTGGCTGTGAAGAGTGTGTCGCGATAGATGGTGGAGAGCACCCAATAAGGCTCGGGCACGAACGAGTCGATCTCCTTCTGGCGGTTGACGATGAGCGCGAGCGTAGGTGTCTGCACACGACCGATGCTGAGCACCTGTCGGTTCTGTCCGTACTTGAGCGTGTAGAGGCGCGTGGCGTTCATGCCCAAGAGCCAGTCGCCGATGGCGCGGCTCAGTCCGGCTACGTACAGCGGCTGGTACTCACTCTGATCCTTGAGCGAGTTGAAGCCCTCGCGGATAGCCTCGTCGGTCATCGACGATATCCAAAGACGCTTCACCGGGCACTTCGCCTGTGCCTTCTGCATCACCCAACGCTGTATCAGTTCACCCTCCTGTCCGGCGTCACCGCAGTTGACGATGCAGTCGGCAGCCTGCATGAGACGCTCGATGACACTGAACTGGCGTTTGATGCCGTCGTCGTCGATGAGCTTGATACCGAAGCGCGGCGGTATCATCGGCAACGCCGAGAGACTCCAGTGCTTCCAATGCTCGGTGTAGTCGTTGGGCTCTTTCAGCGTGCAGAGGTGGCCGAAGGTCCACGTCACTTGGAAGCCATTGCCCTCCATGTATCCGTTGTGGGAAGTTGTGGCACCCAATATGCGGGCTATATCTTTGGCTACGCTTGGTTTCTCGGCTATGCAGACTATCATTTGTTTCTGTTTTTAAAATTAAATACGAAGTGCAAAGTTACTTAAAATTATTGAGTTTCGCACGCCAAGCTCCATATATCTTGCGCGATTACGCAGCGGATACAATCCGCTATATTTCCTTCGGAAGCACACCCGAGGCGTTGCTTCCGAAAGAAAATTTGGTCTTTTAGCGTTTTTTTTTTACACTAATTAACACTTTTGTATCCATTTGCATCATTAATCTGAACTATTTAGACTAACTTTGCAGCGTTTGCGTTATGCATACACAAAAAAAACAAAGACACATCAAACGCATACTTACAACAAGGACTATATTTAGAGAATTAAAGAGTAATTATAAATTAGTATTCATACAACCCCAAAATGAAGAATAATGAGTAACACAAAACATAGCCCACACGAGAACAAACTATTGAAGATGTCAGTATTGCTTGGTGATCTCATCATCATCAATCTATTGTACTGGCTGTTTTGTTGCGTTTTAAAATATGACACCGACATCGACGCAATGCGCCAAACGATGGTGGTAGGTTCTATCGTATATTTAGCTTGCACAATAGACTATGGTGTCGTGCTGCATCATCGCAAGGTGAGCAACCACCAGATTACCATGCGTGTGATGCAGAACTTCTTCGTAAGTGCAATCGGTTGCTTTCTCATGTTCGCCATCGGCGACTTCCAACACATGCCGTTATTCAGAATGATAGAGTTTTGGATGACTGCATTCGTCGGTGTTTCTATCTTCCGCATCATAACACGTCAGGTTGTTGCAGCATGGCGACGTATGCCGAAGCACGCTCACAACGTGGTGTTCGTAGGAAGTAACAGCAACGTGCGCAACATGTATCGCCAGATGACCACACCAAACGACTTAGGTTTCAACGTGCTGGGCTACTTCGACCACCAACCCAACGAGAAATTCTCCGAGCTATGCACATATCTCGGCACACCGCAGGAGATGCCAGAGGTGCTGAAGGAGCACAGCAACGTACACGAATTGTACTGCTGTCTGCCCTCACGCTTCAGCGAGGAAATCCTTGAAGTGATACGCTACTGCGAGCATCACTTCATCCACTTCTATTCGATGCCCAACGTCAGCAACTATCTACACCATCGTATGCACCTCAAAGTGCTGGGCGACGTACCTTACTTGAGTCTATACAACGAGCCGCTGAGCCTCATCGAGAACCGCTTGATAAAGCGCACGTTCGACTTCGTGGTGTCGCTGACATTCCTCTGCACGCTCTTCCCCATCATACTCGCCGTTGTGGCTATCGTTACGAAGACAACAATGCCAGGACCGTTGTTCTTCCGACAGAAGCGCACCGGACTTAACGGCAAGGAGTTCTACTGCCTGAAGTTCCGCAGTATGAAGGTGAACAAGGATGCCGACAAGTTGCAAGCCACAAAGAACGACCCGCGAAAGACGAAGTGGGGCAACATAATGCGCAAGACAAACATCGACGAGCTGCCACAGTTTATCAACGTACTGTTAGGACAGATGAGTATCGTGGGACCACGCCCGCACATGGTGAAGCACACCAACGACTACTCGAAGCTCATCGACAACTACATGGTGCGCCACTATATCAAGCCAGGCATCACCGGTTGGAGCCAGGTGAACGGCTTCAGAGGCGAGACAAAATACCTCTCGCAGATGGAGGGACGTGTGGCTGGCGACATCTGGTACTTGGAGCATTGGAGCGTATGGCTCGACATATATATAATGTATAAGACCGTGGCTAACGTCATAGTTGGCGATAAGCAGGCGTTTTAAGATATGAAAGGCACACCCAGCGGTGTGCCTTTTTTGTTGACGTAACGAAATTGTAACAGTTTAGTAGTACGTGTGAATACAATTATATCTAACTTTGCAAGCAGAACAAAGATATAGCAGTTATGAAACAAAACCAGAAAATCCTCGTTGTTGACGACGAGCAGGACTTGCTCGAAATCCTCAAGTTCAATCTCGAAACAGAAGGCTACGAGGTGCAGACCGCCACATCAGCCGAAGAGGCACAGACGCTTGACATAGCATCGTTCGACCTGCTGCTGCTCGACGTGATGATGGGCGGCATATCGGGGTTCGCCCTCGCCCGACTGCTGAAGGACGACCCACAGACAGCCCGCGTGCCTATCATCTTCCTCACCGCCCGCGACACAGAGAACGACACCGTGACGGGATTTAATCTCGGTGCCGACGACTATATATCGAAGCCGTTCTCGCTGCGCGAGGTGATGGTGCGCGTGCGTGCCGTGCTGCGCCGCACAGCCACTGAGAACGAGGAGGAAGAGGCGCACCTCATCACCTACCAAGGCATCGTGATGAACCTCGACAAGAAGACCGTAGCCATCGACGGCGAGGAAATAGCGTTCACGAAGACCGAGTTCGAACTGCTTCACCTGCTGCTCGACGAGCGCGGACGTGTGTTCTCGCGTCAGGAACTCATCGACCGCGTATGGCCGAAGGACGTGCTGGTACTCGACCGCACCGTGGACGTGAACATCACACGCCTGCGCAAGAAGATAGGCCGCTTCGCGAAGTGCATCGTGACACGTCTCGGATTTGGATATTACTTCGACGCATAGGAGGGTATGGCATCCTGCCATACCCACGCGACCCGCTACGAACTATTGACGTGGGTATGGCAGGATGCCATACCCTCCTACCTACTACGAACAACCTGCGTGGGTATGGCAAGATGCCATACCCTCCTACCTACTACGAACTATTGGCGTGGAGGGTGTGTCAAAACTATAGAATTGTGATGAATGGCTAACTGTAGGAGACTACGGCATTCTTGCCGTAGTCATTGCAAACAGTTGTATTTCAGTTACTAATGGCTACGGCAGGAATGCCGTAGCCTCCTACGATTAGAACCGTTTGCTATTCAATTTGCCAAATATTTTAGTTTTGACACACTCTCCTCCTACCTACTACGAACCACCTGCGTGGGTATGGCAGGATGCCATACCCTCCTAAATTACTAATTATGAAAATATCTGTCGGCAAAAAACTATACCTCAGCATCCTCTCGGTGTTCCTTGTGTTCGCCGTGGCGTTCATCGTGTTCCAGCAGGAGCGCGAGAAACAGTTCAAGATTGACACGCTCAACCTGAAGCTGCAAGACTACAACTCGCGCATGGAGGAGTATCTACGCCTCTTCCCCGACTTCTCGGAGGAGGCACTCGACCGCTATGTAGAAACTCACTACATACAGAATATACGCGTGACGCTGATACGCGCCAACGGCGATGTACTCTACGACAGCAAGCTGAAGGACTACTCGCACATCAACAACCACTCTACACGCCCAGAGATAGCATCGGCACTGAAGCATGGTGCGGGTTCGACCGTCGACCGCAATAGCGAGACCGTACACGGCGACTTCTTCTACTCTGCCACCTACTTTCCCAAGCAGCAGCTCATCATACGCTCCGCCCTGCCCTACACGAGCGACCTCGCACGCTCGCTACAAGCCGACCAGCACTACATCTGGTTCGCCATAGGAGCCATACTGCTGCTCACCATCATACTCTACCGCTTCATCAGCCGACTGAGCGACAACATCACGACGCTGCGCACGTTCGCCTCAAGAGCCGACCACAACGAGTCGCTCGAAACTGAAGACCTCGCCGTGTTCCCCAACGACGAGTTGGGCGAGATAGCCGAGCGCATTATCAAGATATACAAGCGATTGCAGACTACACGCCGCGAGCAGGACGTGCTGAAACGACAGCTCACGCAGAACATCGCACACGAGCTGAAGACGCCCGTGGCAAGCATACAGGGCTATCTGGAGACCATCCTCGAGAACCCGAACATCAACGATGCCACACGCGAGCAGTTTCTGCAGCGTAGCTACGCACAGAGCCAACGCCTCACCTCGCTACTGCAAGACATCTCTACGCTCAACCGCATGGACGACGCACCGGAGATGATGAGCGAGGAAAACGTGAACATATCGGACATCGTATCGAACATACAGAAGGAGACGGCACTGCAACTGCAGCAGAAGGAGATGAAGTTCTGCAACCGCTTGCAGCCGAACATCGTGGTGCGCGGCAGCACGAGTCTGCTCTACAGCGTGTTCCGCAACCTCACCGACAACGCCATCGCCTACGCCGGTGTGGGCACAACGATAACCATAGACGCAGAGCTAAGCTCCGACGAGCTGTTCGACGAACACCGCAAGTGGCACTTCACCTTCTCCGACAACGGCGTGGGCGTGCCGTCGGAGCATCTGTCACGCATCTTCGAACGCTTCTACCGCGTGGACAAAGGACGCTCACGCAAGATGGGCGGCACCGGACTCGGGCTCGCCATCGTGAAGAACGCCGTACTGTTGCACGGCGGAACTATCAGCGCACACAACAACGAGGAGGGAGGACTTAGATTCGAGTTCACACTCAGAGCTTAAACCATCCGCATCGACCGATGCAGACATCTGCGTCGACCGTTGCAGACATCCGCGTCGACCGTTGCAGACATCCGCGTCGACCGT
>OLFV01002717.1_pt1 | contig 12600 bp, 13 predicted proteins | sample 1605551 | NCBI WGS metagenome assembly OLFV01 (sample SAMEA3888922, study PRJEB22519) | human gut metagenome | biome: human gut; feature: human-associated habitat; material: faeces | place: Denmark | collected 2011
CATTAAGTCGGACAGAGCAAAAGTCGTTATGACCGCAGGCTGTATTTCGAGAAACTTTGACATTCCGAATTATATTCACAAGTCTAGGGAGAGAGATAACTCGGCAAATCAGAATTATGCAATATCGGGGCTGGCACATTTGGCACTCACATATTTCTGCAATCTCTCCACACCTTGACGCAGCATCTCGCTATCTGGCAGATTTGCAATAATGGCTTCAATATATCCTTTATCCCGAATCCGCTGCAAAGTCCAAGCATAATTCACATCATATACCCACATCAACCGCACCAGCTTTCTATCTTCATTGGTGCGAATCATAGTATAATCCACCTGCTCTCCTCTCACAAATTTCTCCAAGAACCCAGGAGCAAATACCCCCATCTCCCCAGTGGCATCCCCATTAGGCCCTTTCATAAATTTACGAATAGCCGCAGACTGCCCCTCTGCATCAGGATTAGCCGTAAGGTATGGAGCCAATACTCGGAAAATATCCAGCTTATCTGCATCCCTAATGATTTTGGCGAAAAGCAAATGCCTTTTATCCGGTGCCGGAGCAATTTCCTTTTTATTATGATTCTTGATGGCAAAAAGCACCAGATCCTTTTCCTCCTGCCCCAGTAAATCATAAAAAGGCAGCTCCTGAATTACCTTTACTCCCAAGTCTGCATGATCCTCAGATTTGGCATCCACAAAGGTCTTATATAACTGCCACTGACGGAACCTGCCCACATCATGAAGTAAGCCTATCAGCTCTGCCAAATCCACATCATGAGAAGACAATTGCAAATGCAGGGCCAGCTGTCTGGCATTGGTCGTAACATAGCCAGTATGCTTTTCCTTCATCTGGATGCCAAACATAATATCCTTATCCTCACAGTAAAAAGACTTCATATATGCTTCCATCCACTGATGGGCTGCCTTCAAAGTTTCCTTCATATTTTTCATAAACACTAACCTCCTAAGCAAAAAAACAGCCTTGCCCATCAGATGATGTGCAAGGCAATCTAAATGTCACAGAACCTTCTCAAAATCAGAAGCGGGATGCTTGCAAAGAGGGCAGATATAATCCTCAGGAATTTCCTCCCCTTCGTACTCATAGCCGCAGATCTTGCAGCGCCATACTGTCTTGCCTGAAGGCAGAACAGATGCCTCTGGTTTTGGCTTAATATGTTGGAAATAATATGCGTAGGTCACAGATGGTTCCTCACTGAGAACTTCCATATCGGTAATCTCGCCCACAAACATGGTATGAGAACCCAAATCCTCAGTTTTGGACACCTTTACGGAGATATAGGCATTAGTAGCCTCGGTTATATAGTAAACACTATTTTCGCCGCGCTTACATTCAGCATAATCTGCAAACTTATCAACATCCCTGCCACTGGCAAAACCAAAACGTTTAAAGATATCAAAGGAAGCCTTTTGATTGAGAATTGATACAGTAAAAATTCCAGTTTTGACAATCATATCATGAGTATAATTTGCCTTATTGACACATATACTCAACTGATTAGGTGTAGATGCCGCCTGTATAGCCGTGTTGATAATACAACCATTATCCTTCTCGCCATCCCTTGCTGTCAAGACAAAAAGACCATAGCTAAGTTTAAACATAGCCTGATTATCCATAGTACCCCTCCTAAAGTAAAATTATTTTATAATTAGGAATTCTACATAAATATCAAAAATCCTCTTTTATGTTTTGCCTTTTTTTCATAATTTCCCCTTCAAAGCAGGATTTTAGTATTTTGTGAAGAATATAAAAATATGAGAAGTATTATCATGATAAATTTTATTACTTGGAGGTATGATTATGTCACTAATAAACAAAGAAATTGCAAATTTTTCCGCCCAGGCCTTTATCAAAGCTGCTGGAGCTGAGAAAGGCACATTCAAAACCATTACCAAGGCTGATTTGCTAGACAAATGGTCAGTATTATTTTTCTATCCTGCTGATTTTACTTTTGTATGTCCTACCGAATTAGAGGATTTAGCTAATCTTTATGAAAAATTTCTAAACATTGGCTGTGAAATTTACAGCGTCTCCTGTGATACTCATTTTGTCCACAAGGCGTGGCATGAGAATTCCCCTAAAGTAGGCAAAATTACTTTTCCCATGCTGGCTGACCCTACGGCTGCTTTGGCCAAGGATTTGGATGTATATATTGAAGCCGATGGCATGGCAGAACGAGGTACATTTATCATCAACCCAGAGGGCAGGATTGCCGCATATGAGGTAAATGCTGGCAATGTGGGACGCAATGCAGATGAGTTGCTGCGTAAGGTTGAGGCATTACAGTTCGTTGCCCAGCATGGAGATGAGGTCTGTCCTGCTAGATGGCAGCCAGGAGATGAAACATTGAAACCTAGTATTGATTTGGTTGGCTTGTTGTAATGATTTGGAGGTGTTTTTATGATAGAAGAAAGCTTTATCCCTCAATCCTTCCATCCTCAACTAGCACAGGTTTTTGCTAGATTTGAGCATCCCGTAAAGATTGTGACTCGCTATGACCATAGTGATTTAGGAAAAGATTTGCAAAAGTTTTCTTCGGAATTATCTGCCTTAACAGATAAGATTGCAGTCACCTTAGAAGAAACAGCGGATATTCCAGGGATGGAACTTTTTTTCCATGATGGCAGAGCAACAGGCATTATCTATCACGCATTGCCAAATGGTCAGGAGTTTAACTCCTTTATCGCAGCTATCTACAATACCGCTGGACCAGGCAAGGTAATTGATGCTGAAGCGGAGAAAAAAGCCAAAACTATTACCTCTAAAAAAGCTGTCAAAATTATTGTTACCTTGTCCTGCCATAATTGTCCAGTGGTGGTACAGGCCATGCAGCGAATGGCCTCCCTCAATGATAATATCAGTGTAGAAATTTTTGACTATGCACATTTCACTAATCTAAAGGATAAATACAATTTAAAAGGTGTTCCCTGCTGTATTATAAACGAGGAACGGGAACGGAAATTTATCTATGGCAAAAAGGAAATTGGAGAGCTTTTAGCAGAATTATCGGATACGAATTAGTTTATAATATTTTTTGCTAAAAGATAATTATTTTTTGTTGACTTTTATTCTAAATTGTGTATAATAGAATTAGAGAAAGTCATTAATGAGAGGTTTATATGTTTTCGAAAGGAGTTATTATTTATGAAAAAGTTAGAAATCTTTGAACCAGAACTTTGTGCAGTTGATGGTATGTGCGGTTTGAGTGCAGACCAGGAAATCGTTCGTATTGAAAAGGTTGTCAAGGTTTTGCAGACTAACCTGTATGACATTAATAGATATGTTCAGCCAGATGATCGTCAGAAGTTCATGGAGAATGAAAAGGTTGTTAATTTTGTAAGAGGAAAAGGTGCTAATGCACTTCCTTTGATTCTGTTGGACGGAGAAATTGTCATGGAGGGCAAATACCCTACTAACGATGAGATTGCCAAATATTTGGAAGTACCAAATATGGCAGAGCTTATGAAATAAGACTCTTAGAACGACTGTATAATATTCATATTCCCTGCATACCGATTAACCTAGCTTTTTAGGTAATCATAGTATGCAGGGATTTTTTACACAACGGTAAAATTCCTCTCCTATCCAAATTTTTTTCAGATTTATATGATAATATATTGTTGGGTAGTTTTATCTGCTTTCAAAAATTCAGTAGCATTTTTCTTGAATAATAGAGGGTAACGACTCTCCCATTGCAAAGGATGATAGATATGAAACTAGGCATTGTTGGTTCCGGTGGCATTGTCAAAGAGGTGTTAATAGCCCTAAAACCTATTAACACCGTAGAGATACAGGCTATCTGGGTACGTCCCCACAGTGAGGCCAAGGGGCAGGCTTTGGCACAGGAGAATAATATTCCCCAGGTCTATACTGATTATGAATCCTTTCTTGAGCAGGCAGATATGGACACAGCATATATTGCCCTGGTAAACAGTGCTCATTATGAGTACGCCAAAAAAGCCTTGCTGGCTGGACATAATGTTATTGTAGAAAAGCCCTTTGGCTCTAATCTTAGAGAGGTGCAGGAGCTGGTTCATCTGGCCAAGGAAAAGAACCTGTTTCTCTGGGAGGCTGTTTCCCTGCTTCATATGCCAAATTTCCACAAGCTGCAGGAGCTATTACCCAAGCTTGGCCCTATCCGCATGGTACAGGCCAATTATTCTCAGTATTCCAGCCGCTATGACAAATATCTGGCAGGTACAGTTCTGCCAGCCTTTGATCCCCAGCTTTCTGGCGGAGCTCTGTACGATATAAATATTTATAATCTGAATTTGATTATTGGCCTCTTTGGTAGGCCAAATAATCTTATTTATCAGGCTCACAAGGGCTTTAACGGCATTGACACCTCTGGGGTAGTGCTAATTAGCTATCCTGAATTTCAGGCTCTGGCCATTGGTTCCAAGGACTCTGATAGTCCCAGCACCTGCTTGATTCAAGGCGAAAAGGGCTGGCTAAAGGTGGAAACAGCTCCCAACCAGTTGGAGAAGATTACCTGTCAAATCCGTGGGGAAGAACAAATTCAGGAGTATGCCCTGAATCAATACCCTCACCGACTGAGTCACGAATTTGCGGATTTTGCTGCCATGCTGAATAGCAGAGATTTTGTCGCTAGGGATTTGTATCTAAATATTTCTCTACAGGTGGCAGAAGCTGCGGAAAAAGCCCGCAAACAGGCCGGTATAACCTTTCCTGCTGACCAGCCCCCCACTAAATAAGAGATTAATTTTCCAAAATGACCTACCAAAGGAGGCCATTATCGTGGCAATGCATATCAAAAACAATATGGATTCTCTGAGAATCCAAAATATCCTGACCTCCAATACCAAGAAATCTCAATCCCAGCTAAGCAAAATCGCTTCTGGATTGAAAATCAGCGGAGCGGCAGACGATGCCTCTGGCTATGCTATTGCCGAAGGTATGCGGGTACAGATTCGCGCTCTGTCTCAGGCCCAGCAAAATGCCCAAAACGGCACAAGTATGATGAAGGTGGCAAAAGGGGCTGGCTGTCAGCTCCACTGTGGATATTATTCGTACTATGAAGGAAAAGGCCATTAATGCTGCCAATGACACCAATACGGATGCAGATAGGCAGATTATCCAAAAGGAATTTAATCAGATGATTGACCAGATTGACGATAATGCCCATGTAACCTACAATGGCAAATATCTAATAGATGGCTCCAAGAATCATGCTATTAAGGCTACGGCCACAGTCTTTGCCAATGATTATTTGTCAGGGCCTGATTTGACTGCTCCTCGCAAAATGACTGATTTTGCTGACAAAAACGGCGAAAGTCTTGGTATTCAAGAATCAGATAATATGAGCATATCCGTAGTGCAGGATGGTAAAACCTATAGCCATACCTACCAGGTAGGTGATAAGACCTTCGATGGTTTGATTAGTAGCTTCTATAACGATATTTCCCTTGAAGGCTTCATGGGAGGACTTGCTAACCTTGACTCTCGAAATTACTATGGCTATGACGGATTTGACAATCTTCGTAAACCTGCTAGTGGCCAAAAGACCACTCTTATTACAATGTTCACCAAAACACTTAATGACCCAACACATGCCGAAGATGACGAGATTGGCTTAGAAAGACAACTCGGCGGTATTACCTTCAATATTACAGACCGCTATGGCAATGAAAAAACCAGTACCAATGCAAAATTCAATCAATTCCACGAAGTTATCAGAGCACAGAACGCCTCCCTCGACAATGCTCTTTCCTTGCAGATAGGTAGCAAGGCCAATCAAACCATCAGGGTTGGTCTGACGGATATGAGAGCCTATGCTCTAGCCCTCAAGGGCAAAAAACGGCAATACCATTAGCGTATCCAATTAGATTCACGCCAATGCGGCTATTGAGGTACTGGACAATGCCCTGTCCAAGGCACTGGACCAGCAAACCACCATTGGTGCCATTCAGAGCAGGCTCAGCTATACCATTGACAATATTGTTACCGCCCGTACCAATATCCAGTCAGCAGAATCCGTAATCCGGGATGCTGATATGGCCAAGGAAATGACCTCCTACACTAGATAAAACCTCCTTAGTCAGGCAGCTCAGTCCATGCTGGCTCAATCAAATCAGCAAGACTCCAATGTACTGTCCCTGCTACAGTAAGATAATAAAAAATGATTCAGATGGCTCTTGTCATCTGAATCATTTTTATTATATGCTAATTAATTTTAAACCTTGAATTTGCCAACAGCAGTATTCAGATTCTGGGCAATTTCTGCCAGACTGCGACTGCTGGAAGCAATTTCCTCCGTAGAAGCAGACTGCTCCTCAGTGGAAGCAGAAATATTATGAGTGTGGTCAGAAATATTCTTGGCTGCTTCATCCACGGTCCGTACAGCAGCTACCACATCGGTAGAAGCTCTGGCAGCTTCTTCTGTAGTACGGGCAATTTCCTTAACCTGATTGGCCACCTCGCCATTAATCTTCATAATATTGCCAAAGGAAGCACCAGTTTCTCGAACAATATCCGCCCCCTTTGCCGCCTCGTCAGAACCGGCCTGCATAGCAGATACAGCATCCAAAGTCTTAGTCTGAATAGTGGTAATCATATTGTTAATCTTGTCTACAGCAGTCAAGGATTCCTCCGCCAGCTTTCTTACCTCCTCGGCTACTACTGCAAATCCTCTGCCATGCTCACCAGCTCTAGCTGCCTCAATAGCCGCATTCAGAGCCAGCAAATTGGTCTGAGCCGCAATGGCAGAAACCTGATCCACAATCTGGCCAATTTCCTTGGAAGCCTCTCCCAGCTCGTTAACTACATCAGCGGAACTAGCCACTACCTCACGAATTTTATTCATCTGGCCAATAGCCTGGTTGATGGAGTGTCCGCCATCATTGGCAATAGCTGCTGCCCTGCTAGCATTGCTATCTGCAATATTGGCGTTGCTGGAAATCTCCTGAATGCTGGCAGAAATATGCTCTACCGACATACTAACAGTCCCTACCGCATTGCCCTGATTATTGTTATATTCAGATACCTCATTGACAGATTGAGCTATATTCTGAATAACATGAGCCGATTGATCCGCACTAGCAGTCAGCTGCTGGGAAGAGGCTGCCACAGTTTCTGCCTCCTGAGCTATTTGACGCAGAGCTTTATTAACCTGGGTACGCATATTTGCAATACCATCTGCCAATTCACCAAATTCATCATTAGTAGTAACAGTCCTAGGAGTTTCTCTAAAATCACCATCAGCCAACTTATCAGTAACCACTCTAAAGATGGCAAACATTTTGTTAATATAATTACCAATCTTGATAGCAATACCTGTGCCTAGAATCAACATTACTACACAAATACCGATAAAGAAAGACGCTATACTTTCAGCCATGGCACTAGCTTCACGGTTATCCTTCTGAGCCTGTTCTGTAAGTGCATGCTCTCTTTCCAATATATTTTCCAACAAAGTAGCGAATAATGGATCTGTTACCTTCGCCAAGCGATTAACCTCAGCCACATCTCCCTGAGCATCAGCCTGAACCATTTTATCTACCTGAGTATGATAAGCGTTCCAAGTTTCCTCTATTTTCTGAACCTTAGATAGATCTAAGGCATATACCTTATATTCCTGAAGTGTTGTATCTACATCCTTCCTAGCCTCTGCAATTTTGACATCATATTGCGACTGCAGCTCTGGATCATCCATCAACATTCGTTTCATGGAATACCCACGATAATTAGCTATATCTACATTTATTTTAAACATAAGGTTTATCCGTGGTAAATTACTGGCTACAATATTATTAGATACCGAATCAATAGTCCTAAGCTGTGTTATGCCGTAAACAGCCATAACAATCATGCCTATAATCAATACGCTATAGGATAAAATTAACTTTTTTTAATTGACATAGAAATCCTTCCTTTCATATATGAGTCCCCCTCTCCCCATAAAATAGGAACTCATAATAACTTTGAATACCCTAAAATAATTTTGAATATTACTTTGAACATATTAAGTGACATTCAAAATTATCCATCGTTATACAAGACTATTATACCATATATTTTATACTTTTCCACCCCCCGAATTTTTTGGTAATAAAGTCCCGTTTGTTTATTTTATTATTCTTGGTTGAACATTTTTCAATACTTGTAAAGATAAATTAATCAAATACCTGATAATATTAAGCACTATAAAAGGCCTGTTCCTAGATGGAACAGGCCTCTATTTATTCAGGTTTTAGTAAGATTGAATTTATCCGCTAATGCTGTAGATTAGAGGAGACCAATGAGATGGCCTACAATACCTACGGCAAACAGAGCAATGATGATAATGATTGGGGATACGCCCTTCTTCAGCAGCCACATGCACAGGAGAGTCAGCAGCAGTGGAGTCAAACCTGGAATCAAAGCATCCAAGTTATTCTGCAGGGTAGTAACCTTTACAGGCTCCAAGGACATACCGGAAGCAACCTGCTGTAAGGCCATCTTGACGCCTTCGCCCCCTGCCGGCAACTGATCCCACTCAATATATGCACCCTTGGAAAGCTGAATGCTGGAAACCACTGGGGCAAATTTAATGCTAACCCACCGTTGAACCAGAGCACCCAGGACAAACATACCCAAGATAGAAGCACCACGGGTAATATTCTCCAAGAGCTTGCCAGACATATTCTCGGTAATCTGGCCACCAACTTTGTAACCGAACTCCTGAGTGTACCACAGGAAGCCCAGACGAATTACGTTCCACAGAAGGAAGAACAGAATAGGGCCAAGCATATTGCCGTCCATAGCAATAGATGCACACATTGCACCCAGAATAGGACGGAGGGTGAACCAGAATACAGGGTCACCGATACCAGCCAGAGGGCCCATCATACCAACCTTAACACCCTGAATAGCAGCATCATCTACAGGAGCACCATTAGCTCTTTCCTGCTCCAAGGCCAGGTTTACACCGATAATAGGGGCAGCAACATATGGATGAGTGTTAAAGAACTCCATATGACGCTTCAATGCAGCAATTTGCTCAGTCTTTTCCTTGTACAGCTTCTTGATAGCTGGAATCATCAAAAAGGCATAACCGCCGTTCTGCATACGCTCATAGTTCCAGGATGCCTGTAAAAACTGGGAACGCAGGCAAACCTTCAAACGATCAGACTTACTTAAAGTATTCTTATTATCTGCCATGTCAATCACCACTTTCTAATCAATAATCATCCAAAATATCACCTATAGGGTCGTTGGAACCGCCGTTACCGCCGTTTCCACCGCCACCGCCGTTGTTCAGCAGGTGGAGATAGATGAATACAATAGCCATGGCAATAGCGCCAAGGGAAATAAGGGTGATTTCAGTCAAAGCAGCTACGCAGAAGCCCAGGATAAGGAATGCCCAGGTTTCCTTATTGGCAATCATATTGATAACCATTGCATAACCTACAGCAACAACCATGCCGCCGCCGATGGCCATACCAGTGGTGAGCCAATCAGGAATGGACTGCAGACCTGCCTGTACAACATCAGCAGGAACAAAGCACAAAGCTACAGCTGGGATGGCGATACGCAAGCCCTGCATAATTACTGCAGCAACCTGCCAGAACTCCATAGCACCAAAGTTGCCCTTCTCGGCTGCACCATCCATCATATGTACGATAGGTACAGAAAGAGTACGAACAATCATGGTGGTGAACAAACCAGCAACTGCCAGAGGAATTGCAATACCAATAGCAGTAGGTACACCGGCAACACCCTGGCCGCCCTGTACCAAAATGATAGCAGATGCTACAGAAGCAAAGGCAGCATCAGGTGCTACAGCGGCACCAATGTTAGCCCAGCCCAGAGCAATCATCTGCAAAGTACCACCCAGAATAATACATGGAACTGGGTCACCAGCTACAATACCAACCAGTGTGCAGGCCAGTATTGGCTGATGGAATTCAAACTGATCAAGTACGCTCTCCATACCAGCCAGGAGCGCTACTATTATAATACCAATTATGGTAAAAGTACCCATAATATAACCTCCAAATCAATATTTAGATAAACCTTTATAAGTAAATATTATTTCAGCTCAGCTTCTGCCTTCTGCAGGAGAGCATCAAGGTTATCCTGGCCATCAGCTGGAACTTTACGCACATCAAACTTGATGCCCAGCTGCTCCAGCTCCTTAAAGGTAGCTACATCTTCCTTGCCCATGGAAATAACCTTGTTTACCAGCACCTTGCCCACGGAGTGAGCCATGGAACCGATATTCAGAGTCTTAATATTGACACCACCCTTGATAACGGTCAGAGCATCCTCTGGATTCTCAAAAAGAAGCATTGCCTTGGTAGCACCAAAACGGGGATCCTTCTCCACCTCAATAAGCTTCTTCAAAGGAATTACATGAGCCTTTACCCCTGGAGGAGCCGCCTTGGTAATCAAACCCTTGCGCAGTTCATCCTTGGATACAGCGTCAGATACAACAATAATACGATCTGGCTTAACGCTCTTAGTCCAAGCAGTTGCTACCTGACCATGAAGCAGACGGGAATCTACGCGAGCCAGTACATATTTGATATGACCGTCTCCCAGAACAGTTCCCGGTGGAATTGCCCCTGTAGGTGCAGCAGCAGTAGCAGCAGCCTGTACAGGTGCTGGCTCCAGAGACTCAGGCATTACGCTAACAGCCTCTCTGGATGGAGCAATAATGTTCTTGGCAATTTCGTGAGCTGGCATATTCTCGTCACCCATGCGCTCACCCAAAGCACCAATCAACATTGGCAGGCTCAGGCCTGTTACAATTGCCCACTTGTCCTCATGCCCTTTCAGTACGGCACTGGACTGATTGAAAGGAGTGCCTCCCAGTAAATCTACCAGGAATAAAACCTCCTCCTTGTTGGAAAGAGTGTTTACAGCAGCTTCCAGCTTGGCACGGAAGCTATCTGGGCCGTCCTCTGGCAACAGTGTTACTGCAACCAGATCCTCCTGAGGTCCGAAAACCATGCCGGCGGACTGCTTTACACCCTCTGCCAGCCCACCATGGCTGGCCAAAATTATCCCTGTCATATTTGTCCTCCCCCTCTGACAGAAAATACTACGATATTCCCATTCTTTACTCCAATATCTAAGTTGATACCGTTGTAAAAAATAAGAATCAATTACAGTTGTTTTCACAACCTTGACTCATTATAGCACAGTTTTCATATTTCATAAACATTTATTATGAGAAATTTACCATTTTCTATATTTGACATTTGTTCATTTGTATGAATTTTACCCGCATATGCATATACATTCAATTTTTCTCAATTAAATAGCTACATTTTTTCAAAATATCCATCTATTTTTCTGTTTGTTTGATATTTTGATAATTCTTATCAATTAATTTTACAAATACTTCTATGTGCACAAGCAATAATATATTTCACATTGTTTCTGCAACAGTGCAAATCTCCTTATATATTTTAATTCTCGCTTTGACAAAAAGTTATAATTTTTCTATAATAAAACTATACTTTTGTTTATATTTACCCGCAAGTACCTATAGAGAAAGGACGTATTTTATGCTTTATCCATTACTTATGCAGGCTCCAGTCAAGGACTATATTTGGGGCGGCACCCGTCTAAGAGAAAAATACAACAAGGTATCTACCGCTGACAAGCTGGCTGAAAGCTGGGAGCTTTCCTGTCATCCTGCCGGGCCTAGTATTATTGCCAATGGCCCAGCCAAAGGCGAAACTCTGGAACAATATCTGGAGAAAAATGGGATGGAATTATTGGGGACCAAAGGCAAGGACTGCAAGAACTTCCCTATTATGATTAAGCTCATTGATGCCAAGGATAATCTGTCCGTACAGGTGCATCCAGATGACGCCTATGCCCTGAAAAACGAAGGAGAGCTGGGCAAAACCGAAATGTGGTATGTTATTGATGCCGAACCTGGTGCTGAGCTGCTTTATGGCGTAGAAAAAGAAATCACTCGTCAGGAGCTGGCAGACAGCTTGAAGAATGGCACTATTACCGAAATCTGCCACCATGCACCAGTAAAAAAAGGCGATGTTTTCTTTATTCCAGCCGGCACCATTCACGCCATTGGCAAGGGCATCCTGCTGGCAGAGGTACAGGAAAATTCCAACACCACCTATCGCCTTTACGACTATGGCCGTGTAGACAATGACGGCAAGCCTCGTCAGCTCCATGTACAGCAAGGCACTGAGGTGTGCAGTCTGAAGCCTCTGCCACTGGTGGATAAGCGTCAGCAGGCAGCACTTTCTTCTGATTGTACTGCCGAGCTGTTGGTCAACTGTGAATATTTCAACACCTATAGCATTGAACTATCTGGCGCCAACCATCTCAAGGCAGATACCGAAAGCTTCCACACCTTCACTGTACTAGAGGGAAGTCTACTGCTGACTCATCAGGGAGAAAAGCTTCCTATGGAAGCCGGCCAAAGCGTATTCCTGCCAGCCAATATGGGAGAGTACACCATTGAGGGCCAAGCTCACCTTATCTTTACCACACTTTAATAATTACCCACAAAACGTATACAGCAAAAAACCACAGCTACGAATAGCTGTGGTCAGACTGTAGACAAATATGGCAGCGAGTTATCCACACTCGCTGCCATATTTTTG
>OLFV01002718.1_pt1 | contig 12598 bp, 9 predicted proteins | sample 1605551 | NCBI WGS metagenome assembly OLFV01 (sample SAMEA3888922, study PRJEB22519) | human gut metagenome | biome: human gut; feature: human-associated habitat; material: faeces | place: Denmark | collected 2011
GCGCAGCGCGTGCAGCTCTTCAAGATCGAGACTGCCAATGTGCGGGGTCGAGGGGCAAGACCCCTCGTCCTTTCTCTCGGGGGCCTAAGGGGGATACTCTCTTTTGAGAAAGAGAGTATCCCCCTTTTTATGCACTCCTGCGCGGCGTGGGAAGTCCTCGCCGCTCTGCGAGCGGCATTATTCTTTATTCGGTTCGGGATCGCCCGCCAGCGAATCGAGATACAGATACAGCGGCATCAGCTCGCGGAAGCCCGCGAGGACTTCGTCTTTGAGCTCCGGCGTGAACAGCACGCCTTCGGGATTGTCGTCATAGCCGACGGCGATATTTTTCGCGTTGTACCACGGGTTCAGGAGCTTGCCGACGTCGCCCTTCGGGCGCTTGAACTGCTCGCCGGAGAGCGTGAAGCGGGATTTATTCAGCTTGCGCACGAGCTTTTCAAGCCTTTTGGGGTCGGTCTCGATGCGGCGGCGGAGCTTGGCCATCGTGGCGGGGGAGGCGTCCCAGTAGCCGCAGCCATAGCTGAAGTAGTTCGGTGCGAGCTCGAAATACAGCGCGGGGACGCCCTCGAAGCGCTCGTGCGGGCGCTCGATCGTGAACCACAGGTGGTCCTTATATGGGCCGCGGCCAAAGAGACGGCGAGCGTCGCGGTAGATGCGGCAGACGTGTAATTTCAGCGACTGCTTGGGATATTCTGCGGCGATCGCGTCGAACAGTTCGCTGCCGAGCTCGCGCATCGGCCGGTCAACGAGCGCGAGGAACTGCTCCTTTCGCGGCAGGAACCACTCGCGGTTGTTGTTGAATTTGATGCCCCAGAGGAACTCGACGGCCTCGGGCGTAAAACCTTGAAACATGATCCACCTCAAAGAAAAATTTGCAACGATGGCAGTATACCACCGAAAACGCGAAAAAAACAAGAGGGATCTCGCACCAGATCCCTCTTGTCTCAGAGGAGCACCGTCCTGTTTTTACCCAAAAACAGGAACAGGAAAAAGCTAAGTTACTTCGTGGCGTGGTCGACCGAGTACATGTGCTCGATGAGGTCGAGCACCTTGTTGGAGTAGCCGATCTCGTTGTCGTACCAGCTCACGACCTTGACGAACGTATCCGTCAGGGCGATACCGGCCTTGGCGTCGAAGATGGACGTGCGCGTATCGCCGAGGAAGTCGGAGGAAACGACCTGCTCGTCGGTGTAGCCGAGGATACCCTTGAGCTCGCCCTCGCTGGCCTTCTTCATGGCCGCGCAGATCTCATCGTAGGTGGCGGGCTTTTCAAGGTTGACGGTCAGGTCGACGACGGAGACATCCAGCGTGGGAACGCGCATGGACATACCGGTCAGCTTGCCGTTGAGCGAGGGGATGACTTTGCCGACGGCCTTGGCGGCGCCGGTGGAGGAGGGGATGATGTTGCCCGTGGCCGCGCGGCCGCCGCGCCAGTCCTTCAGGGACGGGCCGTCCACGGTCTTCTGCGTGGCGGTGACGGAGTGCACGGTGGTCATCAGGCCATCCTTGATGCCGAAGCAGTCGTTCAGGACCTTGGCGATGGGGGCCAGGCAGTTCGTGGTGCACGAGGCGTTGGAGACGAACTGCATGTCGCTCGTGTAGGAATCGAGGTTGACGCCGCAGACGAACATCGGCGTGTCATCCTTGGACGGGGCGGACATGACGACCTTCTTCGCGCCGGCGTCGATGTGCGCCTGCGCCTTTTCCTTCGTCAGGAACAGGCCCGTGGATTCGACGACGTACTCCGCGCCGATCTTACCCCAGGGCAGATCCGCGGGGTTGCGCTCGGCGAAGACGGGGATCTCGCGGCCGTTGACCACGATGCCGTAATCGTTGCTCTTCACATCGGCGGCGAATCTGCCGTGCATAGTATCGTATTTCAACATGTAGGCCAGATAATCGGCGGGGCAGAGGTCATTGATGCCCACGATCTCGATTTCAGGATGGTTCAGGCTTGCGCGAAAGACCATACGGCCAATGCGGCCAAAGCCATTAATACCGACCTTAATACTCATAAAACTTACTTCCTTCCTGCTTATCGGAATATATCGAATGTTTGGTACATTTAGATATTATATAGCAGTAGTTTCGTTTTGCAAGTCCTTTTTTGCAAAAATTCTGTTTTTTTCATAATTTCCACAAATTCCTTGCTTTTTGACCGAAATTTTGCTACCCTCATACTACAACGCTGTACAACAAAACGTTCTAAGCGTGAGCTTATCGCGAAAACACCAATTCTTTCCGCGCAAACTCCGCCTCCCTGCGGTGAATGCTACCGGTAGGAGAACTTTTATTAGGAGACGCTATGCGGGATTATACTGAAGAAGAACTGAAAATGCTGTCGGATGTGCTGCCGAATATTGCACTGCAGCTGCGCACCTCGCTTTCGACGATCTACACGGCGGTCGACCGCATGGCACCGCAGGAGACGCGGGAGAAGGACCCGAAGACTGACCGCACCGCCGCGGCATTTTACCAGAGCTATTACCAGCTCTACCGCGTCATCAGCAATCTGACCGACGCGGGGAACCTGTTTGAGCGCAAGCGCTTCGAGCTCTACGATGACGACATTGTCGGCGTCTGCCGCAGCGTGTGCGCCGAGGTGGACTTCCTTTTTGCGCAGCGCGGCGTGGAGCTCGACTTCCTCGCCGACCGCGACAGCCGCATCATCGCCCTCGACGCCGAGGCCATCCGCAAGCTGCTGCTGAATCTCCTCTCCAACGCGCTTAAATTTACGCCCAAGGGCGGCAGTGTCCGCGTGCGCGTGAAAACGGAGGGGAGATTTGTCAAGATCACCGTGGCGGACACCGGCAGGGGCATGGACAGCGACACGCTGGCCCATTTGTTCGACCGCTTTATGGACGGCGGGCAGAACCCCATGCCGCCGCGCGGCTTGGGACTGGGCCTTCCCATCTGCCAGCGCATCGCGCAGGGCCATGGGGGCATGATCGTCGCGCAGTCGGAGGAGGGGAAGGGCTCGCTCTTCACCGTCTCGCTCCCTGCGGTAAAGGCCGGGCGCGTACAGCTCAAGGACCGCGGCAGCGACTACGCCGGCGGCTTCAACCGCACGCTCGTGGAGATGTCCGACGCGCTTTCGAGCGAGGCATTTCTGCAAAAGTATCTGGATTAAGGGACACAGATGAAGAAAAAAGTTTTGATCGCCATGAGCGGCGGCGTGGATTCCTCCGCCGCCGCGCTTTTGCTGCAAAAGCAGGGCTACGAGTGCGCGGGCGCGACGCTGTCGCTCTGCGGCAACGAGACGGACGGCGCGAAGCGTATTGCCGACGGTCTCGGCATGCCGTTTTACATCTTCGACGAGCACGAGCTTTTTGCGCGCGAGGTGATGGATCACTTCGTCAGCGAGTACCGCGCGGGCCGCACGCCGAATCCGTGCATCGACTGCAACCGCTGCCTCAAATTCGGTGCATTTTTGGACCGCACGCTGGAGATGGGCTTTGACTACATCGCGACGGGGCACTATGCCCGCGTCGGCTATGACGAAGCGAGCGGACGCTACCGGCTGCTGCGCGGCGAGAGCCGCGCGAAGGACCAGAGCTACGTGCTCTATCAGCTCACGCAGGAGCAACTATCGCATCTTCTGCTGCCGGTCGGCAGCTTTGAAAAGCCGGAAATTCGAGAGCAGGCGGAGGAGGCGGGCCTTGCAAACGCCCATCAGGCCGATTCACAGGACATCTGCTTCATCCCCGACGGGGACTATGTGCGCTTTCTGCGCGACTATGGCGGCGTGACGCCGCAGCCCGGCGACTTTGTCGACGAAACGGGCCGCGTGCTCGGCCGCCACCGCGGTTTGGAGTGCTACACGGCGGGTCAGCGCAAGGGCCTCGGCGTGAGCGCGGACCGCCCGCTCTATGTGATATCCAAAAATGCCGAAAATAATACCGTGCTGCTCGGCGACAACGAGGAACTGTTTTCCGCAGCGCTGCTCGCCTCGCGCGTGAACTGGATCGCGGGGGAGACACCTGCGGAAAAAGTCTATTGCACCGCCAAAACGCGCTACAGCCAGAAAGAGTGCGACGCCGTCGTCACACCGCTGGAAGGAGGCTGCGCGCACGTCGAGCTCCTCACGCCCCAGCGTGCCGTCACGGCAGGACAGGCCGTTGTCTTCTATGATGGCGAAGAGGTCCTCGGCGGCGGCACGATCGAAAAGGCGTTATAAAAGTGAGAAAAGGCTCCGCGAAAGCGGAGCCTTTTGGCATATTATCGTTCGCTGACATGCGCCTCGCTGCCGAAGATCATGTCGTCCACGTCGCCATGACGGATGTTGTCTTTTTCCTTCATTGTACCATTCCTTTCAGCTTTTCTCTCACCCGGCTATTATATGCGCGAGCAAACGAAAAGTTGTACGAAAAAGGGCAATGGGAATAAAAGGCGTCGCAGACTTTCACCCGCAAGGGGTATGCGGCATCCGTAAAGCAGCAAAGCTGCTAACGGCTGCCCAAGCGTCCGCAGGCGCGAAATGATCTTAATCGTAAATTCCGACGTCACCGTCGCGGCATTACGATTGGCGCGCCCGTTCGGGCGCGCCAATCGTGCCACTTCCTCGAAACCGGCTCGCTTCATCCGCCACTGGCGGCGCTTCGCCGATTTCCATGTGCGTCAGAAAAAACGCCTCTCAGCCCGCAAACGTGCGCACCTTCGGCGCGTGCGCTGCCGCGGGCTGCAATCCCCCTCAAAAAAGCGGCTCTGCCGCTTTCTTGAAGTTAATAGCGATGGTTTAGGATCTCCACCACGTCCGCCAGCGCGCCGTCCTTGCAGTGGCAGACGATGTGCGCACCCCATTCCTTGACCTCGGGGATGGCGTTTTCGGGCGCGAAGCCGATCTCGGAGACCTCGAGCATCGGAATGTCATTGTTGTGGTCGCCGATGCAGTAGATGTCCTTGCGCGCAACGCCGAGGAGATTGGCAAGCTTTAAGATCATGCCGCCCTTCGTCGCGCCGCGGCGTGTCAGCTCAAGCAGGTGATCGCTCGAAAAGATGAGCTCGTAGCGTTTTCCCCAGTCCCGAGAGACGATGAAGTCGCGCACCTGCTCCAGAAGCGGCTTTTCCTCTTCAAAGAGCAGCTTGATGATCGGCAGGTCCACCTCGCGGAAGTCCTTGACCTCCTCGGTCTTCGCGCGCGTCAGGTGCTCGTGGTTGCGCGTGTAGTCGTTCGGGTGCAGGACGTGGATGCGGCGGTCGTCGTGGTAGATCTCGAAGCACAGGCCGGGGAAGCGCGCGAGCAGCGCGTCGACGTGATCGTAGATGTCTGCGTCTAAAAACGCGGTCTCCACATAGCAATCCTTGTTGAAGTCATAGATGGCCGCGCCGTTGGCGATGACGCAGGGGGCATTGCAGGGCAGATCCTTGGCGTAGCGGGCAAAGGCGGGCAGCGCGCGGCCGGTGGAGATCGAAAAATAGCCGCCGTTTTGAATGAAATACTCAACTGCCTCGCGGTTGCGCGCGCTCATCGGCGGGATGTCCTCGCCGCGTTCCAGCGCGCCCTGCGTATAGACGAGCGTGTTGTCAAAGTCGCTGGCGAGCAGCACCTTGTTGAATTTCAGCATGATGGATCCTCTCTTCTTTTCTCGTTGTTTTTCGGCAAAAGTATACCACGGCGCGGGAGAAATGAAAAGGGATGTTTTGCGTAAAGATATCAGCCGATGATGCCGAATTTTCCTTTGATAAAATGACGGTAGTCGGGCTGCTTTTCGGCATTTTCGTATTCATGTTTCATGGTTTGCCATATCCAGGCGCGGAACGGATCGCCGGTCTGCGCATAGTGCAGAATGCGCAGCAGCCCCTCCCGCTCTGCGCGGAGAATGGCCTCATAGGCATCGGGGACGAACTCGCACGAGACGACTGCTGCCGCCTCTTCGGACGTGACCGCGAACGGCACGTCGGAAACAGGGGCGGTATTTGCCGGTTCCGCGCCGTAGATATAGCCGGAGACACCGGCATAGGTCTCCTCCAGTGCGTTGGGGTAGTATTCCTCCAGCCGCTGCACGCCGTCTAAGTCGAAGCCGTAAGGCCCCCATTTTTCCCACCGGCCCGTGTGGACAAAGCCGGTGTCGCGGCAGTATTTTTCAACGGCATTGCTCAGATAGACCAGCACATTTTCCCGTTTCTTCGAAAAATAGACGAGCGGGTGGCCATGGTTGGAGACGTGCGGCGTGAGGACGGTGAGACCGCCGGTGGGGGAGGCATGGTACAGCATGGAAGCAATTCCTTTCCGCCTTTTGGCAAAACCGCCGCGAAACAACTGTGCTTCGCGGCGGTTCTATTTCTTGTTTACGCTTCGCTCTTCGGCGCGGGATTTTCGCCGCCCTGACCGCCACTTCTGCGGTGGCCTCTGCCGCCGCGGTGGCTGCGGCGGCGCGGCTTGTTCTCGCCGCCCTCAATCGCGCCCTCGGCTTTCGGCGGGCGGGGCGGACGCGGGGCTTTCGGCGCGTCGGGAGTTTCGCTGTTCGGCTTGCTCTGGCGCGGGGCGCGGCGCTCGCCGTTCTTGTCGGGATTGCGGGGCGGACGTTCGCTGCTCGGCTTATCGCCGCGCGCGGGGCGTTGGCTTCGCTTTTCGGCGGGCTTGTCGCCACCCTTTTGGGGCGTGTTTTCACTCTTCGGCGCGGCGGACTTCTCGCCGCCTTCACCGCTGCCCTTGCCGCGGCCTCTGCCGCCGCGATGCCCGCGGCCGCCGCGGCGGGAACGGCGCTTTTCCGTCTCCTCCTCGTCAGCGGCGGGGGCGTCCGCTTTTGCGACGGGGGCCGTCCACTGTTCGGGCGGCACGATGGGCTTGGCAGACGAGAAGAAGTTCAGCGTCAGCTGCGGCTCCTCCTCCGGCGGCTCCTGATAGCGCTCGGGGAGCGTCGTGGGGAGCTCGATGCCGTCGCGCGAGCCCTTGCCGTTGCGCAGCACATGAATTTCGCAGGTGCGGTAGCGCTTGGGGCTCTCGTTCTGCCCGTCGAGACGCACGAGCACCTGCTCGCGCAGAATGTCGACCGAGCTCACGTTGCCAAGGCCGTCGGGTGTTGCGACAAACGAATCCTGCTTCGGGCAGCGGCGCACCGCGTCCTCGTAGGCGTTCTGTTCGTATTTGAGGCAGCACATGAGCCTGCCGCACGTGCCGGAGATCTTCGTCGGGTTCAGGCTCAGATTCTGCGTCTTGGCCATCTTGATCGAAACGGGGACGAAGTCGTCCAAAAACTGCGAGCAGCAGAAAGGCCGGCCGCAGATGCCGAGGCCGCCGAGCATCTTCGCCTCGTCGCGCACGCCGATCTGCCGCAGCTCGATGCGGGCACGGAACACACCGGCTAAGTCGCGCACGAGCTCGCGGAAGTCCACGCGCCCATCGGACGTGAAGAAAAAGATGATCTTGCTGCCGTCGAAGTTGCTCTCCACGCGCACGAGCTTCATGTCGAGCCCGCGCTCGGCGATCTTCTTCTGGCAGACCTCGAAGGCGTTCTTTTCGCGCGTTTTGTTGTAGGCGTAGGTGCGGTCATCGTTCTCCGTCGCCACGCGCACGAGCGGGCGCAGCGGTTGGACGACGGAATCGTCCTCCACCTCATGGTTGCCCGAGACGCACTGGGCGTACTCGAGCCCCTGCGCGGTCTCGACGATGACGAACTGGTTGGGTTCGACCGTGATGCCGTGCGGGTCAAAATAATATTCCTTGCATCCGCCGCGGAAGCGGACTCCGATCACTTCTGTCAAAGGGTTTCCTCCAATTCAACGGCGAAGCCGCCCAGCGTGGGCCCGACGCCGACGTTATAGGTGCATTTATTGCGGTAGTCCTGCAATAAATCTATTGTGCCGAGTAATTTGGCTTTTGTCAAGCGCGAAGCCAGTGACCGCGCGATGCGAAGATCCCTCTCCGGTACGCTCACGCCGTACTGCCCCAGCAGGGCGGACGAGAGCAGAAGCCGCGTCCCCTCGAAAAGCGAGGACAGGTCGTCGCGCGTGACCTTCTGCGTTTCGAGCTTTGCGAGAAATGCCGCGCGGGACGCGCGCGACCCCTCGGCGATGAGCCGCGCGAGCTCGAGCGTGAGCTCGTCAGGCGCGCCGCCCTCTTCGACGGTGGGGGAGAGCTTGACCTCCACGCAGCGCGAGCGGATGGTCTGGAGCAGAACCGCCGGATTTTCCGCGCAGAAGAAGAACGCTGCGTAAGCGGGCCCCTCCTCCACGAGCTTCAAAAGCACGTTCTGGTCCTTTTCCGTCAGGATGGTGCAGTCCTCGAAAATGTAGACCTTGCGCGCGCCCTCGTTCGGGCGGATGAACGCGTCGGCGCGCATCGCGCGCACCGTGTCGATCGAGAGCTCCTTGTGCTCTGCGTCGCGCACGAACGTGACGTCGGGGTGGATATCCTGCATCACCTTGCGGCAGGCAGGGCAGGCGAGGCAGGGCTTGCTTTCCGCTGTGCACTCCATCGCCGCGGCGGCATAGCGCGCAGCGCTCACGCGGTCGCCGCTGCCGCTGAAAATGAGTGCGTGCGACAGTGCGCCGCGCTTTGCCGCGGCGCGAAGACGCGCCGCCGTATCGGTTTTTGCAAAATCCAAAAGCTCCATTGCCCGCTCCATACTCTGTACTCTGCGCGCATTTTCAGCGCAAATTCAAAAATAGTATATCGCAAAAGTGCGGCGCTTGCAAGAAAATCCGCGCCCCGCGACGGAAAAACAGAACGATTTTGTGCCAAATTGCGTTTTGTGGGAGAAAAAATGCGGAAAGTCGACAAAAATTTCACAACTTGTTATTGAAAGTCGGGGATTTTCTGTCTATAATAATATGGCTTGATAATGATCACACAGCGATACATTTTTAATGGAGGAAAACCAATGAGCAAAAAGTATGTCTACCTGTTCTCGGAAGGCAACGCTACCATGCGTGAGCTTCTGGGCGGCAAGGGCGCGAACCTGGCCGAGATGACCAACATCGGTCTGCCCGTGCCCCAGGGCTTCACCATCACGACCGAAGCCTGCACCCAGTATTACGAGGACGGCCGCAAGATCAACGACGAGATCATGGCAGAGATCATGGAATACGTCGCGAAGATGGAAGAGATGAACGGCAAGAAGTTCGGCGATCTGAAGAACCCCCTGCTCGTCTCCGTCCGTTCCGGCGCGCGCGCTTCCATGCCCGGCATGATGGATACCATCCTGAACCTCGGTCTCAACGACGACGTCGTCGCCGCCATGATCGCGGGCAACCCCGACCCCAACTTTGAGCGTTTCGTTTACGACTCCTATCGCCGCTTCATCCAGATGTTCTCCGACGTCGTTATGGAAGTTGGCAAGAAGTACTTTGAGCAGCTCATCGACGCGATGAAGGAAAAGCGCGGCGTCAAGCTCGACATCGAGCTTACCGCAGCCGACCTCAAGGAACTCGCCGAGCAGTTCAAGGCCGAGTACAAGCAGCAGATCGGCGAGGACTTCCCCTCCGACCCCAAGACCCAGCTGTACGAAGCCATCCGCGCCGTGTTCCGCTCCTGGGACAACCCGCGCGCGAACGTCTATCGCCGCGACAACGACATCCCCTATTCCTGGGGCACTGCCGTCAACGTCATGCCGATGGTCTTCGGCAACCTGAACGACAACTCCGGTACCGGCGTCGCCTTCACCCGTGACCCCGCCACCGGCGAGAAGAAGCTCATGGGCGAGTTCCTGACCAACGCTCAGGGCGAGGACGTCGTCGCCGGCGTCCGCACCCCGATGCCCATCTCCCAGATGGAAGAGAAGTTCCCCCAGGCTTACGCCGACTTCGTCAAGGTCTGCGACCTGCTCGAGGATCACTACCGCGACATGCAGGACATGGAGTTCACCGTCGAGAACGGCAAGCTCTATATGCTCCAGTGCCGCAGCGGTAAGCGCACCGCGCAGGCTGCTCTCAAGATCGCCTGTGACCTCGTGGACGAGGGCATGATCGACGAGAAGAAGGCCGTCTCCATGATCGACCCGCGCAACCTCGACACCCTGCTCCATCCCCAGTTCGATGCGGCTGTCCTCAAGAAGGCTCCCGCCATCGCCAAGGCTCTGCCCGCCTCCCCCGGCGCCGCCTGCGGCAAGATCGTCTTCTCCGCTGAGGATGCCAAAGAGTGGAAGGAGCGCGGCGAGAAGGTCGTTCTCGTCCGCCTCGAGACCTCTCCGGAGGATATCGAGGGCATGAAGGCCTCCCAGGGCATCCTGACCGTCCGCGGCGGTATGACCTCCCACGCGGCTGTCGTCGCGCGCGGCATGGGCAAGTGCTGCGTCTCCGGCTGCGGCGAGATCAACATGGACGAGGAGAACAAGAAGTTCGAGCTCGCCGGCAAGACCTATCACGAGGGCGACTTCATCTCCATCGATGGTTCCACCGGTAACATTTACGACGGCATCATCCCCACGGTCGACGCCACCATCGGCGGCGAGTTCGGCCGCGTCATGGCTTGGGCCGACAAGTATCGCCGTCTGGGCGTCCGCACGAACGCCGATAACCCGCATGACACCGAGCAGGCCGTGAAGTTCGGCGCTGAGGGCATCGGCCTCTGCCGCACCGAGCACATGTTCTTCGAGGCTGACCGTATTCCCGCCATCCGCGAGATGATCTGCTCCGACACCGTCGAGCAGCGCGAGAAGGCGCTCGCTAAGCTCGAGCCGATGCAGCAGGGCGACTTTGAAGCCATGTATATCGCGCTCGAGGGCCGTCCGATGACCGTTCGTTTCCTCGATCCCCCACTGCACGAGTTCGTTCCCACCGAGGAAGCTGACATCGAGCAGCTCGCCAAGGACATGGGCAAGAGCGTTCAGGACATCAAGAACATCATCGCCTCCCTGCACGAGTTCAACCCCATGATGGGCCACCGCGGCTGCCGTCTGGCCGTTACGTTCCCCGAGATCGCTGCCATGCAGACCCGTGCGGTCATCAAGGCTGCGCTGAACGTCAACGCCGCGCATCCCGACTGGAACATCATCCCCGAGATCATGATCCCGCTCGTCGGCGAGGTCAAGGAGCTCAAGTACGTCAAGGACGTCGTCGTCGAGGTCGCTGACAAGCTGATCGCCGAGGCCGGCAGCTCCATGAAGTACAAGGTCGGCACCATGATCGAGATCCCGCGCGCCGCTCTGACCGCGGACGAGATCGCCAAGGAAGCGGACTTCTTCTCCTTCGGCACGAACGACCTGACCCAGATGACCTTCGGCTTCAGCCGTGACGATGCCGGCAAGTTCCTCGGCGCGTACTACGACAAGAAGATCTACGAGAGCGATCCGTTCGCCCGTCTCGATCAGACCGGCGTCGGCAAGCTCGTCTCCATGGCCGCCAAGATGGGCCGCGAGACCAACCCGCACATCCACCTCGGCATCTGCGGCGAGCACGGCGGCGATCCCACGTCCGTTGAGTTCTGCCACAAGGTCGGCCTGGACTATGTCTCCTGCAGCCCGTTCCGTGTCCCCATCGCCCGCCTCGCCGCCGCTCAGGCTGCCATCAGAGATTAAAGGAAATAGAATTTTCCCAGATTATAAAAGCATAAGCAACGCCCCCGGTTCAGCCGAACCGGGGGCGTTGTTTTAAATGTCGCCTTAGTGTGAATTCAATTTGCCAATCAGAATAAATGCAAGCACCACAGTGGAGGTTTTATTATGGCAAGAAAGAAACGCACACCGGAAGAAAATGCCCGCAGGGAAAAGATCAGAGAGCTGTTGCAGATGGCGAACATCGGCAGCATGGACGACATCCAGAGCCTGTTCAAAGAGACGATTGCCGAGTTCATGGAAAACGGCCTTGATGCTGAGCTGGACGACGAACTGGGCTACAGCAGGTATGACTATAAAAACAAGGACACGGACAACAGCCGGAACGGGCACAGCAGCAAAACGCTGCGCACCAGCTTCGGTGATGTGGAGATATCCGTGCCCCGGGATCGTAAGGGGGAATTTGAGCCTCATGTGCTGAAGAAAAACCAGACCAGTATCAGTCAGGACATCGAGGAGAAGATCCTGTCCATGTACGCCAAGGGCATGACTACGTCGGATATAGAGACTCATATTCAGGAGATCTACGGCGTAGAGGTATCTGACACGACCGTAAGCCGCATCACGGACAAGATTCTCCCTATCGCGAAAGAATGGCAGCAGCGGCCGTTGGAGAGCGTTTACGCGGTGGTTTTCATGGATGCCATCCACTACCATGTCCGCAGCGAAGGGCAGATCGTGAAGAAGGCAGTCTATATCGCCATCGGCATTGATTTGGACGGCAGGAAAGATGTTCTGGGCATGTGGGTCGGTGAAAATGAAAGCGCCAAATACTGGGCAACGGTACTCAACAGCCTGAAAAACCGCGGAATTGAGGACATTTTCATCGCCTGCACGGATAATTTGACCGGGTTTTCCACTGCCATTGAAGCCGTATTTCCTAAAACGGAAATCCAGAACTGTATTATCCATCAGCTCCGAAATTCCAGCAAATATGTATCCTACAAGGACATAAAGGCACTCATGGCAGATTTGAAGGCAGTCTACGCCGCAGTCGATGAGGCTGCTGCGCTGGACGCTCTGGATGCCTTTTCCGAACGCTGGGACAAAAAATACCCGAAGATCGCTCTGTCCTGGCGGGAGAATTGGTCCAACCTGAGTACCTA
>OLFV01002724.1_pt1 | contig 12569 bp, 13 predicted proteins | sample 1605551 | NCBI WGS metagenome assembly OLFV01 (sample SAMEA3888922, study PRJEB22519) | human gut metagenome | biome: human gut; feature: human-associated habitat; material: faeces | place: Denmark | collected 2011
GATATGCTGAAATAGAAAAACGGAATCGTTTCGTAGAAACGGTTCCGTTTTTGTTGTGTGCCGGGCATGGCACGATTCTTACTGGTGAAAGTCCAGTCGCAGGTATTTACCGCCGAGCGTAGCGGAGCACAAGCCGTAGACAGTAATGGAGATGGGGGAGGAAGTGCATAGCAAAACTGTGAGCCTACGAACAGAAACTGGATATAAGGCTAAATGGTGGGCGAGGTTGCAAAACAAACTAAAGCCCGAAGGGTAAACGTAAAACCAAGACAGTAAATCCAGAGGTTGTACAGTGAAAGAATCGTGAATTACCCCGGGAGGCCCGGATAGCGTGGAAACACGTGCGAAAAAAGTTCATATCCGGGAGTCAGCTGAGGTCATATCTGAGTAGAATTTGAATATCTATAACGATGTAGCGCCGTATACGAGACCCGTACGTACGGTGCAATGGGAGGGGCAAAACTCTACCCTATTATGCAGTGGTGACATAGATAGGAGAGTAAAATCTAAATGATGATCACTCATTAAATAATGTCTTTAGACATTATTTAAGATGAAAGATAGATAATAAAAAATAACAAGCTCTAAAGTGATAAGAGCTTGTTATTTTTTTATATCTAGTATGGTTTGAATGATCAGTGAAATCTTTTGAATGGTGTCTGTAGGTTGCAATCGAAGTTGTTGCGTAATCTGTTGCAATAGCATGTTGTCTTCTAAAGAAATCTTCTCAGGACCGATAAAAAGCTCATATAGATTGATTCGTAAAGCACAGGCTATTTTCTCTAATGTTTTGACTGTAGGACTCTTTTTTCCTCGTTCTAGTTCACCTAAAAAAGCCGGATTGATTCCAGCTTCCCATGCCAGTTTTTCCTGGCTCATACCATTTCTGGTACGGAAGTATTTAATTCGTGCTCCAATATCCATCACGAAATCCTCCTTTTAAAGATAAACTATCATGTCTTTAGACATTGAACAACATACTATGAACATGTATAATGCCTATAGACGCTGATAGAGAGTAAGAGTGTTATTGTTTTAAAGATAAATATCATAAACTATCAACAATTTACTGTTTACTAACGTGAGGTGATAAGGTGTCTATTTTAGAAAGAATCAAATATGATGGTGTAACCAATGGCGAGCCTTGGCTGATTTATAAATGCAAGGAAGAAGATATTGCCTATGGATCACAGCTCATTGTGAGCACAGGACAAGAGGCCATTTTTGTTAAAGGTGGACGGGCCCAGGATATTTTCACATCAGGAACATATACGTTGGAATCTGGGAATTTACCATTTTTGCGAAAGTTTCTGAATATGCCCTTTGGTGGTAAGACCCCTTTTAGTGCAGAGATTGTTTTTGTGAATCGCACAGATAATTTGAATCTGAAGTGGGGGACATCCAGTCCGGTGACCTATGAGGATCCAAAGTATGGGCTCATATTAGATTTACGCTCTTTTGGGAGATTTGGGGTTCAGATTTTTGATAGCCGTCTATTTTTTAATCGATTTATAGGCTCTATGCGATTGGATAGTGGCTATAATCATAATTTTATTATCAATCAATTTTTGTCTACCATTAATACGAAATATAAAACACTTTTGATGCGATTTTTGCAAGAGCATCATATGTCGTATTTTGATTTGCCTGCTTGCTATGAGGAAATATCTCGTTTAGCAAAAGAAACGTTGTTAAATGATTTTGCTTCTTATGGGATTCATTTGCTCAATTTCATGGTAGAGTCAGTGACACCACCAAAGGATCAATATAGCCGGCTTCGACAATATAAAGAGGAATTATCCTTGGGACCTGATTTTTATACTAAGAGACGTTCTTTTGATATTTTGGAAGGAGCCGCCAATTCTTCGGTAGGGAGTATGGTTGGCATGGGGATGGGCCTAGGGGCCGGTATGTATGCGTCTTCTACTGCAGCTGGTCCTGTGGAACGATTGATGTCTCAAGTCAATATCAGTGATCCTGTACAGGTACAGAATAATCTGACTTGTCCCCATTGCCGAGAAGTGGTGAAGCAAGGAAGTGTTTTCTGTCCTCATTGCGGTCAGCCTTTGACGGAGCAGTTCCATTGTCCTTCGTGTGGAAAGGTAGTGGATAAGGAAGCTCGATTTTGTCAATTTTGCGGAGCTTCTTTGAAACGAGTTTGCCCTGCGTGTCATGCCGAGTTGGAACCGGGAGCAAAGTTTTGCAGCAAATGCGGAAAGAAGTGTGATGAATGCTAACGACAGAAATGCTAGAGTGTCCTCAATGCGGTGGTCCAGTACGGATGGATGAGCAAGAGTGTTCTTATTGCCATTCGCCGATACTTGTGAAGCGAGTGCAGGATTTAGACAAGAAAAGGCCAATGGAAATCAATAAGTATATCAAGGCATATCAGAATTTCTTGAAAAATCATGAAGGCAAAAGTCCAGAAGTTTTTACAGCTATGGGCATTTGTCATCTCAAGAATGGCATGTACGATCAGGCGGTAAACGCTTTGGAAAAGGCGGTGAGTTTGTTATCAGAAGAAGGAGATAGTTATTTCTATTTGGCGGTAGCGAAAATGAAAGGGAAGCGCCCTTATTTACAGACCTTATCTACCATTAAATCGGTGGTACAGTGTTTGGAAACGGCTTTGTCCATAGAACCTTGCGGAAGGTATTATTATTTGCTGTACTTGATTCAGAAGGATTTTTATGAAAAGAAACGACTTCGTAATGGGAAAAAATCAGAAGATTTGTGCCAACAGGCTCTCTTACAGGAAGTGGATGATGAGGAAATGCTGTTGTGTCAAACCTATTGCGGATTGGTTTAACTATGAGAGCTGATTGAGTATATGCAAATCAATGGATATATATATTTAGTGAGGAGAAAATAATATGTTGAAAATAGAGAATCAAATCGATCGTTCTAAACTGAAGAAATATTTTTACATCAATTCTAGTGGTTGGTTAGATACTGTTTTTTGGATTAGTCTTCTTCTGTTTTGGACCGGTATTGGGGCAGTAGTATGTTTGATTTGTGGTGTGATTAAATTTGCGGGGGTATTCAAAGCAGGTGCTTCCTCAGCAGAAAAACTCTATGATGAAGTACGAAAAGCGGATGTACAATATTTTAGAAATCGGGCGGTGCAAGTAATGGGATTGGTAGACGAAGAAATGAGTTTGATTGATCCTATTGTAGCTAGTGGATTTGCTGATGAGGATGCGATTAAGTACGGAAAGGAAGTATCGGCGAATGATACAAAGAGAAATTTTTTGAAAATTATTTTTGATTATATTCTATCTATTCCGCGGTCCATTTGGCATTTTATTAAATCCTTTTTTACTGGAGAAGAAATTATTTCTCAAGCCATTTTTATGGAGGGAAGCGATAAAAAGATTAGAAGTTCCTTGGCTAGTGTAGAATTTATCATTTTCACAGAAGAACAAGTTTTGGCCTATGTTTGTCAGTATGATGTAGCACTGGGGATTATTTTGAATGAATATACTCGTGAAGTATTCTATCGAGATATTGACTCTGTCAATTATGGTTCTGAATTGCTTCATATCTGGTCTGAAAATAAGAAAAAATACCGCAAAGTAGCTATTGAACAATTTAGAATGACCATTTCTTCCAGTAATAACATTTGGGCTTCCCTGTCAGGCGAAGGTAGCGTATTGGAAAATCAGATTACTGCGGTCAAGGCTTTGGTTCGGAGCAAGAAAGAAGAAATGAAATAAATTTAGTTGGCGATTAGCAGAAGGCTGTTGGCCGTATGCAATGTATTGTTCGGACATAATGGATATTTGGTTCTTGGTGTCTGATAATTTGGGTACTGTTATCATTGCATGCATAAGAATCATTCTACTGATACGACATTCTAAAGGGGGCGGATTTTTTGCATTCCAAATCCTATTCAAAGAAATTAGCCTATGCGGCACCAATTATCATGGCGATTGTAGGATTGGTGCTGTATAGCTATATTTTACCAGCGAAGTACATGAAAGCCATTAGTTTGATTGATTGGCTCTTTAGTGGTTCTGACCATATCATAGCCACATTACGAGATGCAGATGGGGTATTGGAACAATTTTATAAAATTCTGCTGACGAAAGTCATTGTATGGATATGGTCAGCTGGTTTTGTGATTTCCCTTTTTGTCTGTGGTCATGCGTTGCAAAACAGAAGGACTGCAAATTTATCGGCCAAATTGGTGGGACCCGTATTATCTCCTTTAGCTGATACACTTGTTTCTATGGTACAGGGGAATATACCTCAGAATAGTATAAATTTTATGCGGCTTATAGAGGCGATCATTGATTTACAAAGAATGGTAGAAGGATTGGACGATTTTGGTTATGGAAATCAAAATGTATTATCTCTCGAAGAGGAAATATATGAAGATTTTCAACATATCATGAAAGGGGTGGAATTTCTTAGAAGAGACAATTCTGTAGATCAAGAGAAAATAGATACTTTACTTACGGACATCTCTCATATCAAACAACTGATTTGGCAAAGGGAAAGTCTTTTGAAACATCAATAAGGAGCATGGGAGTAGTACTATGGAGTTATATGAAAAACTAGGCATAGCAGAATCAGCGGATGAAGATATCGTCAAGCAGGCTTTCCGAGAAAAGAAAATGGAGTTACAAAAACAGCTAGGTGCTAAAAATCCGGATGTGCAGAAACAGGCATCCGCTGATTTAAGTGAGCTGATTCATGCGTATGCTGTTTGGAAAAAACAGCAAGGAACGTCAAATGAGGAAAAGGCAAAGATTAAAAACCCTGCCATAGAACGACCAGTACAAGAAGCAGCACAGAAAGAAAAGCCTATATCCGTGCCTATGGCAAGTCAGGCGGTAACAGTAGTGAATCAGACTCCCTCGAAGCAAAGTACTATGTCTGACGGTGTATTACAAACTGTTTCTAGGGAAGAAAACACGCCTACTGTCAAGATTTTAATCGCTGTATTGGGAATCATTGTAGTCATTTTGGTAGGGTATATCGTTTACATGCATAGCGCCAATAACACCACACGAGAAAATCTGAACAAGAAAGTGGATATGGTGGAACCAAAATCAGGATTTTCTAATGAGCAACAACAAGAGAAAGAAAACATTCAGAGCTGCCTTCGCTTTATTGATCGTACGGATGATGAAATCGAGAATTTAGCACAAGATATCAATCGAATGACTGGTAAAAAAGGGGATGTGCGAGAAGATATCCGACGTATTAAAGAAAAAGGGAAGGACTTGCAGTCACAGATAGACAAAGTTTCTGCGCGAGTACAAATCAATCAACATATTTCTGCTAGGCATGTAGAAGCGTTGGTGGGACTTTTGGCATTGGAGAAAAAACGTATTTCCTTATTGATGAGTGGTGTCGATGAATGGCAGGATGGGAGTGAAACGTTGCCTTCTTTCAAAGAAGGTACCAGGCTGTCCAATGAGTTTGATAAAGTGCTGGCACAATACAAGGCTGCTTTGTAAAAGTAAGGATTAATATAGGAAATTTTTTAGAAGGCATCATATGCCTGATGATTTAATATGATAATAATTAACGTGTTAGCAAAACCGATGTAGTTAGCATCTAAAGGAGATTTCCATGCAGCATGTATGTAAAGAAATATTTTATTATAGAAAAATAATTGCAAGCAGCCTAGCGGTACTTTTCATTTTTGCTAATTTTTTAGTATGCTTGACCAAGTATCAATTTTGGGCAGCTCCAGGTTCATATATATGGGATAATCTGTTAGATACTATAGTTTTAACTGCTTTATTTATATATGTGTGGGTGTATTGTTCTTATTATGGCGAGCAGAAAATAGAAGTAGGAAGATATGAAGAGACCATAAGTATTATCTTTAATAAATGTTTCTTTTATGCAACTATATATGGGGTGATTCTCTATTTGGCGTATTGGTATTATAAAGGGTATTTGTGGCACAATCAGGAGTGGATGACGCTTCTTTTCGGTGCTGTTTTTATATTATCGCCTTTATTTTGGATTAAACTGTTTTGGAATTTTTGGGTAACTATTTTCAATTTTTTGACACCTTTTGCGATTGCTTATTGGTCATTGGATTCAGTGGAAAAAGAAAATAGAAAAAGAAGTCGCGATACGAGAATGACTGAATCAGAAGAGTGGTATTATGCGACGGTGATATCTGACATGATAACGGACAACGTAAAAGCAGAGAGCCATTTTTCGGATATGATTTCTACTGGACCTGATAAGGAGACGATTCCATTATATTTACCAAAAGAGAATCGCACGGAAGATGGAATTATGAAACTTGATAGAAAGGTCAGAAGAAGGACACATTTAGTGGTGCTTCTGTTCCTGTTGGCTATTTTGGTGCCTAATGTCACTGATAATGTAGAACAGGCCTATCGCATACATAGTGCGAAATCTCGAACCTTTTTTACTAAGTTACCATTATCAGAGAAATTAGAAAAGGAAGGAAACTGGGAGTATGTGCGAGATACGGATACTCGGGATTATTACTTTGATAAAAATACACTAGTAATTGATTCAGAGACCGGAGTAGTAGAAGCTATTCTTCGTGGGAAACAAAAAGAAGAACAACCAAATTTTTCATATTATTTAGTGTTTTTTCAGTATCCTGAAAAAAAGAAAATCTATGTGCCCATTGATACCTATAATGTGTATGTAGAAAATCCAGATAATTACTTTTATTGTATTCGCGAAGTGCAAGATCAGTCTATAATTAGGGCTCTGTATGATAAAATTAATTATTTATACTGGATGGATTTGTTAGGGGAAAATAAAGAGCAAGAAAATGCATTAGCAAATATGTTAGAAACATTAAAGGATGAAGATACTTCCGCTTACAAATAGATAGTAATGATGAAACTGGCTGATATCAGTGACATACTGAGGATAAAGAATTTGATACCTATGGATAGAAGGTAAGTTATTTAACTTTTGTTATAGGATTAGAAGCTGAATAAAGGAGAAAACTATGGTAGATCCATACAAAATACTAGGAATATCTGAAAACGCGGAAGCAGAAGAAGTCAAAGCGGCTTTTCAAGAAAAGAAAAAAGAGCTGCAAAAGCAACTTTTATCGAAGAAACCAGAGGAGCAAAAAGCAGCGTCGAACCAGTTGCAAGAATTGGTGGCAGCTTATGGAGCTATCAAAAAACAAATGGAAACTAATATAGGGAGCAGTAGTTCTTCTTCTCTTTCTAAAGAACCACAGAAGCGGATCCCTGTTATGGGAATGGAAGTAGAAAAGAAATCTTCGACAGAACCATCCCCTCTTTTACCATCCTATCAGCTAGATGAAAATGAAACGGAAGAGAGTTCTTGGCAGACCATGATGAAAAATGGGCAAGCTGGGGAAATCGCTATTGCTGTTTTGGGAGCTTTGGTAATTGGTTTGGGTGGTTACATTGCTTATGACCATTTTTCAAAGCCTACGATGCCTGTTCCAGCGCCGAATACAATCAATGATATCAATGGGAAAGCCCCAAAGGAAGCCTTGGATATTACCAACAAAATTAAAGAAGAATTATCCCATAAGCCTCAGGTGGAATTGCGTCCAAAGGCCAAAGAAACAGAAGCTGTAACAGAAGAAGTCGCAGACGAGAGTAGCGAATCTGATACCGCTAGCAGTGAAGAAACGACTTCGACAAGAAGCGTATCAAATCGTACGTCTGCCCAGGATGTATTCAAGAAATTTCATCGTGCGATTACCAGGAAGCAGTACAGGGATGCTTATAATTTCTATTCTTCTGATATGCAAAATGCGGTTGGCTCCTATGAAAGTTGGGCTCGTGGCTATATGACGACCGTTTCCAGCATGCCAGAGCAAGTATCTGTGATTGAGCAAACTGATGATATGACAAAATTGTCATTCATATTGAAGGCTGTGGATAAAAAGAATGGCAAAATGATTACTCGTCGATTCAAAGGAATTGTGACACTGGTACAGAGTGATGATGGATGGAAAATCGATGAAATTCGCGGAGATTGGTTATGATGAAACTAGGAAAATATAAAGCCATTGGCGGTTTATGCTTGGGCATAGCGGTTGCTTTGGCAGTAGCTGGATGCAGTATGCTTTCCGCAATTCATTCCTCAGCCCAAGAAGAGACGGTCTTAGAAGATCCAGTGCTTACCCCTAAGGAAAAGGCAAACCGAATTGTGGCCCAAATGACGGATTCACAAAAAATCGGTCAGCTCATGATGATTGGCATTTATGGTACTTCTCTTAATGGGGATAGCCGTTACATGTTGACTGAATCTCCTAATGGCAATGTGATTTTGTTTGATAGAAATATGGAAACACCGGAACAGGTAAAACAGTTGAATGCGGATATCCAGAAAACAGTGAAACAATCTACCGGAGTACCGGCATTTATTGGCGTTGACCAGGAAGGTGGGCAGGTGGCACGGATGGAAACTTATATGCCGCCTATGCCTGCAGCGGCTGTGTTAGGGCAGCAAAGTCCGGCGGTCGCTGCTGATTGGGCTAGACAAACGGGACGTATGCTCAAAGATATCGGATTCAATACTAATTTTGCCCCTGTAGTGGATCTGGCGGGGGCTTATCAACGTTCCTATGGAAATACACCGCAAGAAGTGATTCCCTTTGCAAAAACGGTAATAGATGCCTATAAAGAAACTGGAATTTTCACTTCCTTGAAGCATTTTCCGGGGATTGGAAAAGTAAAGACAGACCCTCACATAGATGGGGACGTAGTGAATATCAGTCGGGCGGATTTAGATGTTCAAGATGGAAAACCTTATAAAGATTTGATTCCGCAGATTGATAATACTACATTCATTATGGTGTCTAATGTTACATTTCCAGGGCTAGATCCGAATGTTCCTGCTTGTTTATCCAAAACAATTATGACAGATGTATTGCGTCACGATTATGGATATCAGGGATTGATATTAACCGATGACATGGAAATGGGAGCCATGGCTAAACACTATGCATTTTCTGAAATGGGAGTGAAAGCTATTCAGGCAGGCGCAGATATTGTTTTAGTTTGTCAAGACTATGGTCATGAACAGGAAGTCTATAATGGCCTTTTGAAAGCATATCGAAATGGTGATTTGGATAAAACTATGGTAGATGAAAAAGTTAGACGGATTGTGGAAGTTAAGCTAGAAAAATTGAAATAGTATGTAAAAGGAGAGAGAATATGTATTGGAAAGCTATAATTGTATTAATGGCAATTTCCATAGGTGTTATTGGAGAATCGGTGGATGCAATAGAATTTTCTCAACCAACTAAATTAGGGACTTTTGAGTGGAATCAAGTCGGACATGGATTTATGATAGAGGGAGCAACTTACAACCATGGCGATAAATATACTAAGATCCGAGGCAAAGCATCAAAAGGATTTTGTAAGGGGATGGTCCAGTTTGGTCGGGGCAAAGATGCCATATATATTAGATATGATGCCTACCAGAAAGAACCGGTGGCCTATATGGGAAATAGAAATATGTCTTCCTTTGTAGATTTTGGGAGTGTTAGGAAAGTAATATATTGCGTGGATAGTGATTTGGTCGTATATCCATTATCGGTTGTACATTCTTTCTTTGATTTTGAATTGGTTGGAAAAAGACGTGATGGGACTTTTGTCAAATTTGTTGATAGTAATGATATATCAGAAGCCTATTTTGGTAGAAAATATGGATGTAACTATTCTTTAAATACTATGCGGGTAGAAGGGGATACGATCGTGGTTCCTTATTCTTGCCAATTTGGAAATCTAGAAAAAGGCGAATTTCATTTTCAATGGGATGAAGACGCGCAATGGTTTGGTGTAGAACAAGTTGTTTACTGAATGAGTAGTGAATGTATTTAATAAAATACATTTAAATCCCAATGAAAAAATGAGCCATTCGTCCGTGAATTTTTGAGCCAATGAAAAAGCACATCTCTGAAATCAATCAGAGATGTGCTTTTTTCAATGTGTGCCGGGCATGGCACGATTCTTACAACAAGCGATAGCCCAAATACTAACACTGGGATATGAGAAATATTTCAGTGATCATAGTATGGGATTTAGACCACAAAGAGGATGCCATCAAGCCATAGAACAAGTACTCACATACTTGAATGAAGGCTATGAATGGGTCATAGATATGGATATAGAAAAATACTTTGATACAGTAAACCATGACAAACTAATTTCAATACTCAGAGAACGCATCAATGATGCGCCAACCCTGCATCTGATACGGAGTTTTCTAAAAGCCGGAATGTTTAAGAAAAGCACAGAAGGAGTACCACAAGGTGGACCACTGTCGCCTATACTAGCAAACGTCTACCTAGATAAACTGGACAAAGAACTGGAATCTAGAGGGCTCAGATTTGTACGCTATGCCGATGACTGTGATATATTTGGCAAATGCGAAAAAGCAGCGGACAGAGTCATGCGATCAGGAACCAGCTGGATAGAAAGAAAACTCTACCTCAGAGTTAGTGCAGAGAAAACAAAAGTAGTAAGACCAACAAAGAGTCAGTTTCTTGGATTTACCTTCTGGAAACAAAAAGATGAATGGAAATGTAAACCAGTAAAAGACAGACTGCAGAAACTTTACGATAAATGTAAGCAAATAACATTGCGTAAAAGAGCAGGAGCTAAGCGGTTAGCAGATACATTCATCGAATTGAATCAAGTGGTCAAAGGATGGATAAACTACTTCAAAATAGGGAGCATGAAAGGGCGACTGAAAGAGTTTGGGGAATGGCTAAGACATAAAGTGCGAGTCATAATCCTAAAGCAATGGAAGGAACCGAAAACCATCATAAGAAATCTAAGTATCCTTAACCGTATAGTAAAATGTCGTTTCACAGACGAAGAAATATACAAAGTAGGTAACAGCAGATTGGGATGGTATAGACAGGCTGCCATGTACGTGGTTAATTATGCTATCCATCCAAAACTTTTGAAAGAAAATACAAAGAGTCGGCCAGGATTGGTCGACCCTTTGGAATATTATCTGAGTAGAATTTGAATATCTATAACGATGTAGCGCCGTATACGAGACCCGTACGTACGGTGCAATGGGAGGGATAAAACTCTACCCTATGGGACTTTGGTGACTAGTGACTAGGGATTGGGGATCAGACATCAGACATCTGACGTCTGCCCTCCGACCTTCGGGCATCGCCTCCTATATGTGCGGCGAAGCCGCCACCGCCATTTCTAAGGAAACACTGATTAAATCGTTGTCCGACTTAGCTCTTGTATTTTCATGCAAGGCAAGGAATAAGCCGCCGCGAATAGCGAGCTATTTAAGGCGGGTTATGACGAAGCCTTGCATGAAAATACATGCCAAGTCAGACTCTGCGATTTAATCAGCGTTTCCTTAATTTCACATTTCTCATGTTTTACTTCAGTGCCACAGTCCATCCTCCCTCGCAGAGGACGAAGAAGAGGAGCAGTGAGACGAAGATGGCGATGCAGGCAGGGAGATGGTAGCTGGTATAGAAGGGATCTTCCTCTTTCTTGACCGCCTGATAGGGCATGGTGTGCATGACCTCGTAGAACTCATCGGGAATGAGGCCTTTGCAAAAATCCGCAAGGAACTGGGCATAGCGGAGCGTTTCCTGACTGAAGAAATAAAAGATCGGCGTGTAGAGCGGTACATGATTCTTTTCGGAAAGGATGGTGAGACAGCTCGTGATGATGCTTTTCAGCCGCTGATTCCGTTCCAGCGGCTTTTCTTCCATCTTGGTCGATACAGCATTGAAGATATTGTAGAAATGGTCCATTTCCTCTGCCCGGTATCGCGTATCCAGATCCGGCGGGAGGAAGGACTGGTCGCCGACCGCACGCCCCGGGTCTGCCTCTTCCCGGAAGAAGGCAGGGAAGGCATCCTCGATCTGATGGATGCCTTCGAAAGTATGAAGGAGCGGGGTGTAGTCTTTCGCATAGTCCTTCAGGATATACTTGGCGATGTAGAGGCGAAAGACGATGTAGTCTGAGAGGAAGGCGCACCAGTTGTCCCGATCACGGTCGTGCATCAGGATCTTCTTCTCCTTCACGAATTTTCGGAAGATTACGTGAAGGCCGTAGCTTCCCTGCGGCTGGCTGGTATAGGAAAAAAGCGCCCGCCGGCAGAGAGTGATGCCCATACTGGTGAGGTACTGTGAGTGATCCATGGCGAGGCTCCTTTCTTGGAGGGTCAGCTCGTGGGGCGGCTCCGTCCACTGATTCTGAATGAAAACTTTGCGCGAATGAGGAATGAGGAATTAGGAATGAGGAATTAGGAATGCTGGTGCGGCGCATAAAAATGTAGAAGCGCCGCGGAGTATAAATAGGGCGATGCCCGAAGATGGCATTTCAGTTACCAGTCACTAGTCACCCCTAATCCCTAGCTACCAGTCACAAGTCACCAGTCACCGTTCCTCAAGATACCTTTCTGTATTATAGCACAGGCGATGAGTGAAACAAGAAAAGGGGCTGTGAAGAAATGAATCCGCATTTCTTCACAGCCCCTTTTTACTTTGCTTTCATTTGGTTCAAGGTTCAGGGTTCAAGGCTCTCGTGGCGGCTTCGCCGCCTTTTTTTAGAAGATGGTATTCTCGTATCGCA
>OLFV01002725.1_pt1 | contig 12569 bp, 10 predicted proteins | sample 1605551 | NCBI WGS metagenome assembly OLFV01 (sample SAMEA3888922, study PRJEB22519) | human gut metagenome | biome: human gut; feature: human-associated habitat; material: faeces | place: Denmark | collected 2011
AGATTGCCTATACATATGCCAGTGAAGCAGATCTTTTAAATGTTGCTTTATTTGGTCAGACTGCAAAGCAATGGAAAAATAATAATCCGGGTAAAAAGGGGAATGTGCGTGATGATGCAAATTTAAATCAGTTGTTGGTGTTGGCAAATATGGAAAGTTATAATGCTATTTTAATTGAGCAGGGGAAATCTCAATCAGAAAGACTTATATTGCTTAGAAATTTGGCAATCAGGCAGATGGATACATTAGTCAGTATCAATCTGTCGGCAGTTTCGGCACTTCCTGGAGGTGATATGTAAATTGAAGAAAGAGAAAATCAAAGTATATTTATACACCCGTGTCTCGACAACCATGGCTCTAGCAGCCTAAGAAATAATTCTCTCGGCATATGTTATGCTGGGAGAAAAGTTCAACTTTTGGTGTCCAAAGTATTGACATAGATCCAATTCCCTGTTATGGTACGACTCATGCGGATTATTTCTACGGAGAAATCCCCTGTGTGAGATGTCTGACGAAGGAAGAGATTAACTCTGCTTACGAAGAAAATACCGGACACCTGATTGTTTCGGAATTTAAACGCATGAAGAAGGATGTAATGGCAGTTCCTGCAGTGTTGTGCAAGAATCATGGTTCTTTTTCCTGGGGCAAGGATGCAAAGGAGGCCGTCCACAATGCGGTGGTTCTTGAAGAGGTTGCCAAGATGGCATATCGAACCGAGCTGATTCATCCGCAGGAATTACAGGATAAGCATTATTTCCGTAAGCATGGTGCAAATGCATATTACGGACAGAATTAACAGGAAATCGAGAGGGTATAAAACAGATGAAGATAAAAACAGCACCTATGGGGTGGAACAGCTGGGATTGTTATGGAGCGGCTGTTACAGAAGATATTGTACGACGGAACGCTGAATTTATGGCTGAGCACCTGAAGGAGTACGGTTGGGAATATATTGTGGTGGATATCCAATGGTATGAGCCTTATGCTGCAACCAATGAGTATCATCCTTTTGCGGATGTAGTAATGGATGAGTATGGAAGACTGCTTCCCGCAGTAAATCGTTTTCCTTCCGCAGCAAACGGTGCGGGCTTTGGACCATTGGCAGAATATGTCCATTCTCTTGGATTGAAGTTCGGCATTCATATTATGAGAGGGATTCCACGACAGGCTGTACATCAGAACACGAAAATCATGAACAGTGACAGACATGCCCGGGAAATTGCCAAAACAAACAGTATCTGTGCCTGGAATACGGATATGTATGGTGTAGATCCTGAGAAAGACGGGGCACGGGAATACTATAACAGTATTTTTGAATTATATGCTTCCTGGGGTGTGGATTTTATTAAATGTGATGATATTGCACGGGAACTGCCACATGAGGAATCCGAACTGATTATGCTGAGCAAAGCATTGCATGGTTGCGGAAGACCCATGGTTTTAAGTCTGTCGCCGGGACCTGCTCTTTTAGAAAAGGCAGAGCTTTATAAGCAGATTTCCAATATGTGGAGAATCACCGATGATTTCTGGGATAAGTGGGAACTGTTATATGATATGTTTTCAAGAGCAGAAAAATGGTGCACCCATGCAGGTGCAGGGCACTGGCCGGATGCCGATATGCTTCCGGTCGGACCGATACGGCAGGGATATGATGTGAATAACTGGACGAATTTCACACAGGATGAGCAGATCACCATGCTGACACTCTGGAGTATCATGCGTTCTCCTTTGATGCTGGGAGGAGAGCTGACAGGGTTTGACGAATTCACTATGAATCTGGTAACCAATTCTGAAATACTTGCCATGCATGCAAATGCACGGCATTCGCATCAGGTGTGGAGACGTGAAATCGATGGTATAGAGCATGCATTGTGGATTGCAGCAGATACAAAGGGTGGATATTATGTCGCGGTATTTAATCTGGGTGATAAAGACAGTGACATATCCGTACCGCTTGCCAATCTGGAGATTTATGATGGAGTAAATGGAACGGAGCTTTGGAGCGGAGAGCACGTGGAAGAGCCAAAGAGCCTTAGTGTGTCATTAAAGAGTCATGGTGCTAGGGCATATCATTTTACGTACAACTAAAAAGCATACTACTGTTAATGTATAGATAAGAAACAAAGATAAAATAGTAAAAATAGAATAGAACAAAGAAAGAATATGGAGATAAAACAGAAAGGAATAAACAATGAATGTAAATCCTATAACAAGATTGGATTATCCAGATCCGGACGTGATCCGCGTAGAAGACACCTATTATATGATATCCACAACCATGCACTTTATGCCGGGCTGTGAGATTCTGCAGTCTTTTGATCTGGTGCACTGGGAGCATGTGACTTATGTCTATGAGACGTTGGATCATACGGATGCGCAGCAACTGAAAAGCGGTCAGAATATTTACGGACAGGGCATGTGGGCAGCTTCCCTGCGCTATCATGAAGGCCGATTTTGGATCTGCTTTGTGGCAAATGATACCCGTAAGACTTATTTGTATACTTCGGAAAAAATAGATGGTCCATGGAAAAAGCAGCTGATAGAAGGCTTTTATCATGACGGCTCTTTATTATTTGATGAGGATGGCAGAAACTATATTGTATATGGAAATGATGAAATCTGGATTACAGAATTGAATGAAGATTTGACTGCACCAAAGAAGGACGGATTACATCGTCTTTTAGTCAGTGATCATAAGAACCCGGAGCTAGGCTATGAGGGTTCTCATATTCAAAAAATAAACGGCTATTATTATATTTTTCTGGTTCATTCCCTGAGAGACCGCTGGATGCGGACGGAAGCATGCTTTTACAGTGATTCTCTGGAAGGAGAATTCACGGGTGGAGATGTACTTTGTGATGATCGTGGATATTGTGGACAGGGCGTGGCACAGGGAGGAATAGTGGATACGCCGGATGGAAAGTGGTATGCAATGCTGTTTCAGGATTCCGGAGCAGTTGGACGGCTTCCTATTCTGCTTCCGGTTACCTGGAAGGATCATTTTCCGTTTTTTGGACAGAACGGACATGTGCCGAAAGAAATAGAGGTTCACAGTACCAGACCAGGATATATTTATCAGCCATTAGTGGGAAGTGATGATTTCCGTAATGGGCTGCTTCCGCGCTGGCAGTTTAATCATGATCCAGATCCACGGTACTATCATCTGGATGCATTGCAGGGAACCTATACAATTACAACACGGGAAGTTTGTACAGAGCTTACACAGGCAGTAAATACGCTTACGCAAAGGATGAGTTATCCGTCCTGCGCAGCTGAGGTTACTGTTGATGCTTCTGCATTGAAAGAGGGCGATGTCGCAGGTTTGTGTGCGTTGCAGGGCTGTTATGCTGCAGTTGGCATTACAAAACGTCATGGAAAATATGAAGTCCTTATGCTGGATAAAAAAGAAGATGGTATATTGGATATGACGGAAGGAACTGTTGTTGAATCACACCAGATGGATTTTCGTCTTGAAGCAGATTTCTGTAACATGAAGGATGAAGCACGCTGCTATTACCGGGTAAATAAGGGAGAATGGCTACCCATCGGAACCGTGCATAAGCTGTACTTCAAACTGGATCATTTTACTGGTTGCCGGTTTGGTCTGTTCTGCTATGCGGCAGAGGAAACAGGAGGAAGTGCCTGCTTCCGGGATTTTAAGTATTATGATGTTGATGAAATCTCATAAAGATAGAACTGCATAAAATAAGTGTCGGAATTTACTCAAATTTTTCCTACTTTGGACATTGGTTTTTACAACGGTATTGTATAGTGAAGCAGAGGAAAAACAAATATGGAATGCTGCAGAAGAGATTGTGTTGAAAGAATTAGTGTATATTGAAAGCGTAGAAAGCTCCTTCGGGAGCTTTTTGCTGTTTATAAGATAAATTCTGTCGGAGCTTTTGACTTAATGATTTGATTTATAAAACTGGCAATGATACAATTAGCGTAATTTGTAAGAAAGCAGAGAAAATATGAGTGAAAAGTTACTGATTGTTGAAGATGACAAAAAATTAAATGATGGAATCCGTCTGGCTTTAAAGAATGATGCTTATTTCTTTTATCAGTGCAGAACTTTGCAGGAAGCTAGAGAAATCTTGAAAAAGGAAGATATCACATTGGTTTTATTAGATGTGAACTTGCCGGATGGGAATGGGATTGATTTTGTAAGAGAAATAAGGAAAAATAGTCAGGTGTCGATTATTCTGCTTACAGTAAATAACATGGAAGTAGATATTGTAACAGGATTGGAAGCTGGGGCAAATGATTATATTACGAAACCGTTTAGCTTGATGGTTTTGCGTGCAAGAGTGTCTGTGCAACTTAGAAATAAAGAGGCAGCAGCTAAAAATTCTATGGAGCTTGATGGATTTGAGTTCTATTTCGATAAAATGGAATTTTTCAAAGATGGAGAACCTATTGAACTTAGTAAGACAGATCAAAAGCTCCTTAGAGTGCTGTGTGAAAACAGAGGAAAAGTATTGAAACGGGAATATCTGATTGACGAGGTATGGCAGGGAGATACAGAGTTTGTGGATGCTCATGCTCTGACTGTTGCAGTCAAACGCCTCAGGAACAAATTAGAAGATGATACGCAGAAGCCTGAATATATCAAGACAGTCTATGGAATTGGTTATACCTGGGCGGTGAATGGATGATAGAACTAATTATATTGATTGTAGGAATATTTGTTTTAAGTGGAATCTTCTGGCATAGCATTTTTTATCAGAAAGAAAAAAAGCTTTTGAACCGGCTGCAGCAAATGCTGGATTGTGCTATAGATGGAGAACTGGAACGGACAGAAATATCAGAAGAAAAGTATTCTGCTCTTGAAAACAGCATGAAACAACATTTAGACAGTAGCTTTCTGGCAAGAAAAAACCAACAGGAACAAAAAGAAGTGATACAGAAACTTATTTCCGACATTGCGCATCAGACCTTGACTCCTATTTCAAATTTGAAAATTTATGGTGAAATACTCTCTGAAACATATCATGAAAATCAGGAGGAGATAGCTACCATTTTGGAGCAGACAGAGAAATTAGATTTCCTGATACAATCATTGGTCAAATTATCACGGATGGAGAGTGGAATTATCGCAGTACATTCGGAGGATACGACTATTGCACAGATGTTTGCATCCGTACAGCAGCAGTTTAACGTAAAAGTAAGGGAGAAGAATATTACTCTGAGCCTATGTGACACGGATTTGCATGTTCGATGTGATCCAAAATGGACCGTGGAGGCACTCGGAAATATTGTAGATAATGCGATTAAATACACAGCATGTGGGGGAAAGATTAAAATAAAAGCCGGGCGGTATTCTTTCTTTGTAAAGATTGATATAACTGATAATGGTATTGGAATAGAAAAGGAAGAAATACCAAAGATATTTGGACGGTTTTATCGGAGTCTGTCAGTGGCAGACCAGCCAGGAGTAGGAATTGGCTTATTTCTTGCAAGAGAGATTATTCAGGCACAAAAAGGGTATATAAAAGTGACATCAGAGACAGGGCAGGGTTCTACATTTTCTGTTTTTCTCCCTGTATCAAAAACGGAATAGTATCAAAACTGTGATATTTCAGAAACGAGCTGGAAACATTGCTATGATAAAGTCTGTATTGTAAAGATCAATACAGGCTTTTTTGATAGGAGGATAGCATGAATATATTAAAAGCAGTAAATTTACAAAAAATATATGGGCAGGGAGAAACAGAAGTCAGGGCTCTTGATGGTATAAACCTGGAAGTAGAAAAAGGGGAGTTTGTAGCGATTGTTGGAACTTCTGGAAGTGGAAAGTCTACATTGCTTCATATCATTGGTGGTTTGGATAATCCAACATCTGGGCAGGTAATTGTGGATGGACAGAACTTAAGCCATATGACAGATGAAGAGCTTACCATTTTCCGACGCAGGAATATTGGTTTCGTATTTCAACAGTATAACTTGGTTCCGATGCTGAATGTATGGGAAAATATTATTCTTCCTGTGAAACTGGATGGAAAAAAGCTAGAAAAAGGTTATGTAGATGAAATCATAGATACACTGGGCATTCGGACAAAACTGGAAAATCTTCCAAGTGCACTGTCAGGGGGGCAGCAGCAAAGGGTGGCAATCGCAAGAGCATTAGCGGCAAAACCTGCTATTTTGCTGGCAGATGAACCGACAGGCAATCTGGACTCAAAAACGAGTCAGGATGTATTGGGACTTTTAAAAGTCACCGGTAAGTGTTTTCATCAAACAATTGTAATGATTACTCACAATGAGGAGATTGCCCAGATGGCTGACAGGATTTTACAGATTGAAGACGGAAAAATTGTTTCAGACAGTGGTTTGGTATAGTGAGGGCGATTATATGGTAAAAGTAGAGAATAAAGAAACGTTACGATTATTGACGAAACGTTTTATGAAAATGAACCGAGCAAGAAATATTATTGCTGTTATTGCAATCATGTTGACATCACTGTTATTTACAAGCCTCTTTGTGGGGAGTGTATCCATGATACTTTCCAAAAGAGCAACGGAAATTAAGCAATTTATGGATTCATCCCATGCTATTGCGCAGAATTTGTCAGAAGAAGATGCGAAGAGATTGCAAAAAACAATAGAACAGGATGAAGATGTGGAACGATATGGTTCCGGTATTTTTCTGGGAGCTGGAATGGACGAACGGTTTGGATTTTCCGTAGAGGTTCGATATGCAGATGAAAATATGGCAGAAAGTTTTAATTGTCTGCCAACTACAGGAAGACTGCCGGAGAAAGAAAATGAAGTAGCACTTAGCAGCACGATATTGGAATCTCTGGGTGTTACACCAAAGATTGGGGAAGAAGTAACGCTGACCTGGGAAGTAAATCCCATGCTGAAACAATATAAGACAGATACGTTTCAGATATGTGGATTCTGGCAGGGGGATAAAGCTGTTTTAGGTCAGATGGTCTGGGTATCCGAAGCCTATGCAAAGGAGAATCGTTATCCCGTTACGCAGGAAGAATTAGAAAATGGCATCTACAATGGAGGGAAAGAGTATTCTGTCTGGTACAAGAACCTTTGGAATCTGGAAAAGAAAACGGAAAAGATATCCAAAGCAGCGGGATTTATGAAAGCTGGGACAGGAATGGAAGTCAATCCGGCATATAATCTCTTTGAAGAGGATTCATTTTCATTTTCTTCTTTAATTATCATGATTCTATTTGTCATATTAGCTGGATACCTGATTATTTATAATATTTTTAACATTTCTGTGAAAACGGATATCCGGGCTTACGGATTGTTAAAGAATGTGGGGACAACGGGAAAGCAGTTGAAGAAAATTGTACGTATGCAGGCGTGGAGATTATCAGCTATTGGCATTCCAATCGGATTGCTTTGTGGTTATCTTGCAGGTCTTTGTATGGCTCCGTCCTTGACTGCAGATGCCCAAATTAGTGCACAGGCAGGAAAAACGGCTCAGACAGTAGTATCAGCCAATCCTTTGATTTTCCTTGCAGCGATACTTTTAACGCTTTTAACGGTGTATCTCTCCAGTCTGCAGGCTTGTAAAATGGTGGAAAGAGTTTCGCCTGTGGAAGCTCTGCGTTTGGCAGAAGGAGAGCAGTCACATAGGAAAATAAAAAAGAATACTTCTGTAACCTGGTGGGGGATGGCAGTTCAAAATGTGTTACGAAATTGGAAAAAGGGATTGATTGTTATGCTTTCTATCGCTCTTTCTATGGTGGTTGTCAACTGTATTGTGATGCTGGTGCAGGGATATGATTTTGATTCTTACAAAAAAGTGCTTTTAGCTTCCGATTTTCAACTGGATCAGATGACGGGAAGTTTGTTAAATACGAATTTCAACGGTATTACACCTGAAATCAAAGAGATTCTGGACGAATGTCCTGATAGTGCTAAGACAGGATATGTGTATTATTCTGAGGAAACCCACAAGATGGAGCCGGAACTTCTGAAAACATGGGAAGCATTCGCAGATAAATATGAAAAAAACTGGAACGATTATGAAAAACAGGTTTGGGAAGAGGCAAAGGCTTCTAATACAGTAAGTGTTCATTTTCTCGGAATCAGCGAGTCGGTGTTTGACAAATTAGAATGGAGAGGGGAAAAATGCTCTTGGGATACATTTAAAAGCGGAAATTATGTGCTTGTAGATTATGGTGATAAATATGCAGAGCATCCGGTTTCTTATTATCAGACTGGGGATATTTTTCAGATGGATTACAAAAATGGAAACCAAAAAGATTACGAAGTCATCGGAGAAGCACTGATGCCATATGCATTGGATTATCCGTATGCGGACTGTATCTATATCACGGTATTGGTTCCCGAAGAGGAGTATATCACCCAGACAGGAAATGAATCAGCCATGTATGCTGCCATTGATGCAAAGAAGGGCGAGGACAAGCAGATAAAAGAATACATTGATAAAAATATTTTGAAAGAAAATGATATGATCAATGTGTTTTCTGTATTGGATATGAAGGCGAGCTTTAGGCGGTATGTCAGCAAATATTATATGATCGGTAGTTTTCTTGTCGTTATTTTAGCTTTTATTGGCATTATGAATTTCTTTAATACAACAGCAACCTCTGTAATTAGCAGAAAAAAAGAACTGGCACTTTTGGAAGTTGTGGGAATGACGAAAAAGCAGATATCGAAAATGTTGGTGGCTGAAGGATTCCTATATTTGGGAGGCGCATTTGTGATTGCAGTATTATTAGTTGTGTTTGGGGCAGAGAAGATTTTAGCAAATACACTCGGTACGGCATTTTTCTTCCGGCTGCATCTTACAATCGTGCCATGTATTCTTATGATTCCGATTTTGATTGTGATTGCGTATGTGATACCAAAGTATCAGTTTGAAAAGATGAGTCGGGAAAGCATTGTTGAAAGGATTCGGAAAGAATAATAACAATATCCTTATTCCGTGAAACTTACCATAGTGTTACATCCCGTTTTTTCAGCAATAATACCTGCTGGAAACTGATTTTCGCAATACATTTTATTTCGCCCACCAGGTTAAAAAAATTTTGTTTTTTTACTGTATCATCATGCTCGATTTATCGTATTGGATTATGGAACTGCTGATGAAAGGGTTTTCTTATGTGGTGCTTCATCAAAAGATGCAGGCGCTAGAATAACCAGTATTGTTGAAGATTATGGAATATCTAAATATGTCCCGGTGATTGCCACGCTGTTGAAAAATCCAACCTTGATTTTACCACAATAGAGGGGAGCGAATGTATTGAAAAAGAAAACAAAATGTTACACCTAAAATGAAATTTTAAATTCCATTTTAGGACAGAAAAATATTTTACGAATGACCTATACTTTTACATGAGAGATGGTTATAATAGAGTTGAGGTTAAAGGAAAGGAGATGTTTTACATGGAAGCTGTAGTAAAGGATATGGATGTTGTAGAAGATAGAACAGCAATGGAAACATTATTTTCTTATCTCGATAAAGGAATTGATGATATGGAAGCAGGGCGGCTTCATACTGTTGATGATGCATTTCAGATTATCAGAGATAGGATGAAAAATGAATTATAGAGTACTAATCACAGATGAAGCAACGGATGATGTATTCAATTTGGTTAAGTATATTCAGGTTGATTTATGTAATCCAGATGCTGCAAATAAGTTATATACGAATTTAAATAGGGAAGTCAATAACATGGGTGACTTCCCTTTAAAATTTGCTGATTCAGGGATAAAGTATAGAGGATATACAATACATAAAAAGATATATCAGTCATATTTATTGTTTTATATCATAAGTGACGAGAATCAGACAGTATATGTTCTTCGTATTTTGAAGGATATTATGAATTGGCGCAATATATTGCAAAAAAAAAATATCTATCATTTTTCAAATTATAGATGATAAAAGTAAGTGGTCGGAATCAAGCCTCCAAGTCTTCCAAAGATTTGGAGGTTTTCTTCTGCCCATTTTCAGAGGAGAATAATTTTCGAAACAAACAATCTGTGATACAATGTCCTTGAAGGTATTCAGAATAGAATTGGAGCGACCGTTGATACAACGGACCAGGAATCCTCACGCTTGTCATCAAATACAGCAGAAGCATTGTCGAGGAATTCTTTTTTCCAGTTGCGGAGCAGATTCGGCCGATTTGGAAGAAAGGCGGCGGATGTACTCAGTTCTTTACAGCTTATGGTGCAGATAATGCAAAAAATTGATTGTATAAAAGAAATGGGTAAGTTATAATATAGGTGTGGTCAGATGCCTTTTTGGGGATGACTATATCTGTTACAAAAAGGAGGAAGGCCAGTGAATACAGAATTGAAAAATGCAGTGAAAGCAACAGACTCAAAAGCACAGTATGATACGAGTGCAAAGCGTCTGTTAGGACAGAAGAGCATACTGGCACATATACTGGTAAAAACAGTTGATGAGTTTAAGGGCATGAATCCCAAGGATGTGGTCGACTGCATTGAGGGAACACCACATATCAGTACGGTACCGGTAGAGCCTGGACTCACAAATGCAGCCAGCGAAAAAAATGGTGAGAGACTGGTCGGTTTCAACACAGAAAATGAAGAGATCAATGAAGGTCTGGTAAGATTTGATATCGTTTTTTATGTGCGTATGAGAGACGGATTGTCACAGATTATCATAAATGTAGAAGCACAGAAAGACGAGCCAACAGGATACGAAATCTTAAACCGGGCAATCTTTTATGTGAGCAGACTGATCTCATCACAAAAAGAACGTGATTTTGAGAACTCCAGCTACGATGACATTAAGCGTGTATATTCGATCTGGGTATGTATGAACATGGAAGAGAGCAGCATGAGCCATGTGCATCTCACAAAAGAAGATTTGATCGGTTCCTATCAATGGAAGGGAAATCTTGATCTGCTGAATATCATAATGCTTGGACTGGCAAAGAATCTGCCGGAACATGATGAGACATATGAACTGCACCGTCTGTTAGGTGCGTTGCTGTCACAGGAACTTACAATAGATGAAAAACTAAACATAATTGGAAATGAATACGATATTCCTATTGAGGAGAACTTCAGGAAGGATGTGAGCGTTATGTGTAACTTGAGTCAGGGAATTGAAGAAAAGGGTATTGCGATTGGAGAGGCAGGACTCATTATGAAAATGTATAAGAATGGTTTTACAGCAGAGCAGATAGCCTCAGCCACAGATAAGGATATAGAAGAAGTGAAAGCGATTATTGCAGGGAAGGAACCTGCGCTTGCATAGTTCTTTTATGGTGGCAGAAAAACAGTTTTCTGTGAATAAAATGGTCGGAATCAAGCCTCCAAGTCTATAATAGATTTGGAGGTTTCCTTTTATATGTCCTGTGTAAAATTTTTTGCGAAAAGAATGAATGTGATATAATGTATGAAAAGTTACAAAGATTACAAACTAGTTTATTGATAAAAAATGATTCAAGTAGAGGATGAAAAAATGATTTTTTTGGATGCAAATGCCTTTTATTCATATTATGGAAGAAGCAAATTAGGAATGACATCAGAACCTGTTGACGAAGAACGTTTAAAAAAATATTTAGAACAACAGAGAGAAAAGAGTCTTCCGACTTCGGTATATATTGAGATAATGACACACTTTAGAAATAATCCAAAAGTGTTACAATATTTACTTGAGTTTAGGTATGCGAAGGGGTTGCCACTTTTTAATAATATTCCAGACTATGTTGTGAGTGAAGATGAAATTACCAGTGTTAAATCATTTCTATGCATTACAAAGAAATTGTTGTTTAAATGGTTAAACCGCAGAAGTCAGAAACATAGTTGCACATGGGAAACATTCAATAATGGGTTGCTTAAAACATTTCCGTTACTAGAACCGAGTATCAAGGTAAGCCTGTTTTACAGGTAGTATAAATATAAAGTGAAAAGCCGTATGCGTTAATAGCGTACGTACGGTTTTGTGTAGGGGTATGGGGAGTAATCCCCATATCTACTGGAGAAAAATCTTTTGGAAGGAAATATTGAAAGTGAAATATCGGGTTGAGACTGCTACAAAAAAAAATACGAAAGAATTCGATAAACCAAATGAAGATTATTTTTTGGTAGATAGAAATAATGGAATATTTATTATCTTAGACGGTGTAACAAGGGACAAAATAGATGGGATATACCCTGATCCAAGTCCAGCTTGTGAAGTTTCAAAAATATTTATAGATAAAGCATATAACTACATAATGAATGTTTCTTCCAAAGAGAGCAATTATCTTAAAATTATAAAAAATGCTTTTGTTGAAGGAAATAAGGAAATTGAGAAGTTTAATCATTCGTATTTAGGAAGTTTTCTTCCGGGAACAGTAGGTATTATTGCAATTATAAAAGATAATAAATTGTTTTATGGCTATATAGGAGACTGCATAGGAATCCTGTTAAACAAGCAAATGAAAAAAGAATTTACAATGTGTCAGACAAAGTTGATACATGAGCATATTAAAGAATTTACAGCATACGAAATAAGGCATAATATTTGCAATAATATTAGACATCCATACTCTTATGGAGTTCTTGACGGCAGGGAAGGAGCAATAGATTTTATTGTTACAGGAGAA
>OLFV01002731.1_pt1 | contig 12549 bp, 10 predicted proteins | sample 1605551 | NCBI WGS metagenome assembly OLFV01 (sample SAMEA3888922, study PRJEB22519) | human gut metagenome | biome: human gut; feature: human-associated habitat; material: faeces | place: Denmark | collected 2011
ATTGCTGGGGAACCGTGTAACGTTCCAGGGGCAGTACCGGGGTGCTGTCCGGCAAAAGCAGACTCAGCTGCGCATTATTGAAAGGAGCCGGGGCCTGACGTTCCTTGACCAGCAGCACGGCCGTCTGGCCGTCAGGGTGGCGCAGGCTCAGGCGACGGGGCAGGCCAGCGTCATCGTAGGCGATGGTCATGCTCCAGCCGCGACGGCCGTTTTCCTGCCAGGCCACGGCCTGGCCCTGGGCGTCGATCTCCAGAAGGCCGCCTGTGGCAGAGGAAAGGGTAAAGCCGACATGCCCGTTGGCAAGGGCCCGGCTGTCGGAGTAGCGGTCGCCGAAGACCGTCACGAGGCGGCCGTTGAGCAGGGCCGCCAGCTGATCCAGGGCAAAGGGCACCGGCACGCCGACGCGCAGCAGGGGCTTGTTGCTGCCCTGATGGAAAAAGGCCCGGTTTTCCGTGGGACTGTAAACGAGGAACTCATCGCCGGATTCCCAGATCTTGGCCACCACGGCCCCGATACCGGCCATGACATCCATGCGCAGGCTCCGGCTGTCATTGCCCCAGAGCAGGGCCGTGACGCGCCGGGTATCGCCTTCCGTGCCGAAACGCAGGCTGGCGTTCAGCAGGTAGGGGGCTTCCTTGATGGCTTCGCTGCGGGCCACGAAAGCCTGCCAGCGACCGGCGCCGTCAGCCGGCGGTACAGTCACGGGCTGGCGGGCACAGGCCGAAGCCATGAACATCAGGACGATGAGACAAAGGATCTTTTTCATAGGTCCCCCAGACGCAGGCGCAGGGAATCCGCATTGGCGGGTTTGAGTTTCAGGGCCTGTTCGTAGGCCTTGCGGGCTTCTTCTTTCTGACCCGCGGCGGCGGCGATATCGCCGTAGTGTTCCAGGATCTCGGCTTCAGGCGAGGGGGTGAGGGCCACAGCGCGTCGGATGGCCTGCAGTGCCTCTTCCGTACGGCCCAGGCGGAACAAGGCCCAGGCCAGGGAATCCACGATGAAGAACTGGTCAGGAGCCAAACGGTCGGCCTGCTGCAGCAGCTCCAGAGCGTGCTCCAGGTCCTTTCCCTGCACGGCCAGACTGTACCCCACATAGTTCAGGGCCTGATAGTGTTCGGGATGGCTGGCGATGATGCCCCGCATGACCTTCATGGCTTCATCATGTTTGCCGAGGCTGTCCAGGAGGCTGCCGAGGGTAAAGGCCAGCTCCGGGCTGTCCGGTACAAGCGTCACGGCCTGGCGGGCCTTGTCCAGTGCTTCGTCCATGGCGTGCATGCGGGCCAGCAGGCGGATCTCCAGCAACAGCAGGGTCTCGTTGCGGGCATGGCGCTGCTGGAGGCTGCGCACGGAGGCCAGGGCCTCCTTCTCCTTGCCTGCACCGGCGAGGATCTGGGCTTTCAGGCCCTCCGCCCGTACGGCTGCGGGGCTGGTGGCGGGTATCCTGGCCAGCCAGCTCAGGGCCAGCTCCGTGTCGCGGCGCTGGTCACGGGCGATGCCGGCCAGCATCAGGAAAACATCGGGGGGCACACCGGGCTCGTCCAGCATCTCCTTGAGCAGCCGCTCTGCCTGCAGGTAATGACGGCTTTCCAGGAACATGCTGACGGCTGTGAGCTTGAAGGCCGCGGAGTCCGGGCCCTTGCGGAAATATTTCAAGGCCTTTTCCGGCTGGTTGAGACGCAGTGAAAGGTGGACGAGACGCAGACAGACATCCTGTTCCGAGACCTGGAGCTTGAGCAGCTTCTCATAGACGGAGCGGGCCTCGTTCCACTGCTTCTGCTGTTCGTAGGCATAGGCCAGCTCCACCAGGGCCTCGACGAAATCCGGCATGGCCTGGATGGCCTTCTGGAGCAGCGGTATGGCTTCCGCACGGCGCTGCATCCCGATCAGGGCCCGGGCATGGTAATAGTCCACCATGGGCGTGCGCTCGCCGGCAGCGATACTGCCGATATGTTTTTCCGCCTCATCGAATCTCTTGGCCTTGACCAGCAGCAGGATCAGCTCCATGCGGGCATCCAGGGAGTCGGGATGCCGCGTCACGAAGGCCTGTATCTGTTCCAGCCCCTGTTTGGCCTTGCCGTGGGCCGCCAGTGCCTCGGCATTGAACAGATTGAGGGGCAGATCGTCGGGCCAGACCTGCAGGCCCAGTGCCAGCAGGGAAAGGACTTTCTCCGAATGGCGGCTGTCCAGCCACAGGGCACCTTCCAGCCAGGCCTTGGGCGGAAGGGTCCCGCCGGTCATCTGCCGGGCCGCCTGCAGGAGCAGTTCTTCATCCTCGTCGGCAAGGGCCTGCATATAAAGGAGATAGGCGTAGGTATCCTTGGCGGCCGGCGAAAGCTCTTTTTCCTCGGGCAGGATCTCGATGCCCTGGAAGGAGGGAGAGGCGGCCCCGCTCCAGGGCTGGGTGGAGGCACAGCCGCCACAGCCCAGCAGGGACAGGGAAAGCGAACCGCTCAGCAGGGCAGAGCAGAGCAGGAAGATGGTCTTGTTTCTCATAACTCACTGAATCCAGGCGTCGGAAAAGTCCTTGATGTCCAGGGCCAGGTGCTGGCGGATCTTCTCCAGAAGACGGGCTTCCAGCTGGCGTACACGCTCGCGGGTCACGTTATATCGTTCACCGATCTCGCGCAAGGTGACGGGGTCGTCTGTCAGCAGGCGGTTCTGCAGGATGTAGAGTTCCTTTTCGTTGAGCTTGGGCAGGATGGTCTTGAGCTTTTCGCGCAGCAGTTCCGCCACTTCGGAATCCCCCAGGCTGTCTTCGATGCCCGGTCCCAGGGCCGGCAGGAAATCCATGCGGGTGGCACCGCCGGCCTCTTCACCCACCTGCGCATTGAGGGAAAGGTCATTGGCGGCAAGGCGCTGATCCATCTCGGTGATCTGTTCCTCGCTGACGCCCAGACGCTCGGAGAGCATGGCAGCATCGGGGTCGAAGCCCTGGGCCACCAGCTTTTGCCGCTCGCGGTTGAGATTGTAGAACAGCTTGCGCTGCACCTGGGTGGTGCCGATCTTGACCATGCGCCAGTTGTCCATGATGAACTTGAGGATATAGGCCTTGATCCAGAACGAGGCATAGTAGGAGAACTTGATGCCCTTGTCGGGGTCGAACTTGTTGACGGCCCGCATAAGGCCCACATTGCCTTCCTGGACAAGGTCGAGGACGTTCTGCATCCAGCGGCGCTGGAAATCCATGGCGATGCGTACCACAAGGCGCAGATGCGACGACACCAGCCGGAAGGCGGCGTCTGGGTCATTGTGATCGCGTACCCGCACGGCCAGCTCGTGCTCTTCCTCGGGCTTGAGCATGGGGAAACGGCTCACCTCGCGCAGATAAAGCTGCAGACTGTCCCGGCCGCCGGTAGACGGCAGGCGGGGCATGGACGGCGCAGGGAGGCTGGATTCGTCATGGCTGCCTTCCGTAAGCAGCATGGGGCCGTCTTCGCCCACATCCAGAATCTCACCCTGGTCGAGGCTGTCCTCGTCGAGCTCTTCCAGGGGGTCCAGAGAGCTGTCTTCGTCGGCGGCATCCAGGACTTCCACGTCCGCCACGGGCGCGGAAGAAGAGGGGTCAGGGACATTTTTGTTGCTTTTTTTCATTATGTTCCTCAGGGGGCTGATGACATCCCTGATGTCGGTGCAGCCCCATGCTATAGTTTTGATTTGTCCTTTTCAATGATTTTCAGTAGTAAAAGCCTTGCGGCTGCTTGCGGCCGGCCCGCTGACGGGCGGATGCCACATCTTATTTTATAAAAGGCTGGGTACAGGAATGAAATTTGTTCAGCGCCTTGCGGAAAGGCGCCCGTTGTTGCTTGATGGCGCCATGGGGACCATGTTGCAGGCTTCCGGCCTGCCGGCCGGGGTCAGCCCGGAAGAGTTCTGCATGGAGCGGCCGGATATCCTTCAGGCTATCCACAAGGCCTACCTTGATGCGGGAGTGGACATCATCACGTCATGCACGTTCGGCGGCAATCCCTGCAAGCTCCCGGCCTCCCTGGATGTTTTTGCCTTCAACAAGCGAATGGTGGAGACAGCGCGCGCCGCGGCCGCCCAGGCCGGACGCCCCGTGTTCGTGGCCGGCAACGTGGGCCCGAGCGGTCACTTTGCCCGCCCCCTGGGCGATATGGAGCCTGAAGATCTCATCAGGGCCTTCGCGGAGCAGATACGCGGCCTCGTGGCCGGTGGCGCGGACCTCATCTTCATCGAGACCCAGTTCGACCTGGCCGAAGCCAGGGCCGCCGTGGCGGCCGCGCGCCAGGTCTGCGACCTGCCCGTCATGGTCTCCATGACCTTCGAACAGGGCGTCAGCCTGACGGGCTCTTCTCCCACCATCTTTGCCGAGACCATGCAGAACATGGGCGTGGCGGCCCTGGGCACCAATTGCAGTCTGGGGCCGGACCAGATGCTGCCCGTGGTGGAAGAGCTGCTGTCGGCCTGTTCCTGCCCTGTCGTCGCGGAACCCAATGCCGGTCTGCCGGAGCTGCGCGGCTCGGAGACCGTCTTCCCGCTGGGACCGGAAGCCTTTGCCCAAAAAACGGCAGCGTTCGCGGCCCGTGGGGCCCGGGTGCTGGGAGGCTGCTGCGGCACCACGCCCCGGCATCTGGCGGCCCTGCGCCAGGCCCTGGAAAGCGTGTCCTGCGAAGAACGTCCGCTGGTCAGCCCTGCGGGCATCTGCCTGACCAGCCGTTCGCAGCTCCTGCGTCTGGGAGAAGGGCAGCCGTTCAGCGTCATCGGCGAGCGCATCAATCCCACGGGCAAGAAGGAGCTGACCCGCCAGCTGCAGGCCGGACAGTTCGACGAGGCCTTCCGCCTGGCCGATGAGCAGCTGCAGGCCGGGGCCCGCATCCTTGATGTGAACGTGGGCGCCTCGCTGGTGGACGAGACCGTGCTCCTGCCCGACCTGGTGCAGCGTCTGGTCTCCCGGGTGGACGTGCCCCTGTCGCTGGATTCTTCCAGCGCCCAGGCCATCGCCCGTGCCTTGCCCTACTGTCCGGGCTCCTTCCTTGTCAATTCCATCAGCGGCGAAGCCGGGCGCATGGAGCTGCTGGGGCCGGTCTGCCGCGATTTCGGCGCGCCCTTCATCCTGCTCCCCCTGCAGGGGACGAAACTGCCCGTCCGGGCCTCCGAGCGCATCGCCATCGTGGAAAAGCTGCTGGAACAGGCCGATGCCCTGGGCATCCCCCGCCGTCTGGTGATGGTGGACATCCTGGCCCTTTCCGTGTCCTCCAAGCCCGAGGGCGCCCTGCAATGCCTTGAGATGGTCCGCTGGTGCCGCAGCCAGGGGCTGGCGACCACGCTGGGGCTTTCCAATGTTTCGTTCGGCCTGCCGGCCCGCGACCTGCTCAATGCCACCTTCATGGCCATGTGCGCGGGCGCCGGGCTCTCGTCCTGCATCGCCAATCCTTCCGCGCCACGCCTGCATGAGGCCTGTGATGCCGTGGCCGTGCTGCAGGGGAGCGACAGCAACGCCGGTTCGTTCATCGCCTCCTATGCCGACTGGAAAGCCAGCGGCGGTGTGGTCAGGGCAGGGAAGGGGCCGGGCGCCGCTGCCGAGACGTTGGGGGATGCCGTCCTTTTCGGGGACCTGGAGAACGTGCTGCCCCTGCTGGAAAAAGAGCTGGCCGCCGGTGCCGAGCCTTTCGCCCTGGTGCAGGACGTCCTGATCCCGGCCATCACCGAAGTGGGCGCGCGCTATGAGCGCCGGGAGTACTTCCTGCCCCAGCTCATCCGTGCGGCGGAGACCATGCAAAAGGCCTTTGCCCACCTCAGGCCCCTGCTGGAGAAGAGCCGTGGCCCCGAGGAACGGCCCGTGATCGTCATGGCCACCGTGGAAGGGGACATCCACGATATCGGCAAGAACATCGTCTGCCTGCTGCTGGGAAACCACGGCTTCGAGGTCATCGACGCCGGCAAGGATGTCCCTGCGGAGCAGATTGTCGCTTGCGCTTTGGAACATAAGGCGCGTATCATCGGCCTGTCGGCCCTGATGACCACGACCATGGTGCGGATGGAAGACACCATCCGCCTGGTGCGGGAGCGTGAGCTTCCCATCAAGGTGCTGGTGGGCGGCGCTGCCGTGACCCAGGCCTTTGCTGATGCCATTGGTGCGGACGCCTATTGTGAAGATGCGGTCAGCGCAGTGCGGGCCGCCAAACAGTTTGTCACAGGATAATCTCATGAAGCGATTCGTTTTGCCCCTGCTGCTTCTGGCGCTGCTCCTGCCCTGCCTTGCGCAGGCTCAGGACTTCAAGACCGTGGAGCTCAAGGACCTGACCGCCATAGTGGCCCAGAACAAGGGCAAGGTCGTCATGCTCAATTTCTTCGCCACCTGGTGCCCCCCCTGCCGGGAAGAGATCCCGTTCCTTGTCAGTCTGGCGTCCCGGTACGAAGGGAAAGCCGTCATCGTGGGGCTTTCGGTGGACGAAGACGCGGGCGCGCTCCCGGCCTTCCTCAAGCGGCTGAAGGTCAATTACCCTGTTTACAGGGCCAGCGAGGATGTGATCCGTGCTTTCAACGTGCGCACCATCCCGCACAACGTTTTTTACGGCAAAAATGGTCGGCTGGCCCTGATGGGGTCGGGCATGGTCTCGAACAAGGAACTGACGGAAATATTCGATTCTCTCGGAGAGCAAAAGTAATGAACGATACCTACACGGTGCGCCGTGCGACCATGGACGATGTGAAGGATATCCACGCCCTGCTGATGGACAGTGCACGCAAGGGCCTGCTGCTGCCCCGCGCGCTGATCTTCCTGTACGGTCATGTCCGCAATTTTCTGGTCATCGACGATCCCCGGGGCGGCCTGGCCGCCTGTTGCGCCCTGGCGCCTGTCTGGGAGGACCTGGCCGAGGTCTGTTCGCTGGCGGTGCGCGAAGACCTGCGCAAGCAGGGTCTGGGCCGCAAGATCGTGACGGCCTGTGTCGACGACTGTCGCAGCCTGCATCTCAAAAAGGTCTTTTCCCTGACCTATCAGGCGGCTTTTTTCGAGCGCATCGGCTTCCATGAGGTGGACAAGGGCGTCCTGCCCCAGAAGATCTGGGCGGACTGCGTGCATTGCGCCAAGTATCCCGACTGCGACGAAACCGCCATGTTCCTGGAGCTTGCATAGCATGAACACCATCAAGGAGCGCAGGATCGTCTTTACTGCCGGCCAGATCGCCGAACGCGTGCGTGCCATGGCCGCCGAGATCGATGCCTGTTACGGCGATGACCCCGTGGTGGCCGTCTGCGTCCTCAAGGGGGCGGTGTTCTTTTTCACCGATCTTGTCCGGGCCATGCGCTCGGAGAACCTCGAACTGGATTTCGTCCGTCTGTCCAGCTACGGCAGGGGGACATCCAGTTCCCGCCATGTGGTGTTCAGCAAGGACGTGGATTGCGACATCGCCGGCAAGCATGTGCTGATCGTCGAGGATGTGGTGGACAGCGGACTGTCCATGCAGTGCCTGATGCCCCAGTTCGAGGCCCGCGGGGCCCGCAGCCTGCGCCTGGCCGCCTTGGTGGACAAGAACGAACGCCGCGAAGCGGATGTGCGCGTCGATTTTGCGGGCTTCAAGCTCGAGGAAGGCTTCATCATCGGCTACGGCCTTGACTATGCTGAAAAATATCGGGCCCTCCCCGATGTGGAAGAGCTGGTCTTCGAGCCTGCCGCCGATTAGCATCCGCCCGCACCTGGAGCCAAAAGATGGAAATCCAATGCCCCCACTGCGCCAGCCGTTTCAACCTGCCGGAAGACCTTGCCCGGCCAGGTGCGAAACTGCGCTGCTCCGTATGCAGGACGGTCTTTGCCCTGCAAATGCCCGAGCCTGCCCATGAGCCCATCCCGGATCTCTTGCCGGACGATGTGGAACAGCCCCGCCCCCGGCGGCGCTGGCTGTTCTGGCTGATGCTTCTGCTTTTGCTTGCCTGCGGCGGCGCCGCGGTCTACTGGTACTGCTGGCATGAGCGCCCCTTGGCCCCGGTCCAGGGGACGGCGGCCGCTGCCGAAAATATTGCCCTGCTGACCATGAAGGACGTGCGCCAGTATTATGTGAACAATGAAAAAATGGGCAAGATACTGGTCATCGAGGGCAGGGTGGTCAATGAATTCCCCCAGCCCGTGAGCATGATCACCGTGGAAGCCGTGCTCTACGGTCAGGATCAGAAGGCCATCGCGTCCAACCGCCAGACCGCCGGCAACCAGCTGACGCCCCTGCAGCTCACTGTGCTGGACAAGGAAGCCATGGCCAGCCGCCTGGCTGATCCGGAAAAAGAGCAGGGGGCCAATGTGACCCTTCTGCCCGGCGCCAGTGCCCCCTTCATGGTGGTATTCGACAGCCCTCCCGGTGATGTCAGCGAATTCTACGTTGCCATCGTGGATGCGCAAAAGGGCGTGCCCCTGCCCCGTTAGGTATCCGCCAGACTGATTCAAAGCCCCGTGACGGGGCTTTTTTTATGCCTTTGGGCATGCCGTGGAAGCAGCTGGACGGCCGCCCGTTGCGCATGGTATGGCTGACTCCCGCGGTGGGGAAAAGGGGCTGGATATATCACCCTGCCATGTATGTGATAGAAAACACAAGTAGCGGGATGGATCTTTGGCGCAATTTCGCATCATGACTGCATCCATACAGGCGCGATACTGCAACATCATCCCCACGAAAGGCCAACCTATGCCGCCATGCTTGCATGGGCTGCACTTTTTTTTTATTTTTTAGCCATGGCTAAAACGAGAGAAGTCTTTATCTGTTCTGCCTGCGGGGCACAGACCCTGCAGTGGCGCGGCCAGTGCCCCGGCTGTCATGAGTGGAACACCCTGCAGGCCGCGGCCCAGCCCAAAGCCCTGTCCCGCAGCAGCGCCAGGGGATCCGTACCGGCAGGCAGCCGTCCCGTGCCGCTGCAGGACGTGACCGAGACAGGGCATCATCCCTATCCCAGCGGCATCGCCTCGCTGGACAGGGTGCTGGGCAAGGGCCTGGTACCGGGGGCGGCCATCCTCATCGGCGGTGAACCGGGCATCGGCAAATCCACGCTCCTGTTGCAGGTGGCGGGGCTGGTCGCTGCCCAGGGGGGCCGGGTGCTTTACGCCAGTGGCGAAGAATCCCTGCCGCAGGTCAAGGCCCGGGGACAACGGCTCGGCATGCTGCACGACAACCTGCTGGCCATATCCACCTCCAGCGTTGACGAGGTCATCGCCGCTGTGGAGCTGGCCCCACCGCGTTTGCTGGTGGTGGACTCGGTGCAGACCATGAGCAGCGTCGATGTCGAGGGCCTGCCCGGCAATGTCAACCAGGTGCGTGCCGTGAGCATGGCCCTGCTGGAAGCCTGCCGCCGTCTGGGCGTCACGCTGGTGCTGGTGGGCCATGTGACCAAGGACGGTGTCCTGGCCGGGCCCAGGCTGCTGGAGCATATGGTGGACACCGTCATCTCCCTTGAAGGCGACCGCCGCCAGATGTTCCGCCTGCTGCGTGTCTTCAAGAACCGCTTTGGCCCCAATGAGGAACTGCTGGTCTTCCGCATGGGGGGCCGGGGCATGGAAGTAGTGGATGACCCGTCCACGTTTTTTCTGGGCGACCGCGACGCCTCCCTGTCCGGTACGGCGGTGGTCATGGCCGTGGACGGCCAGCGCCCGCTGGCGGTGGAAGTACAGGCCCTGGTGGCCCGGACTTTCCTCAGCATCCCCCGGCGCGCGGCCCTCGGCTTTGATGCCAACCGTCTGCACTTGCTGCTGGCCGTGCTGGAAAAGCGCCTCAAGCTCAATTTCGGGCAGGTGGACATCTACGCCAAGGTCGGCGGCGGCATGAAACTGCAGGAACCCGGGCTTGACCTGGCCCTGGTGGCGGCGGTGCTGTCATCCTATTATGACGTTCCGCTGCCGGAAAAATGCGTCCTCTGGGGCGAGGTGGACCTCAACGGCCAGGTGCGGCCCGTGGCCGCCCATGACCTCCGCCTGGCCCAGGCACGCCGTCTGGGCTTCGCCCCCGTGATCCATCCCGGCAAGGGCGGTATCGCGACCATCGCGGCCCTGCAGCAGAAACTTTTCCATCGCAAACAGTGAGCATAGCATGGCTCTTGAAATAGAACGCAAATATCTCGAGGTCGATTTCGACAGCTTGCGCCAGCGCCTGCGCCAGTGCGGCGCGCAGGGAGGGGAGGTCCATCTGGAACGGAACCGTATCTATGACCTGCCTGACGGATCCCTGCGTGCCGGACATCATTTGCTGCGCCTGCGCACGCAGGAATGGCCGGATCACGTACAAAACGTGCTGACGCTCAAGCTGCCGCCCGCCTCCGTGCCGGATGCGGCCTTCAAGGTGCGCGAAGAACGGGAAACGCCCGTCACCGATGCCGCACAGATGCACGGCATTCTGGAAGGCCTGGGCTATGTGGTCCGTGCCTGCTACGAAAAGATCCGGGAGACTTGGACGCTGGAGCACACCACTGTCGACATGGATATCGTCCCCTTCGCCCGTGTGGTGGAACTGGAAGGACCCGAGGAGGAGATCCTGCGCCTGGAAGGCCCGCTGGGTCTTGACGATGTGCCTGTGAGTACTCAAAGTTATCATTATCTGCATCAGCAATGGCGACAGCAGAACGGTCTGCCGCCCGACCTGTCGTTTGTCTTCGAGCCCGAAGAACTGGCCCGCCGGCGCCGGGATCTGGGCCTGCCTACCGTGGAGGAGAGCCCTCATGGCCGATGAAACCTGGAACGAGCCGGGAACGGATACTGCCACCATCGTCACGAAAAAGATCAAGGAGCCGGACCGTTATGTGGTCCTGCTCCACAATGACGACTACACGAGCATGGATTTCGTTGTCGGCGTCTTGTGCGATATTTTTCACAAGACGCCGGAAGAAGCTACGGCCATCATGCTGGCCGTTCATCAGCAGGGTATCGGCCAGTGCGGTGTCTACACGCAGGAGATAGCGGAAACAAAGGTGGCGCTCGTCAGGCAACGGGCCCGGGCGGCGGGGTTTCCCTTGCGCTGCACCATGGAAAAATATCGTTGAGGATCATATGCTCAGTGCTGCTGTCCAGGAAGTTTTGAAGGTTGCCGTCCAGGAAGTGCAACGCCGCCGGCATGAATTGCTGACGGTGGAGCACATCCTGTTCTCATTGACGACCGTGGCCCCCGGCCGTCTGCTGCTGGAAGGCAGCGGGGCCAGTGTGGCGGTGTTGCGCGAACAGCTGGAAGGCTTTTTCCGTAACGAGATGCAGGTGCTGCCGGATCAGGGAGAACACGAGGTCCATCAGACGGCCGGCGTGCAGCGGGTACTCGAACGGGCCCTGGGGCATATCCACGCTTCGGGACGGAGCCAGGTGGAGCTGGGCGACCTGTTCGTGGCCATCCTGGATGAAGAGGACAGCTATGCCCACTACTTCCTGACGCGTCAGGGAGTGGATCGCCTGGATGCGCTGACCTTCATCTCGCACGGCATGCCGGAAGGGGGCGGATCCCGGGGGGTGGCCCCCGATGCGGCCAAAGGGAAGGAAGAGGGCGAAGCCGGGGAGAATGTTCTGGAAAAGTACGCCACCGAGCTCACCGCCCGTGCCCGTGAGGGCAGGATCGACCCCCTGGTGGGACGTCAGGAAGAACTGGACAGGGCCATCGAGGTCCTGTGCCGTCGCCGCAAGAACAATCCCCTGTTCGTGGGCGATCCCGGTGTGGGCAAAACCGCACTGGCCGAAGGCCTGGCCCTGCGCATCGCCCAGGGGCAGGTCCCCAAAAAGTTCAAGGACGTCAAGATCTACGCCCTCGATATGGGTCTGATCCTGGCCGGCACCCGCTACCGCGGTGAATTCGAGAGCCGTCTCAAGGCCATCGTGGAAGAGCTCAGGGCCATCCCGGATGCGGTGGTCTTCATCGACGAGATCCACACCATCGTGGGCGCCGGGGCCACTTCCGGCGGTTCCATGGACGCTTCCAACCTGCTCAAGCCGGTGCTGGCCAGCGGGGAATTGCGTTGCATCGGCTCCACCACCCATGAGGAGTTCCGCAACCATCTGGAAAAAGACCGGGCCCTGACGCGGCGCTTCCAGCGCATCGACGTGGGGGAACCCGATGCCGAGGACTGCCTTGCCATCCTCAACGGCCTGCAGGCCCATTACGCAGGGCACCACCGCGTGCGCTACAGCGAGACCGTGCTGCGCAGCATCGTGGACCTTTCCAACCGCTATGTCCGTGACCGCCTGCAGCCGGACAAGGCCATCGACGTGATGGACGAAGTGGGGGCCGCCGTTGACCTGCGCCGCAAGGATGACAAGCGGACGGCCGCCGTCACGGTGGTGGACGTGGAACGCGTCGTGGCCCGCATGGCCGGTGTGCCCGTGAGGACGGTCTCCGGGCAGGAGCGGAACCGCCTGGCCAATCTGGAAAAGAACCTCAAGCAGATCGTCTTCGGGCAGGAAGAAGCCGTGGAGCAGACCGTGCGCGCCATCCTGCGCTCGCGCGCGGGCCTGGGGCAGCACCAGCGGCCCACGGGCGCCTTCCTCTTCTATGGTCCCACCGGTGTGGGCAAGACGGAGCTGGCCCGCGGGCTGGCCCAAATCATGGGAGTGGAGTTCCTGCGTTACGACATGAGCGA
>OLFV01002735.1_pt1 | contig 12543 bp, 8 predicted proteins | sample 1605551 | NCBI WGS metagenome assembly OLFV01 (sample SAMEA3888922, study PRJEB22519) | human gut metagenome | biome: human gut; feature: human-associated habitat; material: faeces | place: Denmark | collected 2011
ATGCGGAGCCTCTTTGCATGTCCGAGGACGTTCCGGAGAGAAACCCCCATCCCGCCCCCGGATTCCCGGTGGGAGTTCTAGACCTTGTCGGCCTTAGTACATACCGCCGCCCTGCTGACCAGCGGTGGCAGCAGCGATAGCGTCCTCAAGCTGAGTGTTCTTGGGCACATCGGAGACGGTGGCCTCGGTGATGAGGATCAGGCTGGCGACAGAAGCAGCGTTCTGCAGGGTGACGCGGCTGACCTTGACGGGGTCGAGGACGCCCATCTCGATCATGTCGCCCCACTCGCCGTTGGCAGAGTTGAGACCCTGGCCAGCAGGCAGCTCGGCAACCTTGTCGACCACGACAGCGCCCTCAAAGCCAGCGTTCTTGGCGATGGTAGCGACCGGAGCGGTCAGAGCCTTCTTGACGATATCGACGCCAATCTTCTCCTCGGGGTCGTCGATCTCAACAGCGTCGAGCGCAGGAGCAGCGTCCATGAAGGCGACGCCGCCGCCAGCGACAATGCCCTCCTCGACAGCAGCGCGGGTAGCCTGCAGGGCGTCCTCGACGCGATGCTTGATCTCCTTGAGCTCAGACTCGGTAGCAGCGCCGACCTTGATGACGGCAACGCCACCGGAGAGCTTGGCCAGGCGCTCCTGGAGCTTCTCGCGATCGAAGTCAGAGGTGGTGTTCTCCATCTCACCCTTGATCTGAGCGATACGGGCGTCGATGGCCTCCTTGGAGCCAGCGCCGCCGACGACGACGGTGTTGTCCTTGGAGATGGTGACGGACTTAGCGGTACCGAGCATATCGGCGGTGATGTCAGCGACCTTCACGCCCAGCTCGTCCAGGGCAGCCTGGCCACCGGTGAGGACGGCGATGTCCTCGAGGATGCGCTTGCGGCGATCGCCGTAGCCCGGGGCCTTGACGGCGCAGACGTTGAGGGCGCCGCGGATCTTGTTGAGGACGAGGGTGGGCAGGGCCTCGCCGTCGATGTCCTCAGCGATGATGAGCAGGCCACGGCCAGCGCGCTGGACAGCCTCGAGAACAGGCATGATGTCCTGAACGCTGGAGATCTTCTGGTCGGTGATGAGGATGTACGGGTCCTTCATCACGGCCTCCATGCGGTCGTTGTCCGTGACGAAGTAAGCGGAGACATAGCCCTTGTCGAACTGCATGCCCTCGACAGTGTCGATGGTAATGTCGAACGTCTGGGAATCCTCGACGGTGATGACGCCGTCCTTGCCCACGACCTCCATGGCCTCGGCGATCTTCTCGCCAACCTCGGGGTCACCAGCGGAGATGGTGCCGACGGAAGCGATCTGCTCCTTGGTCTCGACCGGCTTGGCCTGCTTTTTCATCTCGGCGACGGCGGCGTTGACGGCCTTGTCGATGCCGCGACGGATGGCCAGCGGGTTGGCGCCAGCGGCGACGTTGCGCAGACCGTCGTTGACGATAGCCTGAGCGAGCAGGGTTGCGGTGGTGGTGCCGTCACCCACGGTGTCGTTGGTCTTGGTGGCGACCTCCTTCACCAGCTGAGCGCCCATGTTCTCGATGTTGTCCTCGAGCTCGATCTCCTTAGCGACGGAAACGCCGTCGTTGGTGATGGTCGGGGCACCGAACGTGCGCTGCAGCGCAACGTAGCGGCCCTTGGGGCCCATGGTGACGGTAACGGCGTCGGCCAGAGTGTTGACGCCCTTTGCGAGCTTGGCGCGGGCATCGGTGTTGAACGTAATGTTCTTTGCCATGGTAGGTAATCCTCCAAAAGAAATGTGACTCGCGTCGCCGTTTCCGAGTCTTATACGGCGGACGCGTTCAAAGACGAATCAGAGATTCCGACGAGACTAGGCCTCGACGACGGCGTAGATGTCGTCGGCGCGCATCAGCAGATACTTCTCGCCGTCGACCTTGACCTCGTTGCCACCGAACTTACCGTAGATGACAACGTCGCCGACCTGAACGTCCATGGGGATGCGCTCGCCCTTGTCATTGACCTTACCGGCGCCAACGGCAACGATGGTGCCGCGCTGCGGCTTCTCCTGAGCGTTGCTGGCGATGTACAGACCAGAAGCGGTCTTCTGCTCGGCCTCGTCGGGCTTGACCAGGACGCGATCTGCAAGCGGCTTCAAAGACGACATGCTTGTTTCCTCCTTTTTGGGCCGCGCGGTTGGGCCGCGCGGGTTTCCCTACTTCGTTTGCGTACGCGTTGAATGGTACCCACGAATGGCGGGTTATACAACACGGAGTCAAAAAATCTTATTTTTTGGCACTTAGATTTTCTGAATGCCAGGGGATAACTTAGCGGTGGCTCCCGTGTGGCTCCGGAGGGGCGGGGCATAAGGTTTCCTGCTCGGGCAGTCCTGCTCGCACGAAGGCCACATTAAGTGGCCTTCGGCTCGTGCGGAACTTGTATCGAGCAAAGCCCCAAACCGCTCCCATAGCGGTTACGGGGGCGTTCGCTGCCTGGTAGGGCCACTTGGTTGTGGCCTTGATTTCGCTGCAAGCGGATAGAAGCTGATATTGTCAACGCGAGGGGCTCATTCTTTTTGGTGGGCCTCTTTTTCTGTTATGGGGGACTTTGGTTTATGCCTAAGCGTTCTGGGTCGTATGTCGTTCCTTTTTCGTTTGACTTGCTTTCGTTTGGTGAGGCTGTTGGGCTGGCTGCTGATACGGGGCGGATTTCTGGGGATGCTGGGCCTCTGCTCGAGACGGTTGTCGATATGCTCGATGAGCTGGGACGTCCGGACGAGCATTTCGATTGCATTCAGGTTGCCGGTACCAATGGCAAGACTTCGACCACGCGTTTTTCGGCTGCCATCCTTCGCTGTGAGGGGTTAAAGACCGCACTGTATACGTCTCCGCAGTTGGTGCGCTATCCCGAGCGCATGGAGGTCGATGGGCGCGTCGTGAGCGATGGGGCGTTTGCCCGTGGCGTTTCTGCTGCCGTCGAGGCGGGGCATCGCGTGAATGCTCGTCGTGTGGCGGCGGGGGAGCGCGCGTACACCATCACGCCGTTTGACCTGCTGACGGCTGCCGCGCTGGTGGTGTTTGCCGAGGCTGCAGTGGACGTTGCTGTGCTCGAGGTCGGCATGGGCGGCCGTTGGGACGCCACGAGTGCGACCGATCCCGTCGCCGTTGCCATTACGGGCATCGGCCTCGACCACACGCGCATCCTGGGTGACACGCTTGAGGCCATTGCGGGGGAGAAGGCTGCGGTCATCAAGCCCGGTCGTCTGGTTGTGCTGGGTGAGGGTACGCACGAGTCGAGCGTTCAGCGCGTGATGGATGCCCGTTGTCGCGAGTGCGGTGTGGTTCCGCTGGTGGTGAGCCACGCCACGACCAAGGTGCCGGCGCATGTGGGCGATACGGTGGAGTTTAGCTGCACCACGCCGCGTGCAATTTATACGTCGAGCATGGTCAAGCCCGCCTACCAGCCGCAGAATGCCGCGTGCGCGATTATGCTCTGCGAGGGCTATCTGGGCCGCGAGCTCGACCACGATGCGCTCGACGCTTCGCTTATGGGCTGCCCCACGCCGGGTCGCTTTGATGTGCTGGGGACCGATCCGCTCAAGCTGATCGACGCCTGCCATAACCCTCAGAGCTGCGAGAACTTTGTGAGCGCGCTGGACGAGATCGACTCGTGCGTGGAGAATCGCCCCACGCTGCTGTGCGCCGCGCTGGCCGACAAGGATGTGGCGGGCATCGTCGATGTGCTGATCCCGGCCTTCCCGCGCGTGGTCGTAACCCAGACCGATTCCGATCGCGCCCTACCGGCAGAGGAGCTCGCCGCACTTGTGGACGCTGACAAGCTTGTTGGCGTGTACCCTAGCGTGTCCGAGGCCCTCGCGGCCTTCGATGCCGCAGATCAGCCTTTCGTAGCCGCCGGCACCATCACCCTAGCCGGCGAAGTTGCCGGTCTGCTGCGCTAACCCCATTTGCCGGGTAGCTAATTTGGCCCGCTCGCCACGAAATGGGCCTATCTACTACGTTTTAGCGGATACCCTCGACCACGCCGAAAAATGCAAAATTAAAAACGCAGGTAGATGGTTTGCCAGTTTTACGAAAACGCGGGTATGGTCGACCCATGCGGGTTAAACGTAGTAGATAGCCAGTTTTCGTGGCGCATCTCTAGGCTTTCAAATTGGTCGACTTGGCCCCATGGCAGTTGCGGTGAAATAGTTCCTGGATTATGCCTCTATGGGCCAATCTGGGAACTATTCCACCGCAACTTATTGAGGGGCTATTGGGTAAGGGCTAGTCGAGGCGGACCGGATCGTGGGGGTAGGCGTTGAGAATCTCGACGCCGGACTCGGTAACCAGGGCAAGGTCCTCGATGCGGACGCCGGTGTGGCCGGGGAGGTAGATGCCCGGCTCGATGGAGAACGTCATGCCCGGCTCTACGACCTGTTCGTTGACAAGGGAAACGTCGCCTGGCTCGTGGTCCTGCAGTCCGATCGAGTGGCCCAGGCGATGCGTGAAGTACTTGCCGTAGCCAGCGTCCTCAATCACGTCGCGCGCGGCACGGTCCAGGTCACACATGCGCACACCCGGTGCAATGAGCGCCTCGGCGGCCTCGTTGGCGCGGCGCACGATGTCGTAGATGCGTGCCGTCTCCTCGTCCGTCTCGCCCCAAAAGAATGTGCGTGTCATGTCCGAGCAGTAGTTGCGGTGGCGTCCGCCAATGTCGAACAGCACCACGTCGCCGCGCTTGAGCACGGTGTCGTCGGGCTCGTGATGCGGGTCTCCGGCGTTGGTGCCAAAGCTCACGATGGGCGGAAAGCTAAAGCCCTCGCAGTCGTGTTTGCGGTACAGGCCGAGCATCTGGTCGGCAATCTCGCGCTCCGTCACGCCCTCGTGAACGAGCTTGATGGCGTCGGCCATCACGGTGTCGTTGGCGGCCGAGGACACACGCATGAGCTCCTGCTCGGCTTCGTCCTTGTGGGTGCGTGCGGCGGTGACGGCAAAGTCGCCTAGGAAGAACTCGCTCGCGGCGTGACGATCCATAAGGGGCATCAAAAAGCCGGAGCGCATAACGGTGTCGATGCCGAGAGGCTTGGCAGGATTGACCTCGCGTGCGATGGCGTCGGCCACGACGTCGGTGTCGTTGTGGTAGGCGACGCAGGCATTGTCATACTCGGGCAGCTGATGCAGCGCGTTGACCAAGATCACAGGCTCGCAATCGCGCGCGAGCAGCACACCGCAAAAACGCTCGAACATATCGGCATAAAAGCCGGTCAGGTAATAAATCGACCACGGGTCGTTTACGAGCAGCTGCGCGCCGGGGTGCTGAGCCTCGAGCGCATCGAGCACGCGCGCCACACGCTGGTCATCGACATGTGCCATGAAACATCCTTTCGCTAGGGTGCCACCATGGTATCCCCAACGCTAGGGTAGTCAATTTGGGATGGGGCTATTTTAGCTGCGTCAAACATGCGGAATGATTTTTCTGGGACGGGGATTAAATAATCAATGGGTGCCGAATGATTATTTAATCCCCGTCCCAGAAAAATCATTTGAGTGAACGTTCGGGCAAAAGTAGTCATAAGAGGCCCGTCCCGAATTAGCTGGTTTCAAAAGTATGGCGGATTACGGGGCTCGACCTGTAATACTTGACCATGGGAGAAATCGCGAAATTAAAACCGCAGGTAGACGGCTTATCAAAAATCGAAAATTGCCGGTATGGATGGGGGTCTCCGAATCAGCCCCGTAATCCGGCATAGTTTTGAAATGGCACTAAAGTAGGCACAAGCTAAATACCAATTCCAAGGATAGTTGCGGTGGAATAATTCCTGGATGCCGGGGTTTTGGCGGAAATCAGGAACTATTTCACCGCAATTGAGGAGGGGCGGGGTGGATGGCGGGGTAGCTAAAAGAGTTCCGTCCCTAATTGGCTACTCAGGCTCGGTCGATGTCCATGCTGGCGATGAGGTCGATGTTGGTGCCGAGAAGGTCTTCCAGCACGATGTCGCCCATACGGATGGGGGCTTTGACGACCAGGCCGCGGATGAGGTCCATGGCCTGGGCATGGAGTGCCAGCGGGATGGCTTCGGTCGTGCGCACGGGCAGCAGCGCCTCATCGCCACCGGATACGGCCACCGTGGTGGTGAGCACGCGCATGGGGCAGGTGAGCTCCTGATGTGCGAACTTATCACCGCGTGGGCAGCTGTTGCCGGTTACGGAGCGCACCTCTACCACGGCGCCGTCTGGGCTGCGCTCGACCTCCACGGTCAGGAGGCACTCGGATGGGCAGGTGGTGCAGTTGAACTGCAGCGTTTCAATCGCGTTTGTGCTCATGACTCTACGCCTCCTCAATAGGGTCAACGGACAGGACAATCTCGCTAACACCCAGGTCGAGTGCGCGCTGAATCACCTTTGCCGGCAGCGGGAAGCTTTCCATGACGCTCGGTTTAAACGGGCGGACCTTGCCTGCAAGCAGTTCCTCGCCGTTTGCGAGAATGCGCACGCGGGAAGCATCGACCGGGCGGCGTACACGGAAGTTGAGCTTAGTGAGCCCGACAGCCGTAATACGTCCCGGCAGTGCGTAGCCTGCGATGCCGGCAGGGGAGACTGTGAGCTGGCAACCCGTGCCCGCAGCGTTTGCCCCTGCGTCGCCGCCCAACGCCCACGCCGCCGCAGCTGCGCCGGCACGCTCGGACTCGGTCGTCACATTGTCGGCCAGGTCGTGCACGTGCAGCACGTTGCCGCAGGCAAAGATGCCCGGCACGCCCGTTTGCAGGCTCTGGTCCACTACGGCGCCGCGCGTGCGTGGGTCCAGCTCCACGCCCGCGGCAACCGAAAGCTCGTTCTCGGGAATCAGGCCCACCGAGAGCAGCAGAGTGTCGCACGGAACGACGCGCTCGGTCCCCGGAATGGGCGCCAGATGCTCATCGACCTGGCTCACTTCGACGGCCTCCACGCGGTCGTGCCCGATCACGCGCGTGACCGTGGTAGACAGATGCAGCGGAATGCCAAAGTCGTCCAGGCAGTTCTTGACGTTGCGGCGCAGGCCGTTGGCGTAGGGCATGAGCTCGTACACGCCCTCGACCGAAATTCCCTCGAGCGTGCAGCGGCGCGCCATGATCAGCCCGATGTCGCCCGAGCCTAAAATGACGGCGCGCGAGCCGGGTTTGAGGTTCTCGATATTGATGTATCGCTGCGCCAGGCCGGCCGTAAACACGCCGGCGGGTCGGCTGCCGGGAATCTTGATCTCGCTGCGGGTACGCTCGCGGCAACCCATGGCAAGGACGACCGCACGCCCGGTGAGCTGCAGCATACCGGTGGGGCTCATGAGCGTGACGGTGTGGAGTGCGGCGTCTTTCGTGGACGCGCCCGAATCAATTCCAAGCACCATGCTGTCCAAGAACAGCGCAATGTTGGTCGTGCGCACCTGGTCGATAAAGCGCTGTGCATACTCGGGGCCGGTGAGCTCCTGCTTAAAGTGCGATAGGCCAAAGCCGGGGTGGATGCACTGGCGCAGGATGCCTCCCAGATGCTGCTCGCGCTCCACGATGGCCACACGCGCGCCGGCCTTGTGCGCGGCAAGCGCGGCCGCCATGCCGGCAGGTCCGCCTCCTATGACGACCACGTCGAAGGCCTGCTTAGGTGCTGCCTCAACGGCATCGCTATCAATTGCGCTCGATTTGAATTCCGCCATCCTAGCGCACCCCCTTCAAAGGTCCCTCAACGAGCCACGAGCCAGTGTCCTCCAGCAGCACCTCGCTGGGGTCACACCCCAGCTCGCGGGCCAGAATCGCCACCACGCGGCTCTGGCAAAAGCCGCTCTGGCAGCGGCCCATGCCTGCGCGGCAGCGGCGTTTGACGCCCTCGACCGAAATCGCGCCCGGGCGGTGCCGGATCGCAGCAACAATCTCGGCCTCGGGCACCGTCTCGCAGCGGCAGACGATCTGTCCCCATGCGGGGTCGGACTCAATGAGCTCCTCCTTGCGCGCAAGCGGCGCACGGTCAAAGTCGTCCGGTGCGCGGCGAATTGGGTCCCAATCGTCCCGCTCGCGCAGGGTCACACCGGCATCGCGCAGCACCTGCTCCATGCGCTCGGCAATGGCTGGCGCGCTCGCCACGCCCGGCGACTGAATGCCTGCCGCCTGGAACAGCCCCGACACCACGGCTGATTGACCAATAAAGAAGTCGTTCGTCCCTTTAATGACCGGACGCCCGCCGGCAAACGCGCGCACCATGCGGCGCGTGTCCAGATCGGGAACCAGCTTTCGCGCGCCGGTCAGCAGCGCGTTCACATCGCTTGCATAGGTCTGCGTGTCGCCCGGCTCGCGCACGGCGGCGGTCGCGGTGATCACGGTGTTGCCGTGCACGGTGCCTGTGACGATAACGCCCTTGGACACCGGCGTGGGCACGGGGTAGAGCGGCATGAGCGCGCGAGACTCCTTGTCCAGCACCACAATGTTTCCCTGGCGCCAGACCATCTGGAACTCCTCGGCGCCCGCCATATGCGAGATGTCGGCGGCGCCGTTGCCCGCGGCGTTGATCAGATAACGGCAGCGCACATCGCCGGCAGGCGTTACAAACGTAAAGCGCGCAGCCCCGTCGGTAGCCTTGCCACTAGCAACCTCAATCGCTTCCACCGGTGCGGAGCGCATAAACGTCACCCCGTTGGCCACGGCATTCTCCAGCGCGGCGATGGCGACCTCAAATGGATCGACAAAACCGGTCGAGGGGCACCACAGCGCGCACGTCGCCTTGGCACATGCGCGCGGTTCCAGCTCGTGGATTCGCTCGGGATCGATAATCGCCAGTTCGGGCACGCCGTTGGCAAGGCCGTTGCTACGCAGCTTCTCCAGGTGTGCACGGTCCTCGTCGTTAAAGCCCAGCACCATTGACCCGGTGCGGCAAAACAAAAAGCCGAGCTCCTGGGCCCAGGTGCCATACAGCTCGCAGCCCCGGGCGTTGACCTGAGCCTTTACGGTGCCCGGCGCCGGATCGTAGCCGGCATGCACCAGGCCGCCGTTGGCCTTTGACGCGCCCAGCGCGATATCGTTGGCCGCCTCGACCACGCAAATGGACAAGTCATAGCGCGCGAGCTGCCGCGCGATGGCGCACCCGGTGATGCCCGCGCCCACAATCGCGATATCAAACGTTTCTGTCACAGTGCCTCCCAGACGAGTTGACAGGCTGTCAATAGGACTATCCTACGGTGTTCGCACTGCCTGCGCGACGGCAATGCGGCGAACAGCCCCGCAACACCCGCCAACGGCAGGCGAGAGGAGACTCAGGACCATCGATGACCTCGTCTGCCGCCCCTGGTGTCAGAAGTTTGTCTCGTTCTGTAACAGTAAGCAGAAGAGTTGGCTTCCGGATGTTACAGATCGAGACGTTTGCCAGGCGGGTCCTCCGCTTGTCTCGATCTGTAACGGTAAGAGGAGAAAATCGGTCCTATGTGTTACAGATTGAGATTTAAAGTCAGGGAGAGATTTTTCTGTCTCGTTCTGTAACATCTGGGGACCGTTTTGGGGTCTAGATGTTACAGATTTAGATGAACCCATCAGTCGTTTTCGAATGTCTAAATCTGTAACAGTTAGACCTGTTTTTGCCGAGTTGTTGTTACAGATTGAGATATTGAGATTGGACGTTTTCCTTTGTCTTGATCTGTAACAGATGGAAGGGTTTCTGACCCCTAGTTGTTACAGTTCGAGACATTTGACTTGCGGTCTGTCCGTTCGTCTTGATCTGTAACAGTAAGAGGGGAATTACGGTCCTACGTGTTACAGATCGAGACGTTTGCTCGGCGGCACATCCGTTTGTCTCGTTCTGTAACATCTAAACCCGGATTCCGCTTCCACCTGTTACAGATTGAGATGTTTGTGTCCGCGCCGGCCCCGTACCCAGCCGTGGTCCCATATGAACAAACCCCGTGGTAAACTTGACCGGACTGTAAATATTCCGAAAGGTACACCTCAATGTCCAAATACATCAACGAGCTCATGTCACCGCAGCTTATGGGCGTCATCTATGCCTTCGTGGGCTTTATCATCGCCCTGTACGTGCTGTCGGTCGTCTATGTGTTCATCGACGCTCGCCGCCGCGGCGCCAGCGCCTACGTGGCATGGGGCATCATCGCCCTCATCCCGTTTGTGGGCCTCATCGCCTACCTGGTCCTGCGCCCGCACTCCTACGCGGCCGACCGCGAGGAGCAGGAGCTGGACATGGCCCTGCGCGAGCGCCAGCTTGCCCAGTACGGCACCTGCCCGCAGTGCGGCGCTCCCATCGAGAAGGACTTTGTGGTCTGCCCCGTGTGCGACACCCAGGTTCGTAACGTGTGCCCCAGCTGCCATCGCCCGCTCGACGCGCACTGGAAGGTCTGCCCCTACTGCCGAACTCGCATCCAGTAACGCATCCATCGCCGGGCCGGCTGCAAGCCACGGGCACCGCGCACCGCAAGCCACGCGCGCCCCACACCCCGCCCCACGCGATGAAGCATGCGTAGAAAATCGCCCGCCGTGCCATTAAGGTGCGGCGGGCGCTTGTATACCAAGGCAACCTGCCTATAATGATGCAAGTCAAAAACGCCGAGCGCATCGCACGCACTTGCATCAGGCATCCGAGAGGAGAAAACATACCCATGAAGGCACTCTACAATGACGGTTCGGTGGCCGAGCTCCCGCAGGACGAGGTCACGCATGTCATCCGTCACTCCGCCGCTCACATCATGGCGCAGGCCATCAAGCGCCTGTACCCCCAGGCCGACTTTGCCTACGGCCCCGCGACCGACAACGGCTTCTACTACGACGTCGACCTGCCCGAGGGCGTTAAGATCAGCGAGGACGACTTCCCCGCGATCGAGGCCGAGATGAAGAAGATCGTCAAGGAGAACCTCAAGTTCACCGTGTACGAGAAGCCCCGCGCCGAGGCCATCGCCCTTATGGAGGAGCGCGGCGAGAAGTACAAAGTCGAGCACATCGGCGACCTGGACGACGACGCCCGCATCACCTTCTACCAGCAGGGCGACTACATCGATATGTGCGTCGGCCCCCACATCTGCTACACCAAGGCCCTCAAGGCCTTTAAGCTCACCGGCGTCTCGGGCGCCTACTGGAAGGGCGACAAGGACAACAAGATGCTCACCCGCATCAACGGCGTCGCCTTTGCCACCAAGGAAGAGCTCGACGAGCACATGCACATGCTGGAGGAGGCCAAGAAGCGCGACCACCGCAAGATCGGCCGCGAGATGGACCTCTTTATGATGCGCGACGAGGCCCCCGGCTTCCCGTTCTTCCTGCCCAACGGCATGATCCTTAAGAACACGCTGCTGGACTACTGGCGCGAGATCCACCACAAGGCCGGCTACGTGGAGATCTCCACGCCGCTCATCATGAACAAGCAGCTGTGGAAGACCTCGGGCCACTGGGACCACTACAAGGACAACATGTACTCCACCGTCATCGACGACGAAGAGTACTGCATTAAGCCCATGAACTGCCCGGGCGGCGTGCTGGTGTACGCCTCCAAGCCGCATTCCTACCGCGAGTTGCCCATCCGCGCCGGCGAGATTGGCCTGGTGCACCGCCACGAGCTGCGCGGCGCCCTGCACGGCCTGTTCCGCGTGCGCTGCTTTAACCAGGACGACGCCCACCTGTTTGTGCGTCCCGACCAGCTGACCGACGAGATCGTGGGCGTGGTCAACCTCATCGACTCCGTGTACCAAAAGTTTGGCTTCAAGTACCACGTTGAGCTTTCCACCCGCCCCGAGGACTCCATGGGTTCGGACGAGGATTGGGCTCGCGCCGAGGAGGGCCTGCGCACCGCTCTGGAGAAGCTGGGCATGGACTACGAGGTCAACGAGGGCGACGGCGCCTTCTACGGCCCCAAGATCGACTTCCACCTGGAGGATTCGCTCGGCCGTACCTGGCAGTGCGGTACCGTCCAGCTCGACTTCCAGATGCCGCTCAACTTTGATCTGGAGTACGTGGACGCCGACGGCACCAAGAAGCGCCCCATCATGCTGCATCGCGTGTGCTTTGGCTCCATCGAGCGCTTCATCGGCATTCTGATTGAGCACTTTGCGGGCAAGTTCCCCACCTGGCTGGCCCCCGTGCAGGTCAAGGCGCTTCCCGTCTCTGAGAAGAGCCGCGACTACGCCCACGAGGTGTGCGCCAAGCTGGAGGAGGCTGGCATTCGCGTGGTCTGTGACGACCGCGACGAGAAGATCGGCTACAAGATCCGCGAGGCCCGCAGCATCGACCGCGTGCCCTACATGCTCATCCTGGGCGAGAAGGAGGTCGAGGCCGGCAACATCTCCGTCCGCGATCGCTCCAACGAGACCGTTCAGATGAGTGTTGACGAGTTTGTGGCCAAGGTGCTCGAGGAGATCAAGACTCGCGCCTAGCACAAACAATACAAGAATTAACAAAGGCGATCGTCCTTTTGGGCGGTCGCCTTTTTTGTTGTCTATAGAAGAAAAGCCGCTGGTTAGAGCGGCTTTTTTGTTGTGCAAAAAGGTACAGGTTTTTGTAGAGGCGTATGGAGATGCACCCATTGGTTGATTTTCAATCTCAACGCAACAGCCTGAACGGACCCCGCGTTTCCGCAGC
>OLFV01002739.1_pt1 | contig 12511 bp, 12 predicted proteins | sample 1605551 | NCBI WGS metagenome assembly OLFV01 (sample SAMEA3888922, study PRJEB22519) | human gut metagenome | biome: human gut; feature: human-associated habitat; material: faeces | place: Denmark | collected 2011
GAGAATAAAGCAAATCCTGTTAACTATTCAACACAGGGTTTTACTGGTGACCCCATTTTTTGTGGTGAATTTATCTGTCCATTGATGCCAGTAAGATACCATTGCTTGAAAACATCTCGCACAAATATATGTTTATAAGCTTTATTTATACGACAATGATACCACTCAAAGAAATTCTTTTGCACAATTCGCTTACGAAAAATCTCTTCCGTATGCGGAAACCAAATATCATTACTACAAAAATAAATGGCACAATAATCCTTAGAATCACAACATTCATCATATTCTATAAGATAATTGGGCTCGTTCTTCCAATAATCCTGCACGATTTGCGGATACTGGAAAATTCCATCATATTTTGAATCTAACATAAGATATTAAATGCTTCTTATAAACTTTGCAGGATTCCCTGCCCATATTTGATTGGCAGGAACCGATTTCGTAACAACAGAACCAGCTCCTATCACACTATTCTCACCGATGGTCACGCCCTTTAAAATAATAGACCTGGCACCGATAAAAACATCATTGCCTATAACGACAGGCTTTTCTGCTCTATTCTTCAAATCCTCACTACTCCTACGGATAACAGGGTCAAGAGAATGAAAGTCGGTATCATAAATACAGACCCCACCACCAATCTTCACATTATTTCCTATAGTAATGCTTTTATGACAGATTAAAGCTGCCTGAGACATACCTACATTGTCACCAATAGTCAGTACTGCTCCTCTGTCCACAAAGAATGTGCAGCGTTCATAACAACCTATTGGATTTCCTTTAATGCCATTGTTCATGGCAAAGTTCTTGCCAATAGAAAATTTTCCACCCCGAGCTACCATAACATAGGGAATGCCGTTGGTGTAAAAGGATTTATAAGCAACATTATTGCCTATAAACAGGCATCTAGCACACAAATTATTTGCCCCCACAGTAGCTATATAAACTATTTTCCTAAAAGACTTAAAAATCAGACTTATTAAACTCATAATTTAAAACCTTATTATATATTGCCAACTGTGTTTTTACGACAGTATCAATATCATTCTCCTTCATTCGCCTTGCCCTGCCATTTTCAGATAACTTTTCAGCAAGCCCTCTATCTTGTAGGACTTTATCTATCAAAGAAGCACAAGTATAATAATCTACGGAATTATAAAACAAAGCTTCTTTACCATTCTCTGCTAATTCTGGCATAGCACCAGCAAATGAGGCTATTGTTGGAGTACCAACTATCATCGATTCTGCAAATGCCAAACAGTATGTTTCTACAAACGATGGTATTACACAAGCATTAGCCTCTTGAAGATGAGCTATAATTTGATTTTCATCTAAGGATCCGAGATATATAACATTCTCTTGCAATCCATACGTTTTTATAAGCTTGTTCAAGAAAACAGAATAACCATCTAACAATTTGTTGCCCACGTTGATATTACCTGCTAATTTCAACTTTATTTTAGGGTATTTTCTTTTAAGTAAAGCTATTGCCTTTATGATAATATGCATACCCTTATAAGTAACAGCAGCAGAACAAGTAGAAAAAACAACTGGTGAATCTCCTACATTATGAAAATTCCACTTTTGTGATTCAACAAAGGCTTTACGAAGCATAATTTTCGTAGGATAAAGCGTTGCGCTTGGATTGACAAATGAAATATAATTCTTTACCCATTGAGATTGGTAAGAGATATGCTTGAATGATTTGATATTAACAGTTTCTGCCAGCCCTCTCTTTCTAAAAACTTCTTTTCTATGAAAAAGAGTTCTTGAGGGCATAAGAATTTCTTTCAAGTGAATTGATTTGAATATTTCCTTTATACTCAAGCCACCATAATAATAATCCGTACAACGAGCAAGCAATCCCTGCATTTCAAGAATAGTAGGAACACCAATATATCCCTTACGGTAAATAGAAGCCCAAAATTTCTCTGTACCCCAGATTTGTACCAAATCTGGTCTTTCTTTTTCTATTATCTCCTTCACTAAAGAACAAGTTTCAACAGAAGCTTCTTGTCCATAGTTACTTGATTTTGCCGGAATTATCCATTGTTTTATATTTTTGAAGTTGCTGGATGTAGGCTTGTCTACAATACCATCTGTAACATTAACCATATCTATAGGCGAAGCTAATTGTTCAGCCATCGACTGTAACCAACTACCAGTTGCCTTTGTTTTTTCGGAAACAAAAGCTGAATTACTTAACCATAATACTTTCATTGTTTAAGATTTTATTTTGTGAATATCGCTCTAAACCATTCTACGAAATCCTGATCAGACATTGATCTAAATTGCGAAGATAATCCCATACCTATTGCACTCCAAAGAGAAATATTTAATATATCAAATTTTGTAGAATCTTCTATCCAACCATAAGCCCAATGGAACGCAATAAAGACACCAATCAATTTTAAAAAATAACTATTAGAATGATATACGGCAAGATAAGAACTTCTTAAATAAATAAGAGAATATAATAACATACCAATAACACCTAACCATGTGAAGATATTGAGATGACATAATTCATTCTGATAGCGTTCAAACTTTCCTGTTTTCAATTCTTCTGCAATGGAAGCACCAAAAATATTACTATCATTACCTCTAGCTAAAGAACGGCCACATAAAACATAATTATTTCTCAAAGCAGATTGCAAGACCTCTTCATAAATAAAAGTTCGAGTATCCGTAGACAAATCTTCATCTTTAAGTTCGCCATTAACTACTTTCTTCTCAACATATTTACCACTATTAGAAGCCATATCAGCAAATATATTAAAAGTTCCAGAGATACCCAAGACAAGTAACACTATTGCAGAAATATAGCATAACCAATGAGCTAAACGTAGCATTTTTTCAGAAACGAATTTTCTGAATATACATAACAAACTGATACATATAGATAGAAAAGCCTTTAAGACTTGACTACGTCCACCTAGATCTGCAACTAACATAAAAGCCAAAAGAAAGCCGATAATAAACTTCCATTTTTTTTGCATATAAGGTAGAAAGCAACCAATTACAAACACAGGTCCTAAATAGAAATTGACCTCACCAGGAGTAACCATCCATAAATAAAATAGGAAGAATGCGGGTATACATATTTTAATCCAAAGTCTATAAAATTTCAACAAAACAGTCGGACAAAAAACATAAGTCATTGCAGGTATTAAACAACAAAGAATACCACCGATCATATTTTTTGTTTCCCAATAATTATCTGCAATAAAAAATCCTCTTATAGCCCCTATAAATGCCCATATTAAAAAGCACTTCACAAAGAAATAATCTTTATTCCGGATAATGGGATTGTATTCTCTCCTCATATATGGTATAAGTAAGACGATACAAAATGCGAAAAACCAGTAAACAAAAGTATTTTTTAAAGGGATTCTACAATATGGAGCTGGTGATAGCAAAGCTATAACTATCAGTGAGTAGAAAAATATATTTGATTTTGTAAATTTCATAAAATATAATTGTCTATTAAGCAGAATTAAATACACCTAATATAATATTTATTATCTATGTTCAAATCCTTTAATAAGTGCACCAAGAGAAGTTAATTTAAACCATCAACGGATTTATGGCATGAAATTAAAATGCTAAATTGACAGGATTACCATTTAATTTAATCATTCTTTGTTTTGCTGGAATAATAACAGAATTGGCAGGCACATCTTTTACTATTGTTGCATTAGCACCTATAACAGAACCATCACCAATATGTATTGGTCCCAAGACTATAGCTCCAGTACAAATAGTAACATTATTTCCTATAATAGGGTAGCCTTTACCAGAATCCCCAATAGTTACATTTTGGTATACCGTAAGATTGTCTCCTATCTCATGAGCATGAATAATGGTAGAGTCACCATGCTGAATAAATAAGCCTTTACCTAAATTCTGTTCATCAATTCTAAAACCTATCGTTTGCTTAGGAGGATAAATTGTTTTGCAAATTGAAAGAAGATGGTATCGACCCAAATACCATGCCGTTCGAAAATAGAAAACATTTAAAAAATCCCTGCTACGTTTTGAACAATAAACAAGTTCTTTTATATAATTGTTTTTACCATGGGGGGTAATTCCGTATGATTCTAAATATCTTTCTATATCTGCATTTATTTTTGACTTATCCTTAATTAAAAGATAAACAACAATATTAATAAAACTTCTAATATATGATAATATCATCATTCAATATATATAAAAAATTACCAATAACATCCCCCTTCAACTTGCTTAGCCTTAGAAGGTATATAACTTGCTGATGGATAAATCCATGAATCATTGAAAAGAGTTTTGTATGTATTTTGCTTGCCAAACTCCTGAATTCCATAATCAGGATTATCCCAACGCTTTCCCCTGATACCAAACAATAACTGTAGCGCTCCACCAAGATGGACAGCCTGTTTACCCATACGTTTTGCATGAGCTGCCAGTGGGAATCCGTATGCACCACAACCAAGCAAGACTATATCATAATCGGTTGCATTCATTTGTTTCTTCATAGAATCAAGAGCTTCAAACCAATCTGAATACTCGCAATCCCCACCAAGACTTTGCACAGCTTTGATAGTTTTCAAATCAAATTTTGACAAAACTTGTTTGTCATCAAACAAGAGTCCCCGTTTTTCTTTATATTGCTGTTCAATCAGAGATGCAAATGGATGAATCACAAGAACTTTCTTACCTTCAAGGACTCTACTCCAAGGATTCTTTGACCAATATGGTTCTAAGGACAATAATGTTACTTTAGTTAAGTTCAAATTAAAATCAGTAATCATAGTTTCCTCATCTGGTAGCCAAGATCCAAGAATATCCAACTGCTTACTATCCTCAATCATCATTTCTCCGAACCTCATTAAGTTCTCTTCCGTGGATGGGAAAAAGCCGCTCCATCTTGTCATTTGGTCTTTTACATTATCTTCCCACCACCATGCAGATTGCTTACCTTGAATATACTTCCAAACAGAATGATGTTTTGCTATAACACCAAGATAATTGGTAATGGCATACATCTCCGTACTTCCATACCTTGCTATCATACAAGGCTTACCAGAAACCAGCAGATTATAAATCTGTTCCGAAGCTTTATCAGGGTCCGTTATACCTCTATCATACGTTGAAGATTTCGGTTTAAACAACTTGTCATAAATCTTACGCAAAGCTTTTAGTGTTATTATCTCTATTTTATTCATATTTTGCAGTAAATTTTACAATTCAAATCAGCTTCTTTACAAGTTGAAATGAATCCATTAAGAATCCATGCCAACTGAACAACACTATTTTTCTGTTGAAAAGGAATATCATTCTTGATATTAGAAAAAGCAGTAGCCAAACTTTGTTTTGAAAGGAAATTAACTGCGAGACATACCTCACGCTTTTTATTTGGATTACTCATCAAGTTTAGATATTTTTCCTCTATATCATCAACATGTCCTCTCCTACATTTTTGTATTCCTGTATTCTTCCACGTACCTCTCATACTATCAATCTTTGTCTGCAAGGCATCCATCGAAGGATTCATATTTCCAATGTTCTTTATTGCCTGGCCTATAACATCTTGAAAATTTGAAGCAGACAAGCCCGCCTTGTCTTTACATTTAGAATGGATAAATGAAATGGTATCATTGTTTATCGCGATATGATCAGCCCATTCATTACCCATATCATCACACAATAGAATATCAGCAGTATCATACAGGTCGTGCTCAACTACATGAAAAAGGCTATTTGCTGTGAATTCTGTACTATGTGCATCATAGCCCTCGCCTTTCTCGCTTGTCACACCGTTGATTGAATCTATGGGTTCTAATACAGCAAGTATTGAGTCAAAATCCTTATCTATCTTAGAGTTCATGTAAAGTTTTCCATAAGCATAAACATATGAAAAATCCGAGAAACTTACTGTAAAACAATGTAGTGTATTGATTAAAGATTTGACTTTTATATATTTCCCAATATTATCTTTGTAATAAAGTGAATCAAGTGGTTTAAGAGTGTCTATATTCAATCCGTTGATAAGCTTAGTCACTCCGATACTTTTATACATAAATTTTGTATCTGTTACCTTTTTGAGTTCTAAGCATTCACTTCCATGTCTGAACATACGCCAGAAGCTATCTGTAAATGGTTTGTAAGAGTCCTTACCAATCTTTCTATATATTGTCTTGTCATTAAGCTTATCTTGTATATAATTTTGTAATTCAAAAATATTGACAAGTAAAGACGTTGGCTGCAACTCTGCACAAACCTCTTTCCAATTATGAGGCATGGCAAAGCGAGTAAGAAAAGATTCTGTTTCTATGTATTTCTCAATTTTATCCACCAAGAAATTCATCCATTCCAACAATAAAGTTAACCCTTTTTTGCTTCCGAACTTTGCAATTCGTGATGTCCCAATATTTACAGAACAAGCTCCATCATTATCATTGGCAAACCTGATATTGGTTACAATATTCTGGTGTGTCCCAAACATTGGCATTGATATCTGCAAGTTGTTTGCTTCATACGATTTTGTACGCATCGCATTCTTACTTGTGTTCATGTTAGCCAATTTGATTTGCTGGAAATCTGTATTATTTTCAACCAATACGTTTGCTATTTTTGTAGCACTAATAGGAACAAGGTTATTTAAAAAATTGGTAAGGTGTGAAATGTTCTTCTTGACAATAACCACATAATCCCTTATCTCAACAATCAGTAAGTATGAGATTTTTGCTTCCTTAACGTCCTTGGGACAATCATCTTCATCAAAATCAAACATTGTAGGTATAGATGTTTGACGGAATACAAGCAATGAACAACGTGCCTGAAAAGCTTCAGCTCCAACTTCTACATGTTCTAATTGACGGACTATTTTTGTCAGAGTGTTATAACAACCCCCTTCCAAGACATCGCTAAATACTTCTTTTATATACTTTTTAGTAATTGCCCTTATTCCTACTTTATAGAAATAAGCACCCTCATTGAGAAGGAGGTGATGATACCAATCCAGTCGGTCCATAGAAATTTACAAAATTATTACCACTTTACATTACCCTCATTATCAACCATTATCCAATCTTTACTATCAGGATATCCATGCCAAAAATTCTCAGGACATACTTTGATACCTCTATTCAGCAAAGCAGGTTTGTAAGAGAATGAACTCTTACTCGTTATCAACAAGTCAGCATAAACCATATGAAGGAAAGAAGCCATAGCCCCCATATCCATACACCAATGAAAGTTAGGGTACTTAGCAAATTCTGGGTAATCTTCAGCTTTTCCTTGTGAGAAAAAATATATATGTACTGGTTTATCTGTAATGGTCTTTACTTTCTCAACTACTTGTTCCAATACCTTTTCAAAATAATCGTTGCTAAGATAGCGCATCACAAGATTTGGATTAGTAGGATCATCCATAATATCACCTCTTCGCACATGAATCGCTATATTAAAATTTGATGAATCATAGACAAATTTGTCATTTTCCCTAGCAGATGCAGAATAGAACTTCTGCTGTAAATCTGGAATCAAAGTATTTAAGTCGCGATAGAACTGATCTTGTTCACAAAGGAATACTACTTTCTGGTCAGAATATGAAGCGATTATTTTTTTGATTACATCAAATTGCTCTTCATCCATCTCATTAAATTGAGGCAGCAATACTTTTTTGTTGCCATTTCGCAATAAATCCTTATAATTTGCTTCATTCTCTCCAAATCCCAAGAAGTCATTCCAAGGGGTAGGCAACCATGGATGATGGTAACGAGAAAATGGGATATTGGCAAACTTCAATCCTAAGACTTTTGCCAAATGGTATCCAGCCATCCAGTTTGCCATTTGATGGCCTATTCCTGCACCTGGATTAGGACGAGCAGCGATATAGTTTATATACGAATTATCACCACTATGCTTTAGCGAATGGCGATAAGAAGTATAATGCGAACAATACTTCAGAAATGGCTCCTTGTGAATTCGATTATAATAATACCCATACAACTTACGTTGTGCCTTATATTTAAATTCCGATAAATTCATCATAAATAGTTTTATTTTGTTTGTGGAAATCCATGAGATTTCCATATTACTTTTGTTATATATATATATATAATAGAAAGCAACCGCAAAAAGCGTTTTTTATAAGCAAAACGCTCAAAGAAATTTAACGAATGTTCCTTACATAAACTACTCAAGCCATTAATAAAAATGTTCAATGCTTCATAATCTTTATATTTTAAATAATTCAAAATACTATGACGAAGTTCGTATTTCATAAACAATTTAAACTTCTTTTTATTAAGCCCCTTCTTCATAGAAGGATATTCTTCCCAGACTGCATTTCTAAATAATATACCATCATTTAATCTCTTATCTACAGCTATAGAACTAGTAGCCTGCCCTTCAACATTTCCATTATAAACACTTATTGGTTTTGCGATATACACGACACATAGGCAATGCATAATAACTCTAAAGAGAAATGTAAAATCTTCATTATATTTCTGCCCTTCAATAAAGCGATTCCACTTTTCTGAAGGAAACAGGCATTCCTTTTTTATAACAGTAGCACTTATATGCATAAATACATGAGGATTTTCAAAGAAATCAATTGTCACAACTCCTCCCTTATATCGTGAAGGTATATTAGAGCTTCTGTCATGTGTTAAAAAATTCTGCGCAAATCGACCACTAAGAACTACTTGCGCATCACGATTTGCAAGAATAGCATTCACAACACTTTCTAAATATGTAGGAAGCCACTCATCATCAGCATCTAAAAATGCTATCCAATCTCCCTTAGCTTCCTCAACTCCTTTATTACGAGCCACACTAACACCAGAATTTTCCTGTGAAATAATTCTAATCCGAGAATCCGAAAAATTATCATTAATTAATTGCACACTATTATCCGAAGAGCCATCATTAACAATAATGACTTCAAAGAATTTATACGTCTGAGATATAACCGTGCTTAAAGTATGCACAATTGTCTTTTCTTTATTATACAACGGTATTACAACCGAAATTAATATTTTATTTTTTTCCATACATGATTAATCTTAAATATGGTATTTTATATATGAATTTACCTATAGAATAAGCCAAAGGCTTTGTATAGTTCAGATAACCTACCCTTCCTATCTTATGAGTTATTTCACAGAGGTAGCCACTTATAAAGAAAAATAAAGGCATATGAAATGAATATATCATCTCTGCTACTGGATGAGAATTACCTTGAGTTGAATATGGCAAATAAAGATGGCCCATTACTATATAGCTAAGCCTCTCAATTTATCTATGTAATCTAATCGTTTTTCCATATTTACTTTTTAAACTTCTAAAAATACTTTCAAATATAACTCGCTCTTCACTAAACAAAACAACTATACAAAAACTACATATATATATTATTACGGAGACCAACAGAAAAGTAACTAATCGCCATAACGTATTAATTTCAACCATTTCTTTTATAAAGAAGAGCAACAAATAATTTATTAAAGCTGTTACCACTAAAGGACAAGTAACTCTAACTAGATAAGTCGAGATTTTCATACCTACATATTGTCGTACAAAATAAAAGGCAAAAGCATAGACTATTAAATTACCAAATATAATACTCACTATATATATATAATAGGGTGGTAATCCTAACTTAAACGCTAAATATATAAATGGCAATTGAAAGAAATTAGATATAGTACTACATATAGTATATCTCTTTATCTTTCCTGTAGCTGAAATACATCCAGGAAGAGTACCAAACTGCATTTCTATAAAGCTCTTAATTATCTGTAGGCGAACAAATATCAAGCACCATTCAGGTATATTTTTAAGCCATAATTTCAATATATACGGACATTCCACAAACATAGGTAAAGCAAATAACAAATATATCATTGTCGAATATTTAGCTCCCAAACAAGTGGACTTTATTAATAAAGCTGAATCACCAGCTCCCGCACTTTTACCTAACAAAGGGTTTAAAGCCTTTAATACATTAGATGAAAGGGCTTGCATCTGTCCATTAAGCTGACTGGCAATACCTTGCGCAGCATTCAGAATTGTACCAAAGAAATTATTTAGGATTATACCTTGACCATAAGAACTAAACATAATAACCATTGTTCCACCCATATTCCATCCCGCAAAACCTAGCATCTCTCTAAATGTCTGTTTGTCCCAATATGTACGAGGCTTGATTATACATTCATTATAGTTACGATGGCAATATATCCTCATGGCAGACAGAGTAACAAAAGGTATACCTGCCATCAACATACCATATATTATCAACTTATCACTACTTGTATATACACAAACAAATGCTACAATCAGCTTCAGTATAGACTCTACAATTCCCACAATTGAATAATAGAGCATATTCTCATGAGAATTCAATACCGCATCATACGGAACAGACATGATTGTAAACATTGTGCTTATTATCAAGCTAAAATACACAACCTTGGCTGCTTCTGTTCGAGCTGCAGGTATATTTAAAATTCCATTAAAGAATATAAACCCAGCAACGACTAATAAAACGCCAACAACTAATGCCGTAAAGAAATGTATGGTAAGGCTTATATTAAATATACTTTTCTTTTTCTCAATATTTCCTTGTCCTTCTGTAAAGGACATAAATCGCTGGGTAGCACCTGCCATAGTTGCACTCAAGAAACCCAACATGGCAATCGCTCCTCCGACGATATTATATATACCGAAGTCGGAAGCACCCAAGGAATTCAATATCAAACGGGTGGTATATAACGATACGAACATCGTTATCGCCATCTTCATATAAAGATAGCCAGTATTCTTAATTACTCTATTTGCTGTTTGTGACATTTATATGTTTTGTTAGTACTCAATTTAGGGCATAGCCCTTTGTATAGGCACTTTTACAAGTGCCTATACATTGAGATGTTAAAAATTTTACTTGTTTATTAACTATTTCATACATTTTACACACAAGTGATTTTCGGCTGCACTCGGCATAGCTCAAACAAGTTTGCTCTGCACTCGTTTGCACGAAAATTCTTCGCTCGACAATCTGAAAGCAACCTTTCATTGTACTCACTTATCGAACAAGTTTCATACTTTTTCTCGCCATGGCAAAGTTCAAGCAAGCTTGCTTTGCTCATGACTTATCGAAAAAGTTCCAAATCTTCACTGCTGTACATAAATCAAATGTTTTTAGTTCGGCAGCGAAGTTACTTCTTTCAAATTTAAGCCCTAATTTGAGTGCTTTGAAGTGACCCAAAAAAGTTGGACAGGTTATTAACTATCCGATTTGAGAAAGAGTTCGGTATTGCACCGGACTCTTTCCTTTTAACCGGCTTTTAATTCTTTTATTGTTATAATAATCAATATATTCCTCTAAAGCCTTCATGAAGGCTTCGGCCGATTCAAAATTTTCGGTATACAGAAGTTCGGGCTTCATAATTCCGAAGAAGTTTTCGGCCATTGCATTTTCAAGACAGTTTCCTTTGATCATTTTCCAGACAATTTTAACGTAGCATGATCTTTTCTTGTAATGGTTAATGTAAAATGCTCATTATAATTTTGCAAAGGAGTTATATTTTTAACAATTTTAATCAACCCATTATATCTTTGAAAATTTGTAACTACGAATATTTCAAACAACCAATCATAAAATAAACCTATAATATCATTTAACACGATAGAATCGAAGCAACAAAAAACATCAGAAGTAGAAGTTATTAAGTTTACACGTCGATTAAAATCTAATTTGTAACACGTGCCATTATTATTTTTAGACATATTTATATTGTATTTTGCTTTTAAACCAGTAAAAGCAAGGGTTTGTTTACCACAACAATATAACTCATGAAAATTTTTCTTGATTGCTACCAAAATTATATTTGCCCTATTTCTATATTCATCAGTAAAAAGATGCCGCCATTTCCCAAATTCCAACATTTCTAAAGGAGGAAGATGCTTCAATAAATTGAACTCATTAATATAGGTTATCATATTCTTACCTAAAGGAGTCATTGCATTATATCTCATCATTATCAGTTCCGTATCTGTCAGTTGAGACCTTATGATTTTAGCATATTGAACTTTTTCTTTTTCAGTTATGCCGCTATTGTCTATCAAACAGAATATTCGATATAAATGCCGATAATAAATTGGAAAAAAATCTATATGAACAGATAAATAATTGGTAAAATAAGCAACGGCAACCTTTCTTCCATTATTAACATTTTCCTCCACAAAATCTTTTCTCATTTTTTCTAAGCAATAATGCATAGCCTCCTTTCCTTCCAAAACAGATTCCTTATCATCTTCCCCAAATTCAACATGAAAACTATGAACCAAATGATTATATTGTTCAAACAAATGGAAAAATGTATCATTGAATTGTTGCGAAACAAAGACTTTAGCATTATTCTGTGATTCTAAAATTTGAGATTTAAATGTGAAATACAGAAGAATTACGGCTCACCCGTAAAACCCTGTGTTTACCCAAAGATCATTGATAGTCTGTAGA
>OLFV01002746.1_pt1 | contig 12459 bp, 16 predicted proteins | sample 1605551 | NCBI WGS metagenome assembly OLFV01 (sample SAMEA3888922, study PRJEB22519) | human gut metagenome | biome: human gut; feature: human-associated habitat; material: faeces | place: Denmark | collected 2011
AAACTATTAAAATTTTTAATTTTACTATTGACTTTTAATAGTTAGACTCCTTATAAAAAATAAATATATATATTATAATCTATACTTATTAAAATCTTATTTATTTATTTCAAAAGATACTAAATATAAATTATTATTATCCCTTATATATTTAATAGTACCATTACTACTATCTATATTCATACGCTCTTTAGCTCTATCACTATAATTAATCTTTACTAAAGAAGTATATGTTTTACTACTAGAATCATAATTTACAGAAGTAATATCTATACTAGTAACATTTATTCCATTAAGACCTATCTTCTTATTTTCATAGTATATATAATTTTTATCTTTATCATATTTAGTATCAAAACTACTTTTTTCCCTATTATCTATATCAAAATTATCATTAAAATATTTTTTATATTCTTCCTTAAATAAATCATATGGATAATATGCCACTGTTGTCTCTTCAGTTGGTTCTACATTTTCTACTATTTCCTTACCATCAGAACTTAATACTATAAAATTATCATAATTTTTACTATCCTTAAGTATTTGCTCCATTATAAATACTTGTTTATTTCCAGTAGTAAGTAGATTTTTACCAGTATTTGGTTCATATTTACCACCATCATTATAATTATATACTGCATCAAATATTACAAGTAAACCTAAATTACTAGATATATCTTTTAAATCATTACTTAAATTATTAACTTCTTCTTCATTATTAATATTATTATTAATACTATTATCTTTCTTATCATTTAATTTATCTTTAATATCTGTTTTACTATATACCAAGTATCCCCCTAATAATAATATAATTATTACTACAAAAATCCAAGCTTTTTTCATTTTTATCTCTCCTAACGATTTTGTAATTTATCTAATTTTTCTTTATTACTTACTAAAAGATTAGTAACTTCTTGTATTTGGGTAGAAAATTCTTCTATTTTATTTTCTTGTCCCATTATCTTTTGTTTTAATTCTTTAATCTTAGGTAATTCACTACTATAACTTAAAACTTTTTCTTCTTTTTCTTTAATATCATTAAGTCTAGTATTAAGATTATCTATTTCTTTATCTTTAACTGTATTTAAATATATAACACCTCCTAATAATAAAACTAATATACATATAATAATTATAAACAATATATTCTTCTTTTTAATAATAAAGCGCCCTCTTTCCTAAATAATTATATCTCATCTTAAATAATTCTTTATCAAAATATCTAATAGTACCAGTATATGGATCACTTACTATTATTTGATTATCATTATAACCAATTACTACTACGGCATGTTCTCCTGATATCCATTTTATAGTTTCTCCTGTATCTTTATATGTCCATGATTTAGATATATATGGCTTTGATAAATTTGTTGATGTCCATACTAATACTGGTCTATTATCTTTAACGATATTAAGCATATCATTAAATTCTAAACCTATCTTACTATTTATTCCACTCTTATAAACATTTGCTACATCCGCTAAAGGTTTATTATATACTCCATAGGAATAATTATTTCTAGGGTCTCCTATAAATTCAATCTCAGGATTACCACCATATACTACTCCAGCATTTTCATAAGGCAGTTCTCCTTTTTTTAGTTTATCAATAATACTTTCAATAGAAGCATCTATACCGTTATATCTAAGCAGTAAATAAAGGGCTACACTTTCACAACCGGTTGGATATTTGGGAAATTGACTATAAATAAAATTACCACTTATGTATCTTCTTCTTTCTCTAGCTTTTATCTCTTCTTCTGCTTGAATAATCATCTCTTCAACACTATTATTCTCTTTTTGAAGTCTTTCTAAATCGTCTTCAAGAAGACCAAGTAATTCTTCATTATCATTGTAGTTACGTTCTAATAATCCAACCTTATTTTCAATTTTATCAAAAGAACCGACTTCTTCGGTTATACTATCTAAAAGAGTTACATACTCTTCATCTACTTTTTCTCTACTACTTATTTCATCATTTAAATTATTAATCTTATCATATTTAACATATAAATGATATCCATTATAACCTAAGGCTAAAATAAGTATCAAAGAAATTATAATAAATATTTTTTTCATTAATTACCCTCTATTCTTATAATTATATACTATTTATAGTATAACATATATTTAATCTACATTAATACCTTTATTAAATGTTTTTTGACAAATTATATATAGTATAGTATTTATAATTAAATATAATATTGTTGTAATTATCATAATTATATTTAAGGTATTAGATGTAATACTACTATTAGAAGTAAATAATAACATAATATTACTATCAAATAATCCTAATATATATATAAATATAATTATTAATATTTGAGATATTATATATACTAAGAAACCAAATAATACTGAGTACATAATTCTTTTATCATTCTTTCTATGTCCTAATATTATTCCTACATATCCTGATTCTACCATAGATAGAATTTCTAAGAAAAAGATAATTAATATAAATATTATAACTAAGGTCATATTTATACTATAGATGTTTTCTATCATAGAGAATGTATTTCTAAGTAATGTGATATTCTCTTTAGAATAATATGCAATAAATATTGTAATTGCTAATATTAATACACTAGTAAATAATGTGATAATAATAGATAATATTTTTGAATTAAATAAAGTCTTTCTATCTACTGGTAGAGTATGTGTTAAATAGGCTTCGTCTTTATATATATTATTAGTAAATCTAGCCCATGATCTCATTATAGTATTAATAATAACACTAAATAACATACTGATAGTAACACCATTTAATATACCATATATTATTGTTCTCATAGTATTACTTTCCATAAGAGATACTAATCTAGTTAATCCTCCAAAAAATATTGATAATATATAAAATACTATTAATACTTTATATATATATTTTATGTCATACTTTAATAATTTTTTTAACATTTGAACTTCCTCCTAAAGATTTCATCGATTGATGTTTTTTCTTTTTCTCTTAATTTATCAGCATTTTCTATTAAGACAATCTTTCCATCGTCTATAAATATTACTTCATCTAATATTCTTTCGATATCCGCTATTAAATGGGTTGATATAATAACAGAGGCTCCTTCATTAAAATTAGTAAGTATTGTATCTAGTATATAATCTCTCGTAGCGGGATCGACTCCTCCTAATGGTTCATCAAGTATATATAGAAGAGCTTTTCTACTCATAACTAGAACTAATTGTACTTTTTCTTGCATACCTTTACTCATTTTAGATAATTTACTATTAACGTCTAGTTTTAAATCTTTAAGTAATTTTCTGGCTTTTTTGCTATCAAAGTTATCATAAAACTCACTAAACATATCTATAACTTCATTAACAGTCATAGATTTATCTAAGTATGTTCTCTCTGGCAAGTAAGAAATTATTTTTTTACTTTCTACTCCTATTTTTTTACCATCTATAAGTATCTCCCCACTATCTAAAGTTAATAAGTCATTTATAAGTTTAATCAATGTTGTTTTTCCTGTACCATTTTTTCCTAATAATCCTATTATTTTGCCTCTTGGTATACTAAAATTGATATTTTTTAGTACTTTTTTATTTCCATAATTTTTATTGACGTTTTTACATATAAGTAATTCTTCCATTAATCTTCCTCCTTTAAATATTTAATTACTTCTTTTTTACTAAGACCCAGTTCATTCATACATGATAAATAAAAGTCGGTCTCTTTTTTTATTAAATCATTTTTATACTTGGCTATAATTTCTTTATCACAAGTAACAAATTTACCATTAGTTCTTTCGGTATATATAAGTGAAGCATCTTCAAGTTCACTTAATGCTCTTTGAATTGTATTAGGGTTTACTTTAATCATTAATGCTAAATCTCTTACTGAAGGTAATCTATCTCCTGGCTTTATTTTACCAGATATAATATATTTTTTCAGGCTTTCGACAAGTTGTATATATATTGGTCTATCATTATCAAAATTAAATTCCATTACTCACCTCACTGTATTAATTACTTAATACAATAATACACCATTATTATATTAAGTGTCAATAGATTTATGTAAAATACTTAGCATATTTTATTTTACAAAGCATATTTTTTGATATATAATTAATATGGTGATGATATGAAGAGAAAAAGAAAAAAGAATAATAAAAAGAAGGTATTAATATTAATAATAATTATTATTTTAATACTATCTTTAGTATATATATTACTTCCAAAAAATTATGGCTATAAAAAAGAAACAATAGAGGTATTTAAAGAAAATGATTTATATGAACAAATTAAAGATAAAAAGATATATTCTAAAACTCTTGAAGAAGCTATAAATCAAAATAGTTTTAATAAAGAATATTTTTTAGAATATTTGGATATTAAATATATAGATGATAAGGATTTTATTAGTAATATTAATAAATTGTTAAATTTAGGTTATAGTAGTAAAGATATTAATGCTATATATAATAAAATACCAGATAGTGTTAATATTATTATTGATAGTAAATATAATAAAGATATAATTAATATTATGAATTTATCTTATTTTAGAATAGATAATTTAAAAAGATATTTGGATTATGATATTATGGAGGTTAAATCTATATATGATATATCTAATATTAAAAAGGATTTTAACTATGAAGATGTTGTTACTTATGTTAATGCTAATTTGGATAAAGAATATTATTCTTCTGATAATTTGATAAGTAATGAGGATGCAAGTAAGATAGATGTATTAGTTAATAAATATCATAAATTAGATGAAAATTATGAACCTAGTGATTTAACTATAATAGATAGTAAATATGCTAGTGGTACGCAGAAATTAAGAAAAGAAGCTCAAATTAAATTTGAGGAGATGGCTAGTGATATGGCCAAAGAGAATCTAAAGATATTTGCTGGTTCTACATATCGTTCTTATACATATCAAAAGGGATTATATGATAGGTATGTTAAGAAAGATGGTTTTGCCGCTGCGGAAACTTATTCTGCTAGAAGTGGATATTCAGAACATCAACTTGGTTTAGCAGTAGATATTGTAAATGGTAAATGGGATTATTTAAGTGAAAATGATAAGGAATATGATTATTTAGTTAAGAATTCATATAAATATGGTTTTATATTAAGATATCCAAGAGGTAGTGAATATATAACTGGTTATATGTTTGAGGATTGGCACTTTAGATATTTAGGAGTAGAACTTGCTACGAAAGTATTTAATAGTGGTTTAACATATGATGAATATATAGCTAGGGGTATGTAAAAAAAGATGCTAAATGCATCTTTTTATTTATTAAGTAAATATTCTATTGCTCTCTCTACTATTATTTTACCATATTTATAACTAATTGAGCCTTGTTGATAAGCTATATATGGGCTTCTTAGAGGGCCATCACAGGAAAGTTCTATTGAACTACCTTGAGTAAAACTACCGCTAGCCATTATTATTTTATCATCATATCCAGGCATTTCACTTGGCATAGCTATTGCATTTGAATCTATCTTGGAATTAGATTGAATTGCTTTGACATAAGTAATTAAATCTTCTTCATTATTAAATATTATATTTTCTACTATGTCTACTCTTTCTTCATTATACTTAGGACTTACATTATAGCCTAATTTTTCAAATAAATATGCTGTATATATAGCTGTTTTAATTGCGTTATTAACAATCATAGGGGCCATATATAATCCTTCTAATATTGGTTTATTTTGTCCCATTGATGGGCCTACTTCTTTGGCTTGTCCTGGTACGTTAAGTCTTTCAGCACATAGATTAATTAGATCTTTTCTTCCAACGATATATCCACCATTAGAAGCAATAGCACCGCCTAAGTTTTTTATAAGTGAACCTACGCATATATCTGCTCCTACTTCGATTGGTTCTTTTTTATTAACTAACTCACAGTAGCAATTATCTATCATAATGATTACTTCTTTATCTATACTTCTAATAAACTTTATTACCTCTTCTATTTTATCTATACTAATACTTTCTCTAGTACTATAGCCTTTACTTCTTTGTATTTCAATAAGTTTTATTTTGTTATTACTAAGAATATCTTTTATATTGTTGTAATCAAAGTTATTATCTATTAAATCTATTTGTTTATAATCGATATTAAAGGCTTTAAGAGAAGATGGATTATCATTAAAGCCAATAATTGTATCTAATGTATCATATGGTTTTCCACTTATAGATAACATAATATCTCCTGGTCTTAGAAGAGCAAATAGACATGTACTTATAGCATGTGTTCCAGATATAAATTGTGTTCTAACAAGAGCATCTTCTGCTTTAAATATACTAGCATATACATCCTCTATTTTATCTCTACCTATATCGTTATAACCATAACCAGTTGATGTATTAAAATCATTCTCACTAATATTATTTTCTATAAAAGCGTCTAATATTTTTCTACTATTATATTCTTCTATTTCATCATGTATTTCAAATATATCTTTTAAATCTTTTTTAGCATCATTTTTTATCTTTTCTAACATTTTTTACCACCATCCACTCTAATTATACTATTGTTAATATAACTTGCTTCATCACTAATTAAGAATTTAACTACACTTGCTACTTCTATTGGATTACCAAATCTACCTAATAGTATTTTATCTTCTTCATTACATTTAAATTCATTATCTAATTCTTTATTCATAGAAGTATTAATCCATCCTGGACATATTGTATTTACTCTTACATAGGGAGCTAAATAGTTTGCTAAATTATTTGATAATGATATAAGTCCTGCTTTAGAAGCATCATAGTCTATACTTTCTATATAAGGGGTATCTATGCCATTAGTAGAACTAATATTAATTATAATACCATTTTTATTATCTTTCATTTTAAGACCAATCTTCTTACTTAAAAGAAATGGGGCTACTAAATTTGTATCTAATACTTTAATAAAATTGTCTTTTGTTTTATCTTCAAATAGGCTATCTATAGCTATTCCAGCATTATTTATAAGTATATCTATATTATTATATCTATCATATATCACTTTAAGCATATTATCTATTTCTTCTTCATTATTTAGATTGCTTTTTACCATTAAAAAGTCTTTATTATATTTTTTATCTATTTCTTTTTTTAATTCTAGTGCTGATTCATAGTTATTATTATAATGAATTATAACGTCATAAGAAGAGGCAAGTATTCTTACTATTTCTCTTCCTATGCCACTACTGGCACCTGTTATTAATACACTTTTCCTCATACTATCCCTCTTTCTCACTTGATATTGTACCATGTATTAAAAAAAAAGTCATTAATTATTAATCATTTGTTTTTAACATTTGAATGAATTTTTAATTTTTTTAGTAAAATACTTGTCAAATATGAAATTATATGATATCATTAGTATTGTCTTATGGCGGAATTGGTGAAGTGGTTAACACGGTGGATTGTGGTTCCATTATGCGTGGGTTCGATTCCCACATTCCGTCCCATTAAGTTAATAAAACACACTAACATAGTGTGTTTTTTTATTCTCTCTAAGTCTAAGGTCTTAGAGAGTTATTTTTAGCCTGTAGTCTAAAAATAATATATTTTATATTAAAAGAAAGATTATGATAATCTTTCTTTAATTAATTTATTAATATCTGACATATCGGCCTTACCTTTTACTAGAGGAGAAATGGCTTTCATAATATTTCCCATATCTTTCATACTAGTAGGCTTAACTTCTAAAAATACCTTATCAATTATTTTATTTAATTCTTCTTCTGATAATTGTTCTGGCATATATTCTTCTAAAACAGCAATTTCTTTTTTGTTTTGTTCTACTAAATCATTTCTATTAGCAGCTTCAAATTGAGCAATAGATTCTTTCCTCATTTTAATTTGTTTAGATATTACTTTGATAACATCATCATCTGTAAGTTCTTCACGAGGATTAGGTTTTTCTAGTTGCATAGCACCTTTAACCATTCTAATAACACCAAGTTTAAAACTATCTTTATTCTTCATTGCTTCTTTTAAATCATTATTTATTTTTTCAGCTAATGTCATAATATCGCTCCTTAGTAATTTCTTCTATTTTTCTTTCTAGAATTAATTATATTTTGTTTTTTTTCTTCTTTTAATCTTACTCCTGGCTTCTTATATCCTTCTGCTCTTTCTTTAGCTTTAGAGAGATTACCGTTACGTGCTACTTGATTCTTAAATTTTCTTAATGCAAATTCAACATCATTGTCTTTAACACTAACAGTTACTTTAGTTCCTGCTGACATTCTATCCCTCCTTCCGCTTTTTCATTAAAGATTATAACATTATTTAAAATAATTTACAATATTAATAGAGTATTTTTTCAGAAAAACAGCCATTTTATTACATTTTCTGACAATAAAAGAAAAAAAACTATCTATGATAGCTTTTTATAAACAATAAATAAATGGCGTCCTCGAACAGAATCGAACTGTTGACCTATTGCTTAGGAGGCAATCGCTCTATCCTACTGAGCTACGAGGACATAATTACTAACAAATAAATTATATCACATATGTATATAAAAAACAACGAAAAAATAACTAAAGAAAAACTTTAGTTATTATAATACATATCTAGTAATAATTAAATATATAGCCGCCGCTAGTACTAGAAGACCAAATATTAAGAAGAATACTTTTACTCCAGTATGATTACTCTTTTCAAAGAAAGCATCATCTTCTTCGGCTTCATCAAAATCTTTCTTGGTAAAGTTAAAGGAGCCACTATAAAATGTTTCACCATCTTTAATTTGTTTAATTTGGGTAACTTCTTCTTTTACTATAGGATCGGTAACTATAGTATTATCATTACCTTTTAAATCAGCTAGTATATCTAGTGGTAATGAATCGGTGTTACTTTTTTGTTTTTCTTCTTTAACTTCTTGACTAGCAATTTCCATAGCATCATCATGATAAGGAATATTAGCATCCTCTAAATTAGTTAGGAAATTGGTATTAATTTTCTTATCATTGGTTATTTCAGCACTCTTGTTAATTTCATTTTTAGCATTTTCTAGTAATACATTGATATCATATATTTTATTTTCATCTCTGATTTTCTTTTTTTCTTCTACTAGAGGTCTATCTGATACAAAAGTTCTTCCCATAGCTTTTGCTTTGTGATACTCATCTCTACTAGAAATAATACTTTTGAGATTACTAACATCTATTTCATTAACATTATCATCAATTGGTAAATTCTCTAATCCATCAATTTGACCAGAAATATCGTTATAAAGTTTTTGATTTCTTTTAGTTCTTTCAAAGGTACTTAAATCATCTCTATAATATTTTTCCATTCTACTTTCCATATCTTCTACCTCTACTATATATATAATAACACATTTTGTGTTAAAATAAAAGAATTTACTATATTTTTTTTTACATTTTTGATATAATTAATTAGAAGGAAGGTAATAGAATGAAATTAAAAGTAAATAAAGAAAAATGTATTGGTTGTGGACAATGTGTAAGTATGACAGACCAAAAAGTATTTGACTTTGATGACGATAATTTAGCTAAGGTAGTTGAATCACCAGTTAGTAATGAAAACGAAGAAGCCGCTACTGAAGCAATGGAGAATTGTCCTACCGGAGCAATTGAAGAAGAGTAATCTTCTTTTTTTTATAACAAAAAAGAGCCTTTCGGCTCTTTAACTGATTATAAATTTGACACCATTCTTTTCGTTTACAATATTAATATCATAATCAAGAAAAGCAAGTGTTTTTTTAACTATTGATAACCCAAGACCAAAGACACCTTTAACACCTTTTTCGTAGGGAGTGAAAATATTGGTTAAAACTTCTTTATCAATATTTGGGCCATCATTATATAAAATTATTTTATTATTCTTAACTGTAATTTTTATTTTTTTCTTTGCATAACGCATGAAGTTATTAAGAATATTATCAATAATAGCTTCCCACATCTCATTGCTTCCTCTAAAAATGGTATTCTTTTTATCAATATCTAAAACAAATTCAACATCATTTCTAGAAGGCTTAAATTTATCTACAGCTGCAAAAACAACTTTACTAACATCACATTTTTCATTGATTTGATCTTTTTGTTTTTGAAAGTAATTTAACTTATTGAGATAAAGTAAGGAGTGCACTTTTACCTCTAATTTGTTTAATTGTTCTTTGCATACTTCTAAAGTTTTTTCTTTACTTTCAATACCATCTTCAGAAGCTTCAATATAGGATTTCATAACAGTGATAGGAGTTTTAAAATCATGAGATATATTTTGGTACATTTGGTTTTTATATTCTTCTTGTTCCTTCAAATATACCCGCATATTCTCTATAGCTACCTCTAAGGTATATAATTCATCGTCATAATCATATATCATATTATGATTATAATCATCATTATTTATATTATCAATTTTATCTTTTAATTTTTTAATTCTATTAACTAAGTGATTTGACCATATTAGTATAACAAGAGAAATAATGATAAAGGTAATTCCTACAACCAAAAGAATAATTCTAAGTATTTGGGCTTTCATAAAATTAATATATGAATCACCAGTAATAGCTATTTTAGTAATGCTACTACCACTATTTAAAGTGTAATAATATATTTTATTTTTATAAGTAAACTTACCTTTACTATTTGTTATAAGTTTCATTATATCATCAACATCATCACATTTTATAACATCTTCTATGTTGCTAGATACAAATGTATTATTATCACTATCTATATAAATATAAGCAATTTCACTATTGATTTTTCTTTTAGTAAGTGTATCAATAATATTTAGCGATTCATTCAAATGATTATATAAATTTTCTTCATAGACAGGAAGTAGTGTTCTAGGAAGAATTACACCCAGAGATATAATTACTATAAAAACTATTAGAATACATATTAATAATAATTGTTCTGTTAATGTTGGTTTTTTCATAATAATCTATAACCATATCCATATATTGTATTAATATCTAAAAGAGGCATTTTTTTTCTTAATCTACGTATCAAATCATCTACTACTCTATCGGTTCCAAAATAGTTTTCTCCCCAAATGTTGTTTAAAATATCATCCCTTGAGAAAGATTTTTGTCTATTTGTAAGAAACATATATAATAAATCAAATTCTAAAGTTGTAAGATTTATATTTTGATTATTAAGTAATACCATTCTTTTATCTACATCTACCATATAATCTTTATAGGTAATATTTTGTTTATCTTTTGTATATACTCTTCGCATAATATTATTGACTCTAAGGACTAATTCTTTTGGCGAATATGGTTTAGTGACATAATCATCACTACCAAGTTCTAAACCTATAATCTTATCAAGTTCTTTATCTCTAGCTGAAGTAAATATAACAGGCATATCTGCATTATATTCTCGTACTTTCTTTATAATATCATATCCACTTATGTCATCTCCAAGCATAATATCTAGTATCCACAAATGGTATTCTTTATTAACATTATCTATAGCATCTTTCCCATTATAATAACTTGTAACTTCATAACCTTCTTTCTCTAAATAGGCTCTAATAAGATCATTTAAGTCCTTTTCATCTTCTACTAAGGCTATTTTTTGCATATTATCACTTCCTATACATACATAGTATATCACATAATTAACATTTTGTCTTTACCATATATCACCTCTTTTCTGTTATAATTATATTATTTATAAATGGATTAATTATCAAATAATTGTGGTAAATTATGGGATATATAAATATAATTATATTGGTGATATATATGCAATATGAAAGAATTAAATTAGATTATACAACTTTAGAGTCTTATATAGATAATAAAACATTAGATTTACATTATAATGCCCACTACAAAGGATATACTGATAATTTAAATAAATATTTAAAAAAACATAATTATAATTATGAATACGATCCTATATACTTAGCTAAAAATATAGACATACTTCCTATGGAAGATAGAGATGAGATTTTATTTAATTTAGGTGGTTATTTAAACCATAGTTTATATTTTTATATTTTAACAGATAAAAAAAAGAGTATTCCTACTCCTTTTATTGAAATAATTAATAAACACTTTTTATCTTTTGATAATTTTAAAAATGAATTTATTAATATGGCTACTGAATTAAAAGGCAGTGGTTATACTTTCTTAGTACTTGATAAAAATAATAAGCTTAGAATAATTAATACTTCTAATCAAGATACACCATATTATTATGGATTTATCCCTATTATGACAATAGATGTATGGGAACATGCCTACTATTTAAAACATTATAATAAAAGAAAAGATTATCTAGAAGCAATATTTAATATCATAGATTGGGATAAAGTATATAAACTATATTTATTAAATACTAGTAAGAGTACATAATAAATTGTATTTTTTTATTTTATATAAAATAAAAAAGACAACCTAAGTTATCTTTTAATATGGGTCAATAAAATCTGGTGTGAAGTAAATCTTTTGTAAAATATTATAATATAAG
>OLFV01002747.1_pt1 | contig 12456 bp, 6 predicted proteins | sample 1605551 | NCBI WGS metagenome assembly OLFV01 (sample SAMEA3888922, study PRJEB22519) | human gut metagenome | biome: human gut; feature: human-associated habitat; material: faeces | place: Denmark | collected 2011
TCAACCAGCGGTTATGGATATTCGCCGCCTTCGGCGACGCTTGCTTGAGATAAAAGTTCTATTATAAATGCGACAATTCAGTAAAAGACAATAGAGACAATGGCGACAATTCTTGAATAGCGGTTTTTACCAACCCTATCCCATCCAAAGAGTTGTCGCCATTGTCTCTATTGTCTTTTAACCCCATAAAGCGCGGCAAGAAAGGCTTTCAAAGCGCAACAAGAAGGCCCGTCAAACAGCGTCATGAGGGTTATAAAAGCAAACAAGTCATAAAAAAGAAGGTGTAAGTGTGGCAGAATGACTTTTTTTATTTAAATTTGCATCTTTGAATGTGCCATGCTTCTTAAAGAAGCAGCGGTGTCATGTCAGAAAGTCATTTTTTTTACATATAAGAACAAAAAAAATTTTTATCACATAACAGTAAGATGAAAAAGAAAATACAATTCAGTCTCGTTTATCGTGACATGTGGCAGTCGTCTGGAAAGTTCCAGCCGCGCAAGGACCAGTTGGAGCGCATCGCTCCCGTCATCATTGAAATGGGTTGCTTCTCTCGTGTAGAGACCAACGGTGGTGCCTTTGAGCAGGTAAACCTCTTGGCAGGCGAAAACCCCAACGATGCTGTGCGTGCCTTCTGCAAGCCTTTCAACGAGGTAGGCATCAAGACCCACATGCTCGACCGCGGACTCAATGCGCTGCGCATGTATCCCGTACCCGATGACGTTCGTGCCCTCATGTACAAGGTCAAGGCCAAGCAAGGCACCAACATCACCCGTATCTTCGACGGACTGAACGACGTTCGCAACATCATCCCCAGCATCAAGTGGGCAAAGGAAGGCGGCATGACCCCCCAGTGTGCTCTCTGCATCACCAACTCACCCGTTCACACGCTTGAGTATTATATGAACATTGCCGACCAGCTCATCGCTGCCGGTGCCGAGGAAATCTGCCTCAAAGACATGGCAGGCATCGGCCAGCCCGCGTTCCTCGGCAAGCTCACCAAGATGATCAAGGACAAGTATCCAGAAATCATCATCCAGTATCACGGCCACTCTGGCCCCGGCCTCTCTATGGCCTCAATTCTGGAGGTGTGCAACAACGGTGCCGACATCATCGACACCGCCATCGAGCCTCTGTCATGGGGTAAGGTTCACCCCGACGTGATCTCCGTGATCAGCATGTTGAAGAACGAGGGCTTTGAGGTTCCTGAGATCAACATGTCTGCCTACATGAAGGCCCGCGCTCTCACCCAAGAGTTTATCGACGAGTGGCTCGGCTATTTCATCAACCCCGGCAACAAGATTATGTCATCGCTCCTCTTGGGCTGTGGTCTGCCTGGCGGCATGATGGGATCAATGATGGCCGACCTCGGCGGCATGCGCACCACCATCAACAACGTTCGCAAGAAGAAGGGCGAGGACGAGCTGTCTATGGACGACCTCCTCATCAAGCTCTTCGACGAGGTAGAGTATGTATGGCCTCGCGTGGGCTATCCTCCATTGGTGACCCCGTTCTCACAGTATGTCAAGAACATCGCCCTCATGAACCTCCTCACCATCGAGCAGGGCAAGGGTCGCTTCGTCATGATGGACGACTCCATGTGGGGCATGATCCTCGGCAAGAGCGGCAAGATCCCCGGAACCATCGACCCGGAGCTTGTGGAGCTTGCCAAGAAGCAGGGCCGCGAGTTCACCGACGTCGACGCCCACACCCTTCTCACCGATGCCCTCGACGACTTCCGCAAGGAGATGGACGAGAACGGTTGGGACTATGGTAAGGATGACGAGGAGCTGTTCGAGCTTGCCATGCACCCCGAGCAGTATCGCAACTTCAAGAGCGGCCAGGCAAAGAAAAACTTCCTTGCCGACCTTCAGAAGCTCAAGGACGCCAAGCTTGGCGCCAACCTCTCACCCGAACAGCTCAGCGCGTTCAAGCACGCCAAGGCCGATGCCATCGTTGCTCCTGTCAAGGGTCAGATCTTCTGGGAGTTCAACGGCGAGGGCGAGTGTGCTCCCTCTGTTGAGCCGTTCATCGGCAAGGAGTATAAGGAAGGCGACGCCTTCTGCTGGATTCAGGCTCCTTGGGGCGAGTTTGTTGAGGTTCAGGCAGCCCTGGGCGGCAAGCTCGTTGAGATCAACGCCAAGCAAGGCTCTAAGATCCAGAAGGGCGACGTCATCGCTTACATCGAGCGTGAGCAGTAAGACCGTTTCGCTGAACAGCAAAACCGTTAAGCAGAACAGCCCATCTGTTTCGCTGAACAGCCAGTAATAATGATGCATAACCGCCTGTTGCTTACACCTTATTTATATATAAGGGCAGCAACTCGCGGTTATGCTCTTTTTTTATTTTGAAAAAAGATAATATGTCATTTTGCGCTTCGCGCATTTTTTAAACATTAATTTCCATTAATTGAACATTAATGAAACATCAATATTCCGCGCGAAGCGCGTATTAATGATAATTAATGGGTCATTAATGATAATTAATGTTCAAAAAAATAACGAGCGCGTAGCGCGATGTCAAATCAACCATTACAAGAGTTCTGTAGTTACAAAAAAGATAATATGTCATTTTGCGCTTCGCGCATTTTTTAAACATTAATTTCCATTAATTGAACATTAATGAACATCAATATTCCGCGCGAAACGCGTATTAATGATAATTAATGGGTCATTAATGATAATTAATGTTCAGAAAAAACAACGAGCGCGTAGCGCGTATTAATGATAATTAATGGGTCATTAATGATAATTAATGGGTCATTAATGATAATTAATGTTCAAAAAAAACAACGAGCGCGTAGCGCGATGTCAAATCAACCATTACAAGAGTTCTGTAGTTACAAAAAAAGACGATGAATTACAACAAGATAATAGAGAAATATTACACGCCCGGCACCGACCTCTACAACATCTTCATGCGCCACAGCCGCGACGTGACACGCCGCGCCCTGCAGATCGTCGACGCACATCCCGAGTTAGGCGCCGACCGACAGTTTGTTGAAGAGGCCGCCATGCTCCACGACATAGGCATCGTGCGCTGCGACGCTCCCGGCATCTGCTGCCACGGCACCGAGCCATACCTGCGCCACGGCATGATAGGCGCAGCCATGATGCGCGAAGAGGGCTACGACCGCCACGCCCGCGTGTGCGAGCGCCACACAGGCGCCGGACTGTCAGCCCGTGAGATAGAGCAGCAGAACCTGCCCCTGCCCCACCGCGACTTCCTGCCCGAGACCATAGAAGAAAAAATTATCTGCTACGCCGACAAGTTCTACTCGAAGAGCCACCTCGACCGCTGCAAGACCCTTCCACAAGCCGAGAAGACCATCTCACGCTTCGGCGACGAGGGCCTGCAACGCTTCCTTCTGTGGGAGCGCATGTTCGAGTAAGCAGCGGTTTAGCAGTTTAGCAGCGGTTTAGCAGTTTAGCAGCGGTTTAACACGAAAGTTTAGTTAAATATGCGAAAGAATGCCGCCTATCTCTAATATTTTGAGTAATTTTGCAAGATAATGAGGTCAAAGACTTTAATATCGCTTCTTCTGTTAGCCGTCATCTATGTGATGGCTAGCACCAATGTGCCCTTTTTCAAAAGCAAGAAAAAGGGTACCGACTCAAAACATCCTATAGAAAACAACGATTCCACCAACAACAATAGCACCGACTCCATACCCAGCGACAGCACAGCCCGCGGCACGGCTGTTGCCGACACCACCGCCATGGACTCGCTGCAAAAAGCCATCTATCTGTATAACAAGCAGATAGACGACTCTGTGCGTCTCGACTCCATAAACCGCACAAAGAGCAACGGCATAAACGCCCCGGTGGAATATTCGGCTGACGACTCGTTGGTATATGTTGCCGACTCACGTCTCGCCCACCTCTACGGCAACTCCAAGGTCAAGTATGAGAACATGGATCTTGAGAGCGAGAAGGTGGCCATGAGCATGGACAGCAGTCTGGTCCACGCCACAGGTGTGCGCGACACCGCCGACCACACGGGCAAGACGCTCGTAGGCACACCCGTGTTCAAGATGGGCAACGACTCTTACGAGAGCGACACCATGGCGTTCAACTTCAAGACGAAGAAAGGTCTCATCAGCAACGTCTACACCAAGCAAGAGGAGGGCTTCCTGCGCAGCCAGCTGTCAAAACGCAACGACAACGGCGAGGTGTACCTTCAACACGGCCGCTACACCACCTGCGACGACCCGCACCCCGACTTCTACATTGCCATCTCGCGTGCAAAGCTGCGCCCCGGCAAGGACGTGGTGTTCGGCCCCGCCTACCTCGTGGTGGCCGACGTGCCGCTGCCCCTTGCCGTGCCTTACGGCTTCTTCCCCTTCACCAAGAGCTATTCGAGCGGCCTCATCATGCCCACCTACGGCGATGAGAGCACACGCGGCTTCTACCTGCGCGACGGCGGCTACTATTTCGCCATCAGCGACAAGTGGGACCTGAAGCTGCTCGGCGAGATCTACACCAAAGGCTCATGGGGCATCTCGGCAGCAAGCAACTACCGCAAACGCTACAAGCACAGCGGCAGCTTCTATTTCAGCTACCAGGACACACGCACAGGCGACAAGGGCATGCCCGACTACACCAAGCAGACGAGCTTCAAGGTGCAGTGGAACCACCGCCAAGACTCGAAGGCCAACCCCTTCAGCTCCCTCTCGGCAAGCGTCAACTTCGCCACGTCGAGCTACGAGCGCAACAACATGAACAGCCTCTACAACCCGCAGACGCTCACACAGTCGACGCGCACATCATCTGTGAGCTGGAGCACCACGTTCTCAAGCATAGGCCTGTCGCTCAGCTCCACAGCCAACCTCAACCAGAACATGCGCGACTCTACCATAGCCATGACGCTCCCCGACCTTAACATCTCGCTCTCGCGCTTCTACCCCTTCAAGCGCAAGCACGCGGCGGGCAACGAGCGGTGGTATGAGAAGATCTCGCTGAGCTACACCGGACAGCTCTCCAACTCTATAAGCACGAAGGAGGACAGGTTTATGCACTCCAACCTCGTGAAAGACTGGCGCAACGGCTTCCAGCACAACATACCCTTGAGCGGCAGCTTCACGCTGTTCAACTATCTTAACGTCAACCCCACCTTCTCGTTCACCGACCGCATGTACACGAACAAGATAGACCGTTCGTGGGACACGGCAACGCAGAAGGAGGTGTGCGACACCACCTATGGTTTCCATAACGTCTACAACTGGTCGGCAAGCGTGAGCATGTCGACAAAGATGTATGGCTTCTGGATACCCAGCCGCAAGATCTTCGGCGACAAGATACAGGCCATACGCCACGTCATCACGCCGACGGTGAGCTTCAGCTATGCGCCCGACTTCGGTGCTTCCCGTTACGGCTACTGGAAGACCTACCAGAAGACCGATGCCGACGGCAACGTGTCGCTGGTCGAATATTCGCCTTACTCGCAGGGCCTCTACGGCGTGCCTGGACACGGCCGCACGGGCAACATCAGCTTCGGCCTGTCCAACAACCTTGAGATGAAGGTCAAGAGCGACAAAGACTCTACGGGCATGAAGAAGATCAGCCTCATCGACGAGCTGGGCTTGCGCATGTCTTACAACATGGCAGACAAAGAGCGTCCATGGAGCGACCTGTCGATGGACATACGTCTCAAATGGTGGAAAAACTACACGTTCAACATGGCAGCGGTCTTTGCCACCTACGCCTACGAGCTCGACAAGGACGGCCATCCTTATGTCGGCACCCACACCGAGTGGGGCAAGGGTCGCTTCGGACGATTCCAGGGCACCTCGCAGAACATATCGTTCACCCTCACGCCTGAGAAGCTGAAGAAGCTCTTCGGCCATGGCGACGACGAGGACGACAAGGACAAGCGCAAGAAGAACAGCAAGGACGACGAGGGCGTTGACACCGACATCGAGAGCAACGTCGACGACGACATGATCGAGGGTCAGCGTGGCGCGAAGAAGAGCGGTGGCGGCAAGGCCGAGACCGACGAAGACGGCTACATGATGTTTAAGATGCCGTGGTCGCTGACCTTCGGCTATGGCATAACCATGAGAGAGAACACGCAGGGCAAGTTCAACACCAAGACCATGCGTTATCCTTATAAGTTCACCCAGACGCTCAACGTGAGCGGCAACGTGCGCATAAGCGACGGTTGGAACATCAGCTTCTCATCGGGCTACGACTTCGAGTACCACAAGATGTCCATGACCACCGCGTCGTTGCAGCGCGACCTCCACTGCTTCAACATGAGCTGCCAGGTGGTGCTCGCTCCCTACACGAGCTACAACTTCACGTTCCGTTGTAACGCCGCCACGCTCACCGATGCTCTTAAGTATGACAAGCGCAGCGGCTACAGCAACGCCGTGCAGTGGTATTAAAAGACAATATCTGTTCTTAGCACCGCTTGCGAAGGGCTTAAAGACAATATTTTTAAAGCTTTTCGCTTGCGAAGTTTTTTAAAGACAATGCTTGCGTTTTTTTTAAAGACAATAGAGACAATCTTTTTTTATGTGAAATGAAAAAACTCAACCGCACATATAAAAGATTGTCTCTATTGTCTCTATTGTCTTAAAACCCCTCGCAAGCAAGAATTAATATATAGCTCGCGCTAAGCGCTTCGCGTTTTTTTTAAACATTAATTTCCATTAATTGAACATTAATGTACATCAATATTCCGCGCGTAGCGCGTATTAATGATAATTAATGGGTCATTAATGGACATTAATGTTCAAAAAAAAACACGAGCGCGAAGCGCGAGGTAAAGATTTTCAAGAAAAATATTGTCTTTAAAAACGTCGTCAGATCAGCGTCATGCCCATCTCCGCACACTCCTTGCGCATGTCCTCAGGCCAGATGCTTGCCTGAATCTCGCCGATGTGTGCCTTGTGCAGAAGCACCATGCACAGACGGCTCTGGCCGATGCCGCCGCCGATGGAGAGAGGCAGCTTGCCGTCGAGCAGCTGACGGTGGAAGAACAGCTGCTCGCGGTCCTCCTTACCCTCCAGCTTCAGCTGACGCAGTAGCGCCTCCTTGTCGACACGGATACCCATCGACGACAACTCGAACGAGCGGCCGAGCACAGGATACCATATCAGGATGTCGCCGTTAAGACCCTCAAGGCCGTTCTCGGCAACCGTAGACCAGTCGTCATAGTCGGGTGCGCGACCGTCATGCTTCTTGCCGTCGCTCAGCTTGCCGCCGATGCCGATGATGAACACCGCGCCATATTTCTTACAGATAGCGTCCTCGCGCTCCTTCGGTGTGAGGTCAGGATACATCTGCAGCAGCTCCTCGCTATGAATAAAATGGATCTGTCGCGGCAGGAAGGGTTTGATGGCGCCGTAGGTCTCACAGGTGAGATACTCGGTGCGCAGGATGGCAGCATAGATGCGCTCCACCACATCCTTAAGATAAGCCAGCGTGCGCTCCTCGCGTGTTATCACCGCCTCCCAGTCCCACTGGTCCACATAGAGCGAGTGGAGGTTATCCAGCTCCTCGTCTGCACGAATGGCGTTCATGTCGGTGTAGATGCCGTAGCCCGGCTCAATTTTATATTCGGCCAAGGTCAGGCGTTTCCATTTTGCCAGCGAGTGTACCACCTCTGCCTTTGCGTCGCCCAGATCCTTTATGGGGAACGTCACGGGGCGCTCCACGCCGTTGAGGTCATCGTTTATGCCGAGACCTTTCAACACAAACAGGGGAGCTGTGACGCGGCGCAACCTCAGTTCGGTTGACAGGTTCTGCTGAAAAAACTCCTTTATCAGTTTAATGCCTTGCTCGGTCAACCGTGGGTCGAGAAGTGCCTTATAGTCGTTTGGCTTTATCAAGTTACTCATGTCGATTCCTATTTTTTATAGTTAGTTGTTTCTTGTTTCACACAGCGATTTTTCGCTTAGCGCATGCAAAGTTAATAATTAATTATTAATATGCAATCATTTTAAACATAAAATTTTACAATTTGTCACTCCTTCAACTTTTTCCCTTTCATTTTGCTTAACAAAGTTTTCTATTTTCGTTAATATAGGCTGAACTTCGCAAGGATTAATATTTACATCGCGCTTCGCGCTCGTGGCTTTTTAAACATCAATTATCATTAATGACCCATTAATTATCATTAATACGCGCTACGCGCGGAATATTGATGTACATTAATGTTCAATTAATGGCCATTAATGTTTAAAAAACGCGCGAAGCGCAAAAAACATTGTTCTTTAATTCACATTGTTTGCTGCCATTTAAGCTTGTAACTATCTGATGGAGCATTTGTTATTCATACCGAAATTTCAGTAAAGAGCAAAAGCAAACATAAGAATCAACATTTTTCATGCACAGTTGGCTTGCCAACCGCGTTTTTTTTTGTAATTTTGCCTAAAGCTAACAACAAACACGCAAGATAAAATGGAAAACTACATAGTGTCGGCACGCAAGTACCGCCCCATGACCTTCGACACGGTGGTGGGACAGCACGCGCTCACCACCACGCTGAAGAACGCGGTGAAGAGCGGCAAGCTTGCGCACGCCTATCTGTTCTGTGGCCCGCGCGGAGTGGGCAAGACAACGTGTGCCCGCATTTTTGCAAAGGCCATCAACTGCATGAACCCCACGGCAGAGGGCGAGGCATGCAACGAGTGTGAGAGCTGCAAGGCGTTCAACGAGCAGCGCTCGCTCAACATCTTTGAGCTCGACGCCGCCAGCAACAACTCGGTGGAGAACATCAAGGCTCTCATGGAGCAGACGCGTATACCGCCGCAGGTGGGACGCTACAAGGTGTTCATCATCGACGAGGTTCACATGCTATCGTCGGCAGCCTTCAACGCCTTCCTGAAGACGCTTGAGGAGCCGCCCGCCCATGTGGTCTTCATCCTTGCCACCACAGAGAAGCACAAGATCCTGCCCACCATCCTGTCGCGCTGCCAGATTTACGACTTTGAGCGCATGACGGTGGAGAACACCATCGCCCACCTCAAGATGGTGGCAGAGAAGGAGGGCATAAGCTATGAAGAGTCGGCTCTCGCCCTCATTGCCGAGAAAGCCGACGGCGGCATGCGCGACGCCCTCTCCATCTTCGACCAGGCAGCAAGCTTCTGTCAGGGCAACATCACCTACGACAAGGTGCTGGAAGACCTTAACGAGCTTGATGCCGACAACTATTTCCGCATGGTTGACCTCGCCATGGAGAACAAGGTGAGCGACCTCATGCTTCTGCTCAACAGCATCATAGAGAAAGGGTTTGACGGCGGCAACGTGGTCACGGGTCTCGCCTCACACATACGCAACGTGCTCATGGCAAAAGACGAGAGCACGCTCAAGCTGCTGGAGACGAGCAAGGAGCAGACAGAAAAGTTTAAGGCGCAGGCGCAGAAGTGTCCCACCCGCTTCCTCTACCAGGCCCTTAAGGTGCTCAACCAGTGTGACGTGTGCTATAAGCAGAGCAGCAACAAGCGTCTGCTCGTGGAGCTAACGCTCATTGAGGTGGCGCAGCTCACACAACCCGACGACGGCGTGAGCGCGGGGCGTGGCCCCAAGCGTCTGAAAATCCTGTTCAAAAGACTCATCGACTCCCATAACCAGGCAGCGGCACAGGTGGTTGCCGGGGAGAGACCTCTGGTGCGCAAGGCGAAGGCTGCCGCAGCTGAGGGAGATGGTGCGCAGGCTTCGCACAACGCAACAGCAACAACGCTCGGCGGCAACGCCGCAACAGCAACCGCCGCACACGGTGCAGCAGCCACGAACGCAGTCATGGGCGGTCCTGGCATTGGAGCTGCAACAGCAACCATGGGAGCAGCCTCAGGAACCGCCGGAGCAATCGCTGGAGCCGCCGGAGCAACCGCTGGAACAGCTGGTTCAGCCTCAGGAGCTGTTGGTTCAGCCTCAGGAGCAGCCGCCTCCCCCCAGCCCGCTGCCGGCATGCCTCGCCTGAAGCTTGGCAGCTTAGGCATGACCTTCGCCGGATTAAAGCACAAGGAGGAGGAGGTGAAGCAAGCCGAAGAGGAGGAAATAAAGAACAAGGAGGAGGCCACCGAGTTTACGGAAGACCAGCTCTCGCTTGAATGGCTCAGAATGTGCAACCGCATGCCCTCGCAGATGACGGGCTTGGCTCAGCGCATGAAGAACATTCAGCCCACCATCCTCTCATACCCCGACATCGAGATCCTGGTCGACAACAAACTGTTGCTTGACCAGCTTGGTGCCATCAAGGGTCGCATCAGGGCGTCGCTTGCCGCCAGTCTTCATAACGGCAGCATAACGGTGAACCTTCGTCTTGCCAAGCAGAACGAGATAAAGCCTGTGCTCACAAAGAAGCAGATCTTTGATAAGATGAAAAAAGACTATAAGCCCTTCGCCCTCCTTGTCGATGGCTTGGGGCTGGAGTTGGGATAACTTGCGAGAGGTTTAAAGACAATAGAATTTCAGGGGTTCTTGCTTGCGGAAAGTTTAAAGACAATAGAGACAATAGAGACAATATTTTATATGTGCGGTTGAGCTTTTTCACATAAAAAAAGATTGTCCCTATTGTCTCTATTGTCTTTAAAAACAACGCAAGCGAAAAGCTAAAAAAATATTGTCTTTAAAAACCACGCAAGCGGTTGCGCTTCTCCATTTCACATGTTTTGTCTTTTCCTTTTCACCCGAAAGTCGTCTCAAAAATGCTTCATTGTCATCGTACCTCGACCGAGGTACATGTGTACCCCGACCGAAATACATGCGTACCCCGACCGAGGTACATGCGTATCTCGGTCGGGGTACGATAACTTTCTGATATTTTTCAGAGCTTTTTCTGATATTTTTCAGAGCTTTTTCAGATATTTTTCAGAGCTTTTTCTGATATTTTTCAGGGCTTTTTCAGATGCTTCTTGTCTTTTCAAAAAGCCCCTTTTATCTCTTTCTCAGCCCCATGCGTGAGCTGAAGGTCAAGGGTTCCTGGCCGTTAAGCGTTCCGAAGGTCTGTCCCTTTACCGAGCCGATAGAGGTAGCAGTAGAGTCAGAGGCTGCGGTAGAGCCGTTGTTGTCAAACGAGAGGTTGGGCTTAGCCAGCGTGGTGCGCGTGAGGCTGAACGCGATCTGCTCGTTGTTGTTGCAGCCGTTGAAGGTGCCCCAGAACTGTCCTGTCTGTGTGTTCAGACTGAAGCCTCCGTTCCAGCTTGTGCGATATTCGTAACCGCTGCCGTCATACTTGATGCAGATGTCGCCCGAGCGCGGGTCAATGTACCATGAGAAGCGGAGCTGCTGCGAGTCGTAGACGAGCTGTCCGTTGTCGTCGTACACATAGTTGCCATAGTCGTCGATCATCGGTGCATAGTCGGTCTCGCGTCCGCGTCCGTTGAGAGCGTTGCTGTTATAGAGGTCAAACTCAAACTCGGCGTCCATCTGCACCCTCTGCAGCTGGTTCTGCTGGTCATAGTAGCGGTTTTCCACCTTACCTGTCCAGTAGCCGCGCAGCGCCTGTGCCTCTTGTTTGAGCGTGTTGTTGCCATAGTCGAAGGCATCGTCATACCAGTCGTAATCGTCATACCATCCTTGCGAGTAGTCGTAATAGTCCCATCCGTCGTCCCACGGGTCTTCATCACAGCTTGTAAACGCAAAAGTCATGGTCATCATGACCAGAAGTGCTGAAAATGTATTGGTCCATTTCATAGTTGTATCGTTTTAAAGTTTTCTTTATTCAGGGTTTCTTTTTTTTATGCTGCAAAGTTATCCCTTTCTTTCCATCCTTGCAAGCATAAAAACCATATTCGTTGTAGGGTTTTCCCTATTCTGCCATGCCACCCGCCCCTGTCCGTTTGCGCCTTCATATTCTTCGCCTTCGCCACCTTATTATATAAGCGTTGTTACAGCAACGTTACGGCAATATGAAGATTTTGCAAACGTTTGCATCAAATAAAGCCTACATTTATCCCCCCAATTTGCTTTTATCTAATGAAAAATATTAAATTTGCATTCGAAATCAGACAGATAAAGAAACAAAATCTGAAGAAGAAAAAAAACATATATCCAAAAGATAAACAACTTATCCGAAAGATAAAAACAACATATAAAGACAAAACTTATCCGAAAGATTAAAGACGTCCGAAAGACAAAACACGTCCGAAAGACAGCTTATCAGAAAGATAAAAAACTGAAACTAATATTGGCTTGTAACTTGTAAAGAGCTAACAACCATAAACAAAAAAAGTAATAACCAAAAAAGTAACAAAAAAAGTAATAACCAAAAAGTAGCAACGAAGACCATCCACCTCTGGAGAACTCTCCTCTCTGGATGCTCAAAACAACGATGCAACAAGCAACAGCATGTTTGTGATTAACACTCACAGACCATGCTATAGACGCGTATGCTCTAAAAAACGCATGTGCTCTAAAAAAAGAAGAAAACGACAATTATCAAAATTATAAACTAATTCAAGTTTCGGATTTGGAATTCAAGCCGTTTGAGCATACTCTCTAAGTGCAGCCA
>OLFV01002750.1_pt1 | contig 12451 bp, 6 predicted proteins | sample 1605551 | NCBI WGS metagenome assembly OLFV01 (sample SAMEA3888922, study PRJEB22519) | human gut metagenome | biome: human gut; feature: human-associated habitat; material: faeces | place: Denmark | collected 2011
TTTTGCGCTCGGCTCGTAAAGACGCTTGCCTAAGCAAGAATTTTCCTCTTTAGAATGGCTATCGAATTCTTCACTCTTCACTCTTCCCTTATAAAGGCGTCAGCCTTTTTTACCTTTAAAAAGATGAGCCAACTCAAAGACTTTACATTACGACTCGTTGCAGGAGCCAACATCGTGACCATCATCATAATGTTGCTCTTAGGCTATAGCGACCGCGTGGATGCGGCTGCACACCCCTTTATTGGGGTCATCGGATTGGCGTTTCCCGTCTTTCTGGTTCTCAACATCCTGTTTCTGCTGTTCTGGCTCTGCGTGCGTAAGCGCTGGGCTGTCATTCCGTTCCTTGGCTTAATCATGGGCTATGGACCCATCAGCACCTATAGTCCGCTGAGCATCGTGCGCGGCGCACCAAAGGGGGCGATGAAGGTGATCAGCTACAACGTCTTCTGCTTCCACGGATGGCAGGTGGATGAGAATGACAGTGAGGTGTTAAGCTATCTTGTGGAAGAAAATGCCGACATCGTGTGCTTGCAGGAAGCCGACTGTAGTCCGTGGCACCAGAAACGTCTCGACTCTATCATGACGCCACAATATGCTTACCGCGACACGTCAAGAAACCAGACGTCGGGCGGCGATGTTATCATGGTGCTGTCAAAATATCCCATCGTGAAGAAAGAGTATGTGCAGTATGAGTCGAAGAGCAACCACTCATGCGCCTTCTGGCTCCTCACGGGACGTGCCGACACCACCATCCTCGTGGCTAACCACCTGGAAAGCACCGCCTTGCCCGAGAGGGTGAAGGAGCGCTTCAAGAACATGGTGAAGGGTGACCTGAAGGGCGACTCGGTGAAGGTGGAGTCGAAAACGCTCTATGCGAAGCTGGCCGCAGCAACGGCGAAAAGGGCTCCACAGGCAGAGGCGGTGGCACGTTATGTGAGGGAGCATAAACGCTACCCCATAATCTTGTGCGGCGACTTCAACGACAACCCCATATCTTATGTCCACCACACCATAGCCAAAGAGCTAACCGACTGTTACACAGCCACAGGCAACGGTCCCGGCATCTCTTACAACAGCAACGCTTTCTTCGTGCGCATTGACAACATCATGTGCTCCGACCATTTCGTGCCCTACAACTGCTCCGTGGACCGCTCCATCAAAGCCTCCGATCACTACCCCATAAAATGCTGGGTGAAGAGAAGGGGGAATTAAGTGAAGAGTGAAGAGTGAAGAGTGAAGAGTGAAGAGTGAAGAATTCGATAGCCCTTCTAAAGAGGAAAATTCTTGCTTAGGCAAGCGTCTTTACGAGCCGAGCGCAAAATTCGAAAACTCAACATTCAAAACTCTTATAGCCTCAGCTATTCACTCCCCGCCCTCGCTCGACCTTTGGTCGCTTGCCAGAGCAAGAAGGGGAGGGGCAAGCCGCTTTAGCGGCGCGGGGGTGGGGCTTCCTATAGCTCAGGCTAATCACTCCCCGCCATAAGGGGAGGGGTGAGCCGCGCTCCGCGCGAGGGTGGGGCTTTAAAATCGAAAAATTCAAAATCGGCTGAAAGCCGACAATTCAAAATTCAACATTCAAAATTCAACATTCCCCACGCCGCGCTCAGCGCGGCGCGGGGTTTGCCTTTTGCTCTTTTTCCACTTTATTTTTAAATAAACGCCAAAACATTTCTCTTAATCTGAAAAAAATATTAACTTTGCAAGCCTAAGTGTCATGTTGTCAAGTAGTAACCTATCGCCGATTGACATGATGATGACAAAAACCTCCTTGAGACAACACGATGGAAAGGGAGCACCTACCCCACCACCTCCACAGATGCGGATGCTGATCCAAGGAGAAAAGGAAAGAAAAAACAAAAATTTAAAATAACAATAAATCAACATGCAGAACAAAGGAATTGTAATTGTAATGGCCGTCCTCATGACGCTTGCAAGCATCTTTTATCTGTCGTTCTCGTTTGCCACAAAATATTATGACAGCGAGGCCGCCAAGCTGAAAGATCCAGTAGCGCAGCAGGACTACAAGGACTCTGTGAAGTATCTCGGAAACTACTCTTATCAGAAGTGTCTCGAGACACAGATCGGACTGGGCCTTGACCTCAAGGGCGGTATGAATGTTATCCTTGAAGTGAGCGTGCCCGACGTTGTCGAGACACTCGCTGACCACAAGACCGACGCTGCCTTCGTTAAGTCGATGAAGGAAGCAAAGGCTGAAGAGGAGACAAGTCAGAAAGATTTTATCACACTGTTCATCAAAGCTTACCACAAGAACGCACCCGGACATCGTCTGGCTGAGGTGTTCGCAACCCAGCAGATGCAGGGCAAGGTAAACGCTCAGAGCAGTGACAGCGAGGTGGAGAAGGCGCTGCGTGCCGAGTGTTCGTCAGCCATCGACAACTCGTTCAACGTCGTTCGCACCCGTATCGACAAGTTCGGCGTTGTGCAGCCCAACATCCAGAAGCTGGAGGGACAGGAAGGACGTATCATGGTCGAGATGCCTGGCATCCGTGAGCCCGAGCGCATGCGTAAGCTGCTTCAGGGTAGCGCCAACCTCGAGTTCTGGGAGACCTTCAACGCCGACGAGATAGCACCGCTGCTCTCACAGGTCGACCAGCGCTTCGCCAACGGCGGACAGGAGCAGGCTGCTGCCGACACCGCTGCTGCAAAGGCCGACACCGTGAAGGCTGCTGCAAAGAAAGAGGCTAAGCTTCAGCTCAAGGGCACCGACAACGAGGGTGCCAAGGCTTCAAAGAAGGCCGAGGCCGACATGGCGAAGATGCACCCGCTGCTCTCACGCCTTCAGGTCATCGGACAGGGTCTGAGCGTTGTGGGCTATGCCAGCGTGCGCGACACCGCTGCCGTGAACAAGATCATCTATTCGGCTGTGGCAAAGCAGATTCTGCCCGCCAACCTCCGTCTGCTCTGGAGCGCCAAGCCAGCTGACGGCATACAGGCAAAGAACTTCTATGAGCTTCACGCCATAAAGGTCACAACAACCAACGGCCGCGCTCCGCTTGAGGGCGACGTGGTGACCGACGCCAAGGATCAGTTTAACAACATCTCTGGCCAGCCTGAGGTTAGCATGAGCATGAACACCGACGGTGCCCGTCGCTGGGCTGCCCTCACAAAGGCCAACACAGGCCGCGCCATCGCCATCGTGCTCGACGGTTCGGTTTACTCGGCCCCACGCGTGAACGGCGAGATTGCCGGCGGACAGTCGTCAATCACAGGCAACTTCACCATCGAGGACACCAAGGACCTCGCAAACACTCTTAAGTCGGGTCGTATGCCCGCTCCCGCACGCATCGTGCAGGAAGAGGTGGTTGGTCCTACGCTCGGTGCCCAGTCGATCCAGCAGGGTGTGATCTCATTCATCATCGCTTTCGTGCTCCTTATGCTCTACATGGTTGTGATGTATGGCATGATCCCCGGCATGATGGCCAACTTCGCCCTCATCGTCAACCTGTTCTTCACTCTCGGCATCTTGACATCGTTCCAGGCAGCGCTCACCATGAGCGGCATCGCTGGTATGGTGCTATCCCTCGGTACGGCCGTCGACGCCAACGTGCTTATATATGAACGCACACGAGAGGAGCTCCGCGCAGGCAAGGGCATCAAGCAGGCTGTGCAGCTGGGTTACAGCAACGCCTTCTCTGCCATCTTCGACTCAAACTTCACCTCTATTATAACAGGTGTGATCCTCTACTACTTCGGTACAGGTCCTATCCGCGGCTTCGCCACAACATGGATCATCGGTATCTGCTGCTCGTTCTTCACAGCCGTGTTCCTTACACGTCTCGTTTACGAGCACAAGCTGAAGAAGGACCGTTGGACAAACCTCACATTCTGCACCGGCGTTTCACGCAACCTCATGCAGAACGCCCACTTCCCGTTCATGGGCATCTACAAGAAGACGTTCACCGTGCTCGCTGCGCTGATCGTGATCTTCATCGTGAGCTTCGGTGTGCGCGGTCTGAGCCGTAGCATCGACTTCACAGGTGGTCGCAACTACGTCATCGCCTTCGAGAAGGCTGTAGAGCCTGAGCAGGTGCGTGCCGTGCTCGACCAGGCATTCCCTGGCTGCACATCAAGCGCATTGGCCCTGGGTACCGACCACAAGACCATCCGTGTGTCTACCAACTATAAGATTGAGAGCAACTCACCCACCGTTGACGACGAGGCCGAGACACTGCTGTTCTCAGCGCTGAAGAAGGCTAACCTCGTGACACAGAAGGATGTTCAGGCCTTCAAGAACCCCGACATACGTCAGGGAGGCTCAATCATCTCATCTACAAAGGTGGGACCGTCAGTGGCTAAGGACATCACATACGGAGCCATCCTGAGCGTGCTCATCGCTCTCGTGGCCATCTTCCTCTACATCCTCGCACGTTTCCACAACGTGGCCTTCTCGGTAGGTTCTACCCTGGCCCTGGCTGTGGATACCGTGACCGTGCTCGGCGTCTACTCGCTGTGCTGGGGCTGGATGCCGTTCTCTATGGAGGTAGACCTCACGTTCATCGGCGCCGTGCTCACCGTGATAGGCTATTCTATCAACGATAAGGTGGTGGTGTTCGACCGTATACGTGAGAACCTGCAGCTCCATCCCAAGGCTGACCTGCAGCAGCTGTTCAACGACTCAATCAACCAGACGCTGGCCCGTACCATCAACACCTCGCTCTCTACATTGCTCGTGTTGCTGTGCATCCTCTTCCTCGGTGGAGAGAGCATCCGCAGCTTCGCCTTCGCAATGAGCCTCGGCGTTGTCGTTGGTACCCTGTCTTCAATCTTCGTTGCTTCGCCCATCGCCTACATCGTGATGGGACGCCGCATCAAAGAGGTTCATGAGGAGGCCACTGAGGTAGCAACAAAGTAACAGATTTTACATGAAAAAATAATTCAATTTAACAAAATAACATTTGTGCCAGCGGGCACAAGAGGAAGGGTGTCTACCGTGATGGTAGGCGCCCTTTTTTCGTGGACAATGGTCTGGGGAGAAAGAAGAGAGTGAAGAGTGTTGAGATAGTGAAGCCTTGAATGGCTCATAAAAAAAGAGATTGTCAAAAATAGAAAATTTATCGAAAGTTAAGAAGCTATTTATCCACCTACGGCGGATAAAGTTATAGAACAAAATAAAGTTGTAGAACAAAATAAAGTTGTAGAACATAATAAAGTTGTCGGACATAATTATTATTATAAGCATAATATAAGAAAAGCATTTGTCCATTAACTTCTCTCGCGAAGCGAGTTTACTTCCTTATAACTTCCGATAACTTCCTTTATAACTTCCTTATAACTTAAAGACTGTACTCTCACTGGGAATCGAACCCAGATCAAAGGTTTAGGAAACCTCCGTTCTATCCGTTGAACTATGAGAGCATACCCCGTCTGGTGGTCGTTTGCAGACCTGAAAAAACGGTGCTTTGCAACTGTGCTTCCGGCATGAATAAAAGCATGAAACGGCAACAGTTTTTAGTTGGTTGTGCAAAGTTAATGGAAAAAATCGGTTTGCCGAAACATTTATTGTGCTATTATGCCACAATTTTATTAAAATGTGTAAATTGTTTTGGCTCTTTGGGTAGAATGCCTTAACTTTGCACACATTATTAACGGCATAGCCCACCCCAAAACATAAAACTGTAGCAACGGATAATGATATTCTTTGGCAAGTTTTAAAGAAAAGACCGTTTAAGGAAAACATGCGGAAATAGCTCAGTTGGTAGAGCACAACCTTGCCAAGGTTGGGGTCGCGGGTCCGAGTCCCGTTTTCCGCTCCACATAATAACCTGTTGTAGGCGCCAAGAAAAACAATGTAACAGAAACGGCGCTCCAATTATTTTAGACAATGATGCCGCAATGGTGGAATTGGTAGACACGAGGGACTTAAAATCCCTTGGCCAGAAATGGCCGTGCGGGTTCGAGTCCCGCTCGCGGCACTATCCTAAACTTTTTTTTATTATGAGAAATTATCACGTTCTCACGTTAACAGCGTGTTCATTATTAGCACTTTCGTCTTGCTCGAACAAAATGGTTCTTACAGCAGACAATTTCAGCGTAACACCAAATCCGCTTGAGACACAGGCAGGACAGGTGCCCGCTACAATTAACGGTTCTTTCCCCGAGAAATTCATGAAGAAGAAGGCCGTCGTGACGGTCATTCCTGAGCTCCGCTATGCCGACGGCACAACACAGGGACAGACAGCCACGTTCCAGGGAGAGAAGGTCATGGGTAACGACCAGACAATCTCTTATCGTCTGGGTGGACGTTACACCATGAAGGCTAACTTCAACTACACTCCTGAGATGCAGAAGAGCGACCTCTGGATGACATTCAAGGCTCGCAAAGGCAAGAAGGAGATCACCATACCCGCTGTAAAGGTGGCTAACGGCATTATCGCTACAAGCGAGCTCTACAAGAAGACGCTCTTCAGCGACGGCGGATGCTTGGCACCCGACTCGTTCCAGCGCGTAAGAGCTCAGAAGCAGGAGGCTAACATCAAGTTCCTCGTGAACCAGGCCACGCTGCGCAAGAGCGAGCTCAAGAACAACTCTGTCTCTGAGTTTGTAAAGATGCTGAAGAAGATCAACGCTGACCGCGAGGGTCTGAACATCAACAACGTGGAGATCCAGGCTTATGCCTCACCTGAGGGTGGCTTCGCCTTCAACAACAAGCTCGCCGGCAAGCGTCAGAACGTGTCAGAGGGCTATGTTAAGGAGCAGCTGAAGAAGACCAAGGTGCAGACAGGCATCGATGCCCACTATACAGCACAGGACTGGGACGGCTTCCAGCGCCTCGTACAGGCTTCTAACCTCCAGGACAAGGACGTTATCCTCCGCGTGCTCAGCATGTATCAGGATCCCCAGGAGCGTGAGGCTCAGATCCGCAACATGAGCGCTGCCTTCCGCGAGCTGGCTGACGGCATCCTCCCCGAGCTGCGCCGCTCACGTCTCATCATCAACTATGAGACAATAGGCCGCTCTGACGAGCAGATCGAGCAGCAGTATAAGGACGACGCTGCCAAGCTGAGCGCCGACGAGCTCCTCTACCTCGCCTCTCTCAAGGACACACAGGCTGACCGTGAGCAGGTTTACAAGAAGACTACTGAGCTCTACGACAAAGACTATCGCGCTTACAACAACCTCGCTGCCATCGCCATGAACAAGGGCGACAAGGCTGCCGCTGCCAACTATCTGGCAAAGGCACAGCAGTGTGACGCCAACGGTGCCGAGTGGAACGCCAACAAGGGTCTCATCAGCCTCGCTGAAGGTGACCTCCAGGCTGCCGAGGCTGCCATCGCCAAGGGTGCCAACAGCGAGACCACCGCTTATGCACAGGGCGTGCTGAATCTGGCTAAGGGCAACTATGCTCAGGCTGTACAGCTCTTCGGCAAAAACAAGACCAACAGCGCTGCTCTGGCTCAGATCCTGACAAAGGATTATGCCGCTGCCGCTGCCACTCTTGACAAGGTGGAGAACGCTGACGCCATCACCGACTACCTGCACGCTATCGTAGCTGCTCGTCGCGGTAACAAGTTTGCTGCTTCTTCTTACCTCAAGGAGGCTCTCCAGAAGGATCCTTCTCTCCAGAAGTATGCTGACAACGACCTGGAGCTCCAGATCTTGAAGTAAAAAAAAGAATAAACTAAGATAAAAAAACAGGGGAGTGTGTCATGGAAAATCTTCATGACACGCTTCCCTGTTTTTTTTCAACAATCATAAAAATTATCCTACGATGATGAAAAGAGCTTTACATCAGTCTGTTGTACCCCTCATGGCAGTTGTCTTTACCCTCGTGGCGGCACTCGTCTGCACCTCCTGCGGCACCGACAGCCGACATTTCCGCATTGACGGACGACTGCTGCACCTCAACCAAGGCGAGTTCTACGTCTACAGCCCAGATGGCACAATAAACGGTCTCGACACCATAAAGGTGCAGGCAGGACGCTTCAGCTATGAGGTGGCGTGCGACCGCCCCATGACCCTCATGATCGTGTTCCCCAACTTCACCGAGCAGCCTGTCTTTGCGCAGCCGGGAAAGAGCGTGGACCTCAAGGGCGATGCCTCACACCTTAAGGAGATGACCGTGAAGGGAACGAAAGACAACGAACTGATGAACAAGTTTCGCGAGATGATACACAACGCTGCGCCGCCAGAGATGAAGAAGTGTGCACAGCTGTTTGTGGAGGATCATCCAGAGTCGCGTGTAGGTGCTTATCTCGTCGACCGCTATTTCATTCATGACGCAAATCCCGACACCAAGACTGCCGTGCGCCTGGTTGACCTCATGATAGAAAAGCAGCCCGAAAACGGTTATCTCAAACGACAAAAGCGTCAGCTCACCGCCTCTTTCGTGGCAACCAAAGGTGCCGACATTCCCAACGTCTTGGGAACCACCGTCGACGGCAAGACAATAGGCCGTGTGCAGCTCACCAAAGCCCCCGTCACCGTGGTGTGCGCCCTTGCCACATGGAAGTATGAGAGCATGAGCCAGTTCCGCCGTCTCGCCGCCTATGCCGCCTCGCAGCAAGGGCGGGTGGCCGTTGTGGGTGTGAGCATCGATGCCTCGCCCTCTCTTGTGCGCTCACAGCTTACCTCACAGATAGGCATCTCTGACTCAGCCTCTGGCTTAGCCTCTGGCCCATCATCTGGCTCAGCCTCAGCCTCTGCCCAAGGTTCTTCCAGCAGCCGCAGCAGCTCAACCTGTTATGTTGTCTGCGACGGCAAGATGGTAGAAAGCCCCTTCTTCACCCGCCTCGGTCTGACCAGCGTTCCCGACAACATCGTGATAAAGAACGGCCGCATAGCCGCTGCCCACCTCACCGACAACCAGCTCACCGAGTTTATCAAGGAGAAACAAAAATAAGCTGAAAAAGAGAAAGGCAAGCAAACGCTAAAAACTTTTGTACCTGTAACATGCTGGCATTCATCTTCCTTTGTGGTGACAAGACCCAAAGAAAGATGAATGTCAGTTTCTTTATAACCATAAAACCATTGTCTTTGTTTTTTTTATCCTGCTATTCCTTGCATCAAGAAGTGAATGTTATTTCATCAAAAACGCTCTATTGTCATCGTACCCCGACCGAGATACATGCGTACCCCGACCGAGATACATGCGTACCCCGACCGAGGTACATGCGTACCCCGACCGAGGTACGATGACTAACAGATTTTTTTCAGAAGACAAACATTATATATATTGTTGAATTTCAACAAGTTTAGAAGATAATAGTGTTTGTCTTTAAAAGGTTCTTTGCTTGACCTTCTTGTTTCTATGCTTTTTCTATCACCCAGTTTTCAATGTTTCCTTTATTGCTGTCAAAGTTTATTGCAACCTTGGTTATCGGCTTGCCGCTTAGCGCAAAGCGGTTGGGATAATTCTTTAGGTTTATCTGCTGCATGGCAGATTGTGCGCTCTTGTTCATAAAACGCCTTGGTCAGCCCAATCTTCACCTCCTTGTTTGGAACATCGAGAACATAATAGTTGTAGTCTTCATTATATTCTTTGATGGTGATGTATCCGCTCTGGTAAAGCAGGGGCATGATGGTTGGCATGTTCTCCGTAGGAGCGTCAAACTCGCTGGCATCGGCCTCCACCCGTGTGATGACGTCTGCAGGAACGACCTCATATTTGCGCATCATGTTGATGAGGTAAGTTGGTGTGCCAGATGAAAACCAATAGGAGCCGAACTTGTTTTCCGCAAAGCAATTCAACAGGCTGTAGGGGTTGAAGATGTCGGGCGAGAATCTGGTGAAATGATATCCGTCATAATTCTCTTTCAGCCTGTCGACCACTTGCTCCTTCGTTATGTTTCGTCTCATGGCAAGAGCTTCGATGTCTTCCGACATTTGCGTCAGCAGCTCGTCTTTGGTTATGCCACAGATGCCGGCATAATCGTCATTCATGGATATGTTGGTGATGTTGTTAAGCTCACTGAAGATGCTCACCTGCGAGAACCGGGTGATGCCCGTAAGGAAGACAAAGCGCAGCTTTGCTTCGCTATATTTTAGAGCACTATAGAAGTTGCGCATGATGTTGCGCAAGGAATCTAACTGTTCTTGTTCATGAGCCACGTCGAGCATTGGCGCATCATATTCGTCAACAAGCACAACGACCTGCTTGCCCGATTTCTCGTAGGCTGTGTTTATAAGTTCTGTCAATCGGTTGTTGGCATCTATTTGCGGTTGGGTGATCCCCCATTTCTTCTCTTCTGTCTCCAGAATGAAGGCGAGATATCTCTCCAGCTGCTCCTTGTCCATGTGTTTGCCGCCGCTGAGGTCGAAGTGGAGCACAGGATGTTCTGTCCACTCTTTTTCCATCTGCTCGATGGCAAGCCCTCGGAACAGGTCTTTCTTGCCTTCAAAATAGCTCTGGAGGGTGGTTAGAAACAAAGATTTTCCAAAACGGCGTGGACGTCCCAAGAAGAAATAGGTACCGCTGGTGTGGGTCAGGCGGTAAACATATTCCGTCTTGTCTATATAGAGCTTGTCTTCCTTTCGGATGCGCTCGAAAGTCTGTATGCCTAATGGATATAACTTAAGTGCCATAATCTTCGTTGTTTAGATTTTAAATGCAAATTTAAATTATTATTTCATATAAGCAAATAATTAGGCGCATTTATTTTCTTCAAAACGGCTACAACGTGTGCAAAACATTCCTTTTTATTGCTAAATTTTTTACCATTAAAATTTTTCTGTTACCTTTGCATTTATGATAGAACAGCTATCGGTTATTGACAATGACGAACTTCTAAAAACCGTTTTTTTATGCTTGTAAAGACCTATTGTGCCGCCGTCAACGGCCTTGACGTAACGACCGTCACCATAGAGGTAAGCCTCACCAAGGGCGTCATGTTCCGCATGACAGGTCTTGGCGACACGGCTGTGCGCGAGGGCAGAGACCGCATGGCAGCAGCACTTGTAAACAACGGCTACCTCTTTCCCAACGCCGACATAACGGTAAACATGGCGCCTGCCGACCTGCGCAAGGAAGGCAGCGGCTTCGACCTGCCGCTCGCCATCGGTGTGCTCGCGGCATCGAAACAGATTGAGCCTGTGGGTCTTGACCGCATAATGCTTGTCGGGGAGCTGGGGCTCGACGGGGCGTTGCAGCCTGTCAAAGGAGCGCTGCCCATAGCCATGCGTGCCAAGGCCGATGGCTTCGTGGCCCTTGTCGTGCCGCAGCAGAACGTGCGTGAGGCAGCTGTGGTTGAGGGCATCAGGGTCTATGGCATGTCGCAGATGAAGGAGGTGATATGCATGATCACCGGTCAGGAGCGGTTCCAGCCTGTGAGCGTGGACACACGCAAGGAGTTTTATGACCAGCAATACAGCACCGAGCTCGACTATGCCGACGTGCGCGGACAGCAGCAGGTGAAGCGTGCGCTTGAGGTGGCGGCGGCTGGCGGCCACAACCTGATCATGGTGGGCCCGCCGGGCAGCGGCAAGTCGATGATGGCAAAGCGCTTGCCTTCCATCCTGCCGCCGCTGACCCTTGCCGAGAGCCTGGAGACAACGCAGATACACAGCGTGGCGGGAAAGATGCCGCGCGGCCTGTCGCTCATAGCGCAGCGACCGTTCCGTGCGCCCCACCACACCATATCGGAGGTGGCGCTGGTGGGCGGCGGCTTGAACCCGCAGCCCGGCGAGATTTCGTTGGCCCACAACGGTGTGCTCTTTGCCGACGAGCTGCCAGAGTTTAGCAAGACCACCCTTGAGGTGCTGCGTCAGCCTCTTGAAGACCGCCGCATAACCATCTCGCGCAACAAGTACACCCTTGAGTTTCCGTGTTCCTTCATGTTTGTGGCGTCTATGAACCCCTGTCCTTGTGGCTATTATGGCGACCCCACTCACCACTGTGTGTGCTCTCCCGGGCAGATTCAGCGTTACATGAACAAGATTTCCGGGCCGTTGCTTGACCGAATAGACATTCAGTGTGAGATCATGCCCGTGCCCTTTGAGGACATCTCCAAGGCTGCGCCGGGCGAGCCGAGCAGCGCCATACGCGAGAGGGTGATAAAGGCACGCGCCATACAGGCTGAACGCTTCCGGCCCTATGAGGGCATTCATTGCAACGCGCAGATGACGGAGCGCATGATCCACCTGTTTGCGGAGCCCGACGCCAACGGCATGAACATTCTTCGCACAGCCATGGACCGCTTCTCGCTCTCGGCACGCGCTTACAGCCGCATCTTGAAGGTTGCACGCACCATTGCCGACCTCGACGGGTCGGAGCGTGTCGAGGTTCACCATCTGGCCGAGGCCATTGGCTACCGCATGCTCGACCGTGGCGACTGGGCTGAGCGGGGCATCGGAAGGTGATTTAAAATAAAGTGAAGAGTGAAGAGTGAAGAGTGAAGAATTCTTTTGTCTTTTAATCGTCACAAAACCAAAACTTTTGAGTAACTTTCCTCTATAAAACAAAAATGAATATCTCCGCAAAAGGTAACTAAACATC